>Ga0172376_10007068_pt1 | contig 12021 bp, 14 predicted proteins | sample Lak35m_FD_121114 | JGI IMG/M metagenome (GOLD analysis project Ga0172376, IMG submission 121114) | Freshwater microbial communities from Kabuno Bay, South-Kivu, Congo - kab_092012_35m | ecosystem: Environmental > Aquatic > Freshwater > Lake | place: Democratic Republic of the Congo: South-Kivu...
AGGGCAGCGCGATGAGGGCGGTCGGCAGCGGCCCGAAGCTGATCCCCATCGATTGCAGGCCCCAGGTCACGAGGATCGCGGCCATTGTGCCAAACGCCATCGTGTCGCCATGCGCGAAGTTCGAAAAGCGCAGGATGCCGTAGCCGAGCGTGACGCCGAGCGCGCCGAGCGCCAGTTGCGCGCCATAGGCAAGCCCCGGAACGAAGACGAAATTGGCAAAGACGACGAGGGCGTTCAGGACATCCATCTCAGCCCCCGAGGAAACTGCGCCGGACCTCGGGATCGCCCATCAGCGCCGCGCCCGTGTCGGTGAAGCGGTTGGTGCCCTGCACGAGCACATAGCCCATGTCGGCGATGGCCAGCGCCTGGCGGGCGTTCTGCTCGACCATCAGGATCGAGATGCCGGTGCGGGCGATGTCGATGATGCGGTCAAAAAGCTCGTCCATCACGATGGGCGAGACGCCCGCCGTCGGTTCGTCGAGCATGAGCACGCGCGGCTGCGTCATCAGCGCGCGCCCGACCGCCACCTGCTGGCGCTGGCCGCCCGACAGCTCGCCCGCCGCCTGCCGGCGCTTGTCGCGCAGGATGGGAAAGAGGGCATAGACCTGTTCCATCGTCGCGCGGATGTCGTCGCGGCGCAAAAAGGCGCCCATCTCGAGGTTCTCCTCGACCGTCATCGAGGTGAAGATGTTCTGCGTCTGCGGCACGAAGGCCATGCCCTTGGCGACGCGCGCCTGCGGCGACAGCGCGGTGATATCCTCGCCGCCGAGCCGCACGCGGCCCTGGCGCAGCTTCAGCATCCCGAAGACGGCCTTCATCGCGGTGGACTTGCCCGCCCCGTTCGGGCCGACGATGACGGCGATCTGGCCCTTCTCGACCGCGATGGTGTAGCCCTGCAGGATGTCGGCCGCGCCATAGCCGCCCGTCATCGCCTCGCCGATCAGGAAGGGTTCAGCCATGGGCCGCCGCCTTGTTCTTGAGCCCGCGCCCGAGATAGGCCTCGATCACCGCCTCGTTCTGCATGATCGCGTCGGCCGGGCCCTGCGCGAGCACCTTGCCCTCGGCCATGACGATGACCGGGTCGCACAAGCGGCCGATGAAATCCATGTCGTGCTCGATCACGCAGAAGGTATAGCCGCGCTCGCGGTTGAGCCGCACGATCGCGTCGGCGATGGTGTTGAGGAGCGTGCGGTTCACGCCCGCCCCCACCTCGTCGAGAAAGACGATCCGGACATCGACCATCATGGTGCGGCCAAGTTCGAGCAGCTTCTTCTGCCCGCCCGAGATGTTGGCCGCGCGTTCGTCGGCCAGATGCGAGATCGTGAGGAACTCGAGCACCTCGTCGGCCCTGGCGCGCAGCCGCGCCTCTTCGGCGGCGACGCGGCCGCGGTTGAACCAGGCGTTCCACAGCCGCTCGCCCGACTGCGCCGCGGGCACCATCATCAGGTTCTCGCGGCAGGTCATCGAGCCGAATTCATGCGCGATCTGGAACGTCCGCAAGAGGCCCTTGTGAAAGAGGTCATGCGGCGGCAGGCCGGTGATGTCCTCGCCCTCCATCAGCACGCGGCCCGAAGTGGGCGCCAGACGGCCGGCGATGACGTTGAAAAGGGTGGTCTTGCCCGCGCCGTTGGGGCCAATCAGCCCGGTGATCGAGCCCTTGGCGATCTCGAGCGACGCGCCGTCTACGGCGTGGAAGCCGCCGAAATGCTTGTGCAGGTTCTCGACCCGGATCATCGGTTCGGCGTCTCCCCGTGGGCGGTGCGATCTGACGCCGCGCGCGCCCCGTTCTTGCGCAACGGCCCGGGGGATGAACCCCCGGGCCTGCGATCTTCGCGCCGCGATCAGCGGAAGCGGACGGTCTCGATCTTGCCGCCCTTCATCTCGAACTCGCGATAGCTGCCGGCCGATTCGCCCGGTCCGATCAGCTCCACCGCGCTCGCGCCGACATAGTCGATGTCGCCGCCGGCCGCGAGGATCTCGATGGCCTTGGCCAGTTCGCCCGGCTGGATCGGCTCACCCGGGGCGTTCGCCACATCCATCACCTTGTCCTTGTAGACCTGCGGGTCGGTCGACCCGGCCGCCTGCATCGCGAGAAGGATCAGCGCCGCCGCGTCGTAGGACTCGGGCGAGAACGCGTTCTTGGGGTTGAAGCCCGCGGCTGCGCCCATCTCGTGGAACTTGGCGAGGCCGTCGCTGTCGGTGCCCGGATGCTGGCCGAAGGAGCCTTCGGTCTTGGCGGCGAAGTTGTCCTCGAGCGCCTGGCTGAACATCCCGTCGGGGAACATGAAGGTGTCGAAGGCACCCGAATCGAGCGCGGCATTGGTGATGCCCGCGCCGCCCTGGTCGATGTAGCCCGCTACCACGAGCAGATCGCCGCCGGCCGCGGCCAGCGCGCCCATCTCGGCCGAATAGTCGGCCTTGCCGTCCTCATGCGGGGCGCTCAGCGTGACCGTGCCGCCCGCGGCGGTGAAGGCCGCCTGGAAGCTGTCGGCCAGACCCTTGCCGTAGTCGTTGTTGGTGTAGGACACCGCGACCGAGGTGATGCCGCGATCCTTCAGGATGTCGGCCATGACCTGGCCCTGGCGCGCGTCCGACGGCGCGGTGCGGAAGAACAGCCCGTCATCCTCGGCCGTCGAGAGGCCGGGCGAGGTCGCCGAGGGCGAGATCATCACGACGCCGTTGGGGCGCGCGACGTTCTGGAGGATGGCGCCCGTCACACCCGAGCAATCCGCGCCCATGATGCCGTTGACCTTGTCCGAGGTCACCAGACGCTCGGCGGCAGCCTGGGCCGCGGTGGCGTCGATGCAGGTCGAGTCGCCGCGGATCGCGGTGATCGTGTGCCCGCCGCCCAGCAGCGTGCCCGCCGCGTTGATCTCGTTGATCGCAAGCTCGGCACCCGCCGCCATGTCGGGCGCGAGGGATTCGAGCGGGCCGGTAAAGCCCAGCATGATGCCGATCTTGATGTCTTCGGCCGAGGCCGCGCCGGCCACCAGCGCGGCGGCGGTCGAGGCCAAAAGCAGTTTGCGCATGTTCGTGCTCCCTGAGGTTGGATTTTCTCCGGTGCCCAAGCTAGTGCGCCGCGTCCCAAAAAGAAAGTCCCGTCCGGAGGGCTCTCAGCTCAGCGGGACGACGCAATCGCAGATGCGCAGCCGCACCCTTGCCCCGACGGCCACCTGCGGCCCGGGACCCGAGATCACGAGCAGGCAGCGCCCCCCCTCCTGCACCCAGAAGAGCTGGTCATGGCCGCGGAACTCGCGCCCGATCACCACCGCCTCGGCGGTCGGGTCGGGATCGAGCAGGATCTGCTCGGGCCTGACCGCCAGCCGCACCGCCCCGTTCGCGGCGCGCGAGAGCGGCAGCCGGCCGAAGGGCGTCTCGGCGTCCATGCCGTTGGCCGTCCCGGCGAGGATGTTCGAGCGGCCGATGAAGCTCGCGACAAAGGCGCTGACGGGATTGTGATAGAGCTCATCCGGCGCGCCGATCTGCTCGAGCCGGCCCTCGTGCATCACCCCGACCCGGTCGGCGGTGCCGAGCGCCTCTTCCTGATCATGCGTCACGAGGATCGCGGCCGACCCGGCCGCCTTGAGGAGCTTGCGCACATCCTGCCGCGTCTCTGCGCGCAGCGCGGCATCGAGGTTCGAGAACGGCTCATCGAGGAGCACGAGCGGCGGGGCGGGCGCGAGGGTGCGCGCCAGCGCCACGCGCTGCTGCTGGCCGCCCGACAGCTCATGCGGCATCCGCGCCCCGAGGTCGGCAAGGCCCACGAGGTCGAGCATCTCCGAAACGCGCCGGTCGGCAGCGGCACGCCCGAGCCTGCGCACCCCGAAGCCGACGTTCCCCGCCACCGTAAGGTTGGGGAACAAAGCGTTGTCCTGAAATACGAAACCGATGCCGCGCCGTTCGGGCGGCAGGGCGGTGATCTCGGCCCCGCGCAGGCGCACACTGCCCGCGTCGGGGCGCTCGAAGCCCGCGATCATGCGCAGCGTCGTCGTCTTGCCGCAGCCCGAGGGGCCGAGCAGGGCGACGAATTCGCCCTCGCCGACGCTGAAGCCCACGCGCGAGACGGCCGGCTCGGCCGCGCCGTCGAAGCGACGCGTCAGCCGGTCAACCTCGAGCAGCACACGCGCCGGGCGCTGGCGAAAGCCCGCGGGCGTGGCCTCGGCCGGCATGCGGAAGTTGAGGATCCTCGGCAGGTCGGTCATGCGGCCCTCTGCCGCGACGGCGGCGACGGATTGCGGGGCGCGGCACAGGCGCGCGCGCCCCGAGCCGATTAGGTTATCCGAGTGTTTCAGTCAAGTTCACGGCTGCTCGCCCGGGAGGTGTAACCGAACGGCCACGCGTGGCGCGCATGATCACATTTCGCACATCCACCCGCGCTTGACACCGCAGGATGATTTGGTAGGGCTGTAGAACCTTAGAACAAAGGATAGCTCCCATGACCAAGTCCATCGCGCTTTCGGTTCTTCTCGCTTCCGCCGCCCTGCTCGGCGCTTGCGCTCCGGCGCCGGCCCCGGCTCCGGTGGTTTCCGAGGCCCCGACCGGCAAAATGTGATTTCGCCAAGGCGAAATCAGGTCAGAGATCCGGCGTCGGGAAAACCGGCGCCGGATTTCGCATTTCAGGGGGCCGGGAGAACGTGACGGGCTCCGCGGGCGGCTGTCACTCTTTTTCCATCGTGCATTGCAGCGGGTGCTGGTGACGGCGCGCGAGGTCCATCACCTGCGCGACCTTCGTCTCGGCGATTTCGTAGGAAAACACCCCCACGACCGCGAGCCCCTTCTTGTGGACCGTCAGCATCAGTTCGAACGCCTGCGCGTGGTTCATGCCGAAGAAGCGTTCGAGCACATGGACGACGAATTCCATCGGCGTGTAATCGTCGTTGAGCAGCAGCACCTTGTACATCGGCGGGCGCTGCGTGCGCGTGCGCGTCTGGACGGCGACGCCTGAATCGCCGCCCGCCCCGCCGCTGCCGTCGCGCCGCTCGATCGCGCCGGTCACGACATGTGATATCAGGCCCTGCGCCATGCTCCGTCCGACCCCCTGCCGCGCGCACCGGCGACCGTCGCCTGAATATACCCTACGCCCGGGCCGAGAAAAGGGTGCCCGTGACAGGAAAATGCCCCCTGCCCCCCCCTCAGACGGTATCGAGATAAAGCTCGACCTGTTCCTCGGGGCTCAACTCTGCGGTGTAGTGGCGCTCGTGGCGCTTGGTCAGCACAAGGTTGCGGATCAGCTCGGCCGGCAGGAAGCGCGGCAGGAGGCGGCTCGCCTCGAATGCATCGATCGCCGCTTCCCAGCGCGTCGGCACCTGCGGCAGATCGGACCGCGCATAGGCGTTGCCCGAGACGGGCGGCGGCGGGGCGGCGCGGGCCTCGATCCCCTCGAGCGCGGCACCGAGGATCGCGGCGAGCAGCAGATAGGGGTTGACGTCGCCCCCCGCGATCCGGTGCTCGATCCGCCGGGCCGAGGCTGCCCCCGAGGGCACGCGCAAGGCAACCGTGCGGTTCTCGTAGCCCCAACAGACGGCGACGGGCGCATGCGCGCCGGGCACCAGCCGGTCATAGCTGTTGGCGTGGGGGGCGAAGATCAGGGTCGAATCCTGCGCGGCCGCCAGGCACCCCGCGATCGCGTGCCGCAAGAGCGCGCTGCCCTCCGGCCCGCCGTTGTCGAAGACGTTGCGCCCCGATCCGTCGAGCAGCGAGAAATGCGTGTGCAGCCCGTTGCCCGAATACTCCGGATAGGGCTTGGCCATGAAGCTCGCGGCAAAGCCGTGCCGCCGCGCGAGGCCCTTGACCAGCATCTTGAAGAACCACGCATCGTCGGCCGCGCGCAGCGCATCGTCCTGATGCATGAGGTTGATCTCGAACTGGCCGAGGCCGGTTTCCGAGATCGCGGTGTCGGCGGGAATGTCCATCGCCTCGGCCGCGTCGTAGAGGTCGGTAAAGAAGCGGTCGAAGGCATCGAGCGCGCGGATCGAGAGCGCCTCGGCCGCCTTGCGCCGCTTGCCCGAACGCGGGCTGGGCGGCACCTGCAGCGTCTTGCCCGAATCGTCGATCAGGAAGAATTCGAGCTCCATCGCCACGACGGGGTTGAGGCCGCGCGCGCGATAGCGCTCGAGCACGCCCCGCAGCGCGTGGCGCGGATCGCCCTCGAAGGGGCGGCCGTCCTCGTGGAACATCCAGATCGGCAGGAGCGCGGTCGGCGCCTCGAGCCAGGGCATCGGCATGAAGCCGCGCTCGGTCGGGAACAGCACACCATCGGCGTCGCCCATCTCGAAGACGAGCGGGCTGTCGTCCACATCCTCGCCCCAGATGTCGAGGTTGAGGACCGAGAAGGGAAAGCGCGTGCCCGACCGCAGCACCCCTTCGGCAAAGCGCGAGGGGATGCGCTTGCCGCGCGCCTGCCCGTTGAGGTCGGCCGCCGCGACGCGGATCGTGCGCACCTCGGGGTGCTTGCGCAGCCAGTGTTGCAGGTCCTTCATCGGCGCGCCTCCGCCCCGCAAAAGGGGCCATCGGGCGCGTTCGGACAGAGGACATGACGGGGCAAGACGGGCACTCGCGGCTGTTGCGGATGGCGCGATGGTGCCGTCATGCCGGGGGATTTGGCAACCCCCGGCACGGTCGCAGCCGTCACGCCCCCCCGGCGGCGCGCGCGGCACGCTGGCGCGCGAGCGCGCTGTCGCGGTCCGACACGCCCAGAAGCGGCGCGATCATCCGCATCAGCCGGTCCTCGTCGGCCGCGCGGTCGCCATCGGCGAGCGCCACCGACCACAGCGCCTCGATCAGGGCGGCGCGGTCGTCATAGGGCACGGCCTCCTTCAGGACGCGGGTAAAGCGGACGGTGTCGGGGGCATGGGCCTCGGCGGCCTCGGCCTCGGCCCGCAGCGCGGCGGCGGCAGCCGGGGAGAGGCCGAGGCGCAGGCCCAGCACCCGGTCGATCCGCGCCACCTCGGCCGCGTCATAGGCACCATCGGCACGCGCCAGCCGCACGAGCAGGACGGCCAGCGCCTGCGCCGCGTCGGCGGGCGCGAGGCGGCCGGGCGCGGGCGCGCGCAAGCGGTCGATCAGCGCGCCGAGCATCAGCCCTCCCACCCCGGCACGATGATGAGGTGCCCCTCGGACGCCCCCGCCCGCAGCGCCTTGGCCGCCTGATATTCGGGGCTGTCATAGCAGGCGCGCGCGGCCTCGAGGCTCGGGAACTCGATCACCACGGTGCGGGCGCGGCTTGCGCCCTCCTTCACCTCCTGCGCGCCGCCACGGATGACGAAGCGCGCGCCGAATTTCGCGAATGCCGCGCCGTTCGCGGCGCGATAGCGGTCGTAGGCGGCGGGGTCGGTCACATCCATCTGCGCGACCCAATAGGCCTTCGTCATGGTGCTGTCTCCTCATCAAGCAGCGGTGCCATCAGGGTCTCGACCTCTGTAAGCGCCGCGTCAAGCCCGTGCGGGGCGTTGACGACGAATAGGCCCGACCCCAGCATCTTGTGCCCCGGCCGCGCGGGGCCGAAGCGCAGCTCGTGCCCGACCGCGCCGGCCATCCCCGCCGCCTCGAGGGCTGCGCGCATCGGCAGATGCGCCCCCGATGCCAGGATCGGATACCACAGGATCAGGATGCCCACGTTCCACTTGCGGTGGATCGCGGCCATGAAGGGCGGGATGCGGGCGTAATCCTCCTTCACCTCATAGGGCGGGTCGATCAGCAGGATGCCCCGCCGCGGCATGGGCGGGCAGAGCGCGCGGGCCATGGCAAACCCGTCCTCGCGCCGCACGTCCGCGCCAAAGGGGGCCATCGCGGCCAAAAGGGCCGCATGCTCCTGCGGGTGCAGCTCGGCCAGGTGCATCCGGTCGCCCGGCCGCAGGAGATGCGCCGCGATCAGGGGCGATCCGGGATAGGCGCGCGCCCCATGCGCGGCCCGCACCGCCCCGATGACCTGCGCGAGCGGATGGGCCGCCGGCAGGGTGGGCGCAAGCCGGCCGATCCCGGCCGCGGCCTCTCCGGTCTTGAGCGCCTCGGGCGCACCGAGGTCGTAGAGGCCGCGCCCGGCGTGCGTCTCGAGGTAGGAGAGCGGCTTGTCCTTCTGCACCATCCGCCCGAGCACCGCCGCAAGCACGGCGTGCTTGTGGACATCCGCCATGTTCCCCGCGTGATAGCCGTGCTGATAGGACAGCATCAGCCGCGCCCGCGCACGAGGATCTGGAAGTCGGCGACATTCGTCCCCGTCTCGCCGGTCACGAGCAGCGCGCCACCCGCGCGCAGCGCCGGCAGCGAATCGTGGCGCGCAAGATGCGCGGCGGGGTCGAGGCCCGCGGCCACGATCCGCGCGGCCGTCCCCGGCCCGACCAGCCCGCCCGCCGCCTCGGTCGGGCCGTCGCGCCCATCGCTCCCGCCCGAGAGGAAGGCCCACGGCCCGGCCCAGCCCGCCGCCGCGGCGCCGAGGGCCACGCGCAGCGCCAGTTCCTGGTTGCGGCCGCCCTGCCCCGCAGGCCCCTCGATGCGCACCGTCGTCTCACCGCCCCAGAGCCAGACGCCGGCGCCCTGCCCCGCCCCCTCGCGCAGGATCTGCGCCGCGGCCTCGGCCACGTCGCCCTCGAGCGGGCGGGGCGCGCGGTGGACGGGGCCCGCCCCCGCCGGCACCGCCCCCGCCATCGCCGCGAGCGAGAGGGTGTTCGACCCGATGAGGCGCGTCTCGACATCGCCGGGCGGGGCCGCGGGGGCCTCGGGCGCATCGAGGGCGGCACGGACCGAGGCGGGAACCTGGCCGAGCAGACCCAGCCGCTCGATCAGCGCGCGCGCCTCGGCCCGCGTGCCGATGGGCGGCATCGTCGGCCCCGAGGCGATCACCGACAGGTCATCCCCCACCACATCCGACAGCACGAGCGCGCGCACCCGCGCCGGGGCCGCCAGCCGCGCGAGGCCGCCGCCCTTCAGCGTGGAGAGCTGCTGGCGCACGAGGTTCATCGCGCGGATGTCGGCGCCCGAGGCCAGCAGCAGGCGGCTGACCGCGGCCTTGTCCTCGATCGGGATGCCGGGCAGCGGCGCGGGCAAGAGGGCCGACCCCCCGCCCGAGATGAGCGCGATCAGCTCGTCCCCTGCCCCGAGCGCGGCGACCCGCGCCGCGACGGCCTCGGCCGCGGCAAGGCCGCGCGCGTCGGGCACCGGGTGGCCCGCGCGGAGCACCTCGGCCCCCGGGACCGGGCGCGCGGCCCCATCGGTCGTGACGATCAGCGTCTCGACCGGGCCGAGCGCCGCGCGCGCCGCGGCGGCCATGGCGCAAGCGGCCTTGCCCACGGCGACGATCAGCCGGCGCCCTTCGGGGCGCGGCGCGCGCGCGAGCGCATCGCGCACCGCCTGCCCCGGATCGGCCGCCGCGACGCCGGCCGCGAAGAGCGCGCGCGCCAGCACCGCCTCTGGCGCCTCGACCGTGTTGCGATCCTCCATCCGCGCCCCCGCCTTTCGGGCATGCCCGATTGCCGCATCCCGCTGCGTCGTGTATCACGAAGCCGCGTTCCGAGGACAAGCCATGAGCGACGACGCCGGCTGCGCCACATTCCCGCCAGAACCGCTGCAGGCGCAGGCCGCGCGCGCCGCCGGTTTCCTCAAGGCGCTCGCGCATGAGGGGCGGCTCATGATCCTGTGCCACCTCACCTCGGGCGAGAAATCGGTGACCGAGCTCGAGACGCTGCTCGACTGCCGGCAGGCCGCCGTCAGCCAGCAGCTCGCCCGCCTGCGCGCCGAAGGCCTCGTCGCAAGCCGGCGCGAGGGCAAGGCGATCTATTACTCGATCGGCGACGAGAAGGTGCGCCGGGCGGTCGAGCTCATGTATGATCTCTTCTGCCGCGAGGCGGCGGGCTGAGGGTGCATCAATCCAGCGCGCGGATCAGCACCCGGTCGAACACGCGCAGCACCTGCCCGAGGTCGTGACCCCGCCGCAGCACCTGCCCGTCGGCGCCGATGACGGCATAGAGGCCCTGCCGCAGCCGCAGCGCGGGGCGCTTCTCGATCCGGTAGAGGGGGGTTTCGGCGGCGCGGCGGAATACGGCAAAGACCGCGACGTCGCGCCGGTGGCTGATGGCGTAGTCGCGCCATTCGCCTGCCGCCACCATGCGGCCATAGAGCGAGAGGATCAGCGCAAGTTCGCGCCGGTCGAAGGCGACATCCGCCTCGGACGGACCGGCACCGGGCATGGCCACGAGCATCGTCATGAAAGCATCATAATCATCGCAACGCGCCCCGATCAAGCATGACCCGCGGGGCCGGCACCCTTGGCAAGCCGGGCGCCCTCGCCTAACCTGCGGAGAAATTCGGAGGGCGCGCGATGTCGATCCATATCGGGGCAAGATCGGGCGAAATCGCCCCCACGGTGCTCATGCCCGGCGATCCCTTGCGCGCCAAATGGGCGGCCGAGACGTTCCTGACCGCGCCGCGCCTCGTCAACGAGGTGCGCGGGATGCTGGGCTTCACCGGCACATGGCGCGGGCATCCGGTCACGATCCACGGCTCGGGCATGGGGATGGCCTCGCTCGCGATCTACGCGACCGAACTGATCCGCGATTTCGGGGCGCGGACGCTCATCCGCATCGGTTCGGCCGGCGCGATGCAGGAGGGGGTGCGATTGCGCGACATCGTGCTGGCGATGACCGCGAGCACCATCTCGACCCCCTCGCGCGGGATCTTCCGCGAGATGAACTTTGCCCCCTCGGCCGATTTCGGCCTCCTGCTCGCGGCGCACCGGGCGGCCGCCGCGCGGGGCGTGCCGACCCATGCGGGGGGGATCTATTCCTCGGACATCTTCTATGACGAACGCCCCGACCTCAACGCCGAGCTGACCCGCCACGGGGTGCTCGCGGTCGAGATGGAGACGGCAGAGCTTTATGCCATCGCGGCGCGCCACCGGGTGCGGGCGCTTGCCGTCCTCACGATCTCCGACCACCTGCTGCGGCCCGAGGCGCTCGGCAGCGCCGAGCGGCAATCCTCATTCGCCGACATGGTCGAGATCGCGCTCGAGGCCGCCTTCGCGGGCTGACCCTCAGCCCGCGCCGTGGCTGCGGTCATAGGGGGCTGGGCGGGGTTCGGCCCAGCCCTCGGGCAACCCCTCGGGGCGCAGCACCTCGACCTCGAGCGGATGGCAGCGCGCGGCGTCCGAGGAATGCTCCGACCCGCAATCCCCGCCCGGACAGGCCGACAGCGCCCCGATGAGGTCGATCCCGGCCAGGAACTCGATGTAGTCGCCGGGGCGCACGGGGCTCGCCTTCATGATGTATTGCCCCGTCGCGCGGGAAAAGCCCGTGCACATGAAGACGTTCAGCACATCGTGCACATGCGCCTCGGCCGCGTGCAGCGGCAGGCCCGTCTCGGCCGCGAGCGCGCGGGTGAGGTTCGAGTGGCAGCAATGGTGATACTGCCCGCCATCCGAGAGCAGCGCGTGCGTGTAGGGGTCGCAGCGCGTGCCGATGACGTCATGGACCGAGGCGCCGTGTTCGTCGAAGCCATACCAGTCGAGCGTGTCGGCCGTGATCGTCGCCATCGGGCGCAGGTGCGGCAGCGCCGACCAGAGCCGGTCGCCGGTCGAAAGATGCGTGCCATGGAGCGCGCGCGTCTTGCCCGAAAAGAACCGCTCCGACAGATCGCCCGCGGCCCAGAGGTTCAGATCGCCGACCTGCGGCCCCTCGGTGCAGCGGATGCGAAAGAGATGCCCGGCCGGGACGCGGAAGGCGCGCGCCTCGCGCGGGGGAACGGTGATGCGCGCGATGGCGCGCGGCGTGCCGAAGGCCGCGCGCAGCGCCGCGATGTCGGGGGGCGGCACCCCCTCGGGCGGATAGCAGATGACGGGCGCGACGGCGCGGCGGGCGGCGGCATCGGGCGGGGCGGGCGTTTCGGGGTGGCGGGGCTTCATGGGCGGGGCTCCGGGCGCTCTGTTGCGCCAGAACCTGCAACGGGCGGAAGGGGACGGCAAGCGGCCTTGCACGCTTTCGCGCGGAGTGCGACAGAACGCGGGAAGCCCCGTTTTCCGGGGCGGCGGAGTGC
>Ga0172376_10007069_pt1 | contig 12021 bp, 19 predicted proteins | sample Lak35m_FD_121114 | JGI IMG/M metagenome (GOLD analysis project Ga0172376, IMG submission 121114) | Freshwater microbial communities from Kabuno Bay, South-Kivu, Congo - kab_092012_35m | ecosystem: Environmental > Aquatic > Freshwater > Lake | place: Democratic Republic of the Congo: South-Kivu...
CTTTGAATCTTAGAAAAGTTGAGGAATCAAATGACTGACTTAACCAGTAAACCTTCGTCGCAGGAAATATCGCAAGCCCTGTATTACCGGCAATCTCAAGATTGCCGTACTGCCAAAATAACAGAACTTACTGAAACTATTCTTCTCATAATTACGAAAAATCAAATAATAAAAAAAGTTGATAGCGATGGATAACCGATTCAAGGTCAATGTTCTGTCTGCTACTTCTAGCCCCCAACGGTTAATTTGGGCTAGTGCTCATCAGTGTGTTTGTGAGGGCTCTTTAGAAGGCGTTACATTGCCGTCTGAGGTTGACGCAGGGGTTTATCTGGTAAAGCATCTATTGGCGGGTAACCGTGGGCACTTTAGCCCACTGGAAGCGCCTCAGATCAGCTTTAACATTATTGGGTTTCCCCATAGTACGATGCAACAATTTAGGACGCATCGCGTTGGGGTGCATTTTTCAGTGCAAAGCTTTAGATACACCGGTCAATGGGTCATAGATGTGGCTAATGGTGTTAGAGAAGTTGAGGATGTTTTTTACTTGCGGCCTATTGGCGACTACACCGACCGGCAAGGCAAAAAGTATCGCTACCGTGAAACACAACGAACCGAAGACATCCAGTTTTGCTTACTGGCTAGTAAAATGTATGCCAATCGAATAATGGACGGGTTTTCAGAGGAACATGCTCGTAGTATCATTCCTTTCGATATTCGTCAAAACTGGGTGATGAGTGCCAATCCTAGGAGCTTGATGCATATCTTGGATTTAAGGGCTAAGAGTGATGCTCAATTAGAATGCCAATGGCTATCTAGTTTATTAATGCAACATTTTCATCAATGGTGTCCTGCCATTGCCCAATGGTATCGGGAAAACCGGCTAAGTAAGGCTAGATTGTCACCTTGATAGAAGTGGCATAATAATTATAGGAATTGAAATAAAGGACATGGAACCTGAATACAAGATTTTAGGCAAGGCAACCAAGCCTAGCCGAATGAAAGAATATTGGACTCCAGAACTTAGGGCCGCCAAAGCTGAATGGGCGCGTAAAAATAACTGGTTTGCAGAAGTTAATGGGCAGAAGGAGAAGGTAGAAAGAGAGCCAATTCCTAAGAAAGAATCCACACCAAGACGCAGGAAAAGGATGACTGCGAAAAATCTTAGCAGCAATCGAATCAATGGTCTCCGTCATGGTTTGTCTTGCAAAGACCCAATTATTAGGGCCATTGGCCAGTTCAATGTGATAATGATGGCAGCTATTGAGGCATTGGAGAAAATGGAAGCAGAGGCTTTAACCAATGAACGGTATGATACGCTGCTGAATAAGTCAGACTTTTGTGATCTAGTTAGACAAGCTAGGGATGGGATGAATGTCGAATCCGAGTCCTAACCTACGCAACCCCTACCAGGGAATCATGATGGGCAAGATGCTTGCCCATTATGAGCACATGCGTAGATTTAACGATGAGGAAATCATTCGGGCCAACTTCACTCTGATCCAAGCTCGACTAGCTTGGGAGATGGATTCTGAGAGAGAGTTTGATGAAGAGAGAAGGACTCTTCTAGCTGCTTGTGAAGTGTTGCAAGAGCAGGAGCAAATTTCAGCAGAATTTGTTGAGTTTGTCCGAACCTTGTTGGCAGGGTGGTCCCTAGAGCGATTGACTAATATAACGGTGCAGGCTCAGAGTTTGCCATTGACGGCATCTAAGCTAAAGCAAGAAGGTGATTTGTCCAAACAGTGCGCCATCCTGCAAGAATTTTTAATCCATGTCCTGCAATTTTCGCAAGAACGAAATATTAGAGAGTATGGGATGCAAGCTTTGACTCGACTCAAATTAGAGGGTGGCATTCCTGAAGATATTCTTAGACGGATGATTACTATCATCGAATCGACACCTGAATCCTTGGAACCTGAGTATGAAGAGGGGTCGGAAGGATTTGAGGATGGTGAAGAGGAACAAACTAGTCCTGATTCTGACCCATGGGACTAAGTTAAAATAGAGGTGCCCTAATGGTGGGATGCCCATCCATGGATGCTGTTCCTTTCTGGTTTTGCTGCCATGGATATGAGTGGGCATCGAGCGCATTATCGATATAATTTGGTGACTGGCGAGAATGAATTTGCTAGTCGTGGGTGTACCCAGATTTGGGGATACAGCCAATCCGAATTCAGGGACATGGGGACTGATGTGATGAAAAAGCTCATCCATCATGACGATTTACCCTTTGTCAAAGCGTATCACCAACGATTACGGACGCTAGACCTAGATGAAAGCGATTCATTTTATACCCGTACCTGGCATAAATTAAGTGAAAAGTGTTGGGAGCCTATTTTTGTTTGTTTCCATGACACTTGTGTAGAGATTGATGAACGGGGTTTGTGTGTCAAGGTAGAGGGCATTGTGACGGCCCTTGATATGAATGAGTATCATCGGCGTAAGCGACTAGAACATGCCATCTGTAGGGGCGAGATTGGCTTCCATTATCAACCAATAGTTGATTTAGTATCGAAGGACATTTTAGGGTTTGAGGCGCTTGCTAGATGGTTTATGGGCGATGCTATTGCAACGCCTGACCATTTCCTACCATCGCTCAAAGCGTTAGGGTTAGAGCGAAAATTGATTACCCGACAGATGCAGGATATCGTTAGAGCGTTACATCAATTGCCGGGAAATCGCTGGATTTCTTATAATCTATCCCAGGCTGCACTGGATGACCAGACTTCTATTTCAGCATTGTCGGCTTGTTCGATAGTTAGATCGTCCAGACTACACATCGAAATATTAGAAACTGTTCAAGTTAGGTCACCAGAGACCATTAGCCATCTTAAACTAATTCATGCGTGTGGGCATGATATTTTCTTGGATGACTTCTCACAAGGGTTTAGTAACTTAAGTTGCTTACTATCTGATGTGCCTATTGATGGTGTAAAACTAGACCGAGTACTGGTCCAGGATGTGACCACTAATAGGCAAGTAGCTACTGTCACTAAAAATGTGCTGAAGATTTGTAATGACCTGAATATTAAAACCATTGCTGAATGGGTCGGCGATGAAGAGACTAGGCAATGGTTGATTGACCATGGTTGTCAATGGGGGCAAGGTCAATTATTCGGAATGCCAAGTTCTCTAAAAGATTATAATAGCGATGTTATCAATTCTATTGAATAATAGGGAATAACTTGATTCCTTTTTTTAATGGCGACTACTACCAAGAAAAACACTAGCCGACTGACGGCTAGTTTGGCTGAGATTACTTTAGAACCCAAGAAATACGTCGATCAAATTGTCTGGGTGCCAGTTGATGAATTACTGGATGCTCACCATCCAGATAATCCAAGGATTCATAAAAGTGATGAGGATGTGCCAAAGATAGCTAAATCGTTGCTTTGGTTTGGATGGGGAGAGGTAGGCATTAGCTTTAACCCGTTAACAGGTCGTATCACTGGTGGCCATGGGCGAACGATGGCCGTTAAGCAATTGCAGGAACAAGATGATGAAGCATTTGAAGCTCAGTGGGAACGATGGTTAAAGGAAGATGAGTCTAGAAAAGAAATAGCTGAATTAGCCAGTGAACGATTCAAGCCGTCCTACTGGTTTCAATGTCCGGTCAATATTTGCATCCTTTCAAGTATCGACCAAAAAACATTGATGGTTAGATTAAATGATAGGCAACACGATGGCAGGGATGACCCTGCTAAGATGGCTGCCATCTTAACTACTATTCCTAAAAAGATGGTAGCAGATACGGGTTGGTCAACTGACCAGGTAGATGCCTTTAGACGAGCATTTATGGAACGGCCAAAGGAGCCAGAGCCGTTATCATTTGATGATTCTTCTTCTGGTGAAGGAGGGACTGAATATGAGGGGAAGCAATATTTTGAACGTCCTGACGCAACAGACTATTCAGGAGAAGAAAAGGATGATTATTGGGATGCTGATGCGGTTGAAGAATCTGGCCCTGTCATTGTGTCTGGTGATGGCGAAACGTTTAAGTTAGCCCAAGTTGATACGACCAATGTGGATGACGATGTGAAAGCCGAAGGGGTAGTTTATGACTCAAACATAAGACAGACCAGAGCTGTTTTATTGATGAGTTATGAACAATTAGATGAGTGGAAAGACCATTTTGGCCGTACCACTGCATCTCCTGGCCCCATTCCTTATATTCTGGAACAATTAGGCCATTCAGTTGATATGAATAGGTCTATCAAGGAATGGCGGCCTGATGCCAACTTGGAAGTAGTGCGATTGTTTTTGAAGCAACATGCTGCACTGGTCGAAGAATGGCGACAACAAAATCCAAGTCCGGTTAAAACTGAAGAAGAGGAAGATTGATTGATGGATATCAAAGAAGCATTACCCCCTAAAAAATATAGTGATGCCCTAAAGCATTCGACAACGCCTGAATTTAAGGCAAAAGTACAAACGGCTATTGAACGGCTAAAGAAATGGCGGGTATCGCCTGGTGTAGCTCAAGATATACCAGCTATTTTGCAATTCGGTTTTGGCAAAGATGCGATGGCCGCAGCTATCGTTCTAGCCAAGGCGGGCATAAAGTTTGAAGGATTTGTAATTGATAATCTAGGCGATTTCCCAGGTCACGAATTAGTTGTGACCGAATGGGAACAATTCATGCCAGATTTCAATTATGTTGTAGCCGCTAGCACCCGTCGTTATGTTGACGTTGTTAAATATTGGCTTGACTGGGCCAAATATTATAAAGTAACAGACAAAAAAGGAAAATTCCCTAATTTCTTTGATTGGGGTAGGGTGGAAGATCAGATTTGTTACGAATTGGTAGGACAGTTTGAATTATTGGGAGAAACTGGTGTCCCTGGAACGATGAGAATTTGGGGAAATCGAGGTGCTGAAGGGATGGAACGATTCTATGAAGTACAAAAACGTGGAATGTTCTATTTAGTGGGCCAGCTTGAAGAGGATACATCGTTCTGGCGTTGTTTACCTATCTCTGATTGGCGAGACATTGACGTATGGGCACTTCTGGTTAGTGAAAATTGCCCAGTCTCACCCATCTACGCTAAACACGAAATACCGATGGGAGGCGGAAAAAAAGCATTTCCTAGAACTGTATTTTGGGCCGCCCCTGAAATATGGAATCCTAACTACTATAAATGGTTGGGTAAATACTACCCTGCCCTACTAAAAGAGGCCATCGAAAAATTCCCTGAAATCGAGACACGTTTCGCCCCTGAATCGAATTAATCTAAACCTACTGTACATTTCAGCGATTGCGGTGTTAAACTAAGGATAGCTCTGCAACATAGCCTGTTGACGAGAAGCCCTATGGAAGCCCAATGACGTTTTAGGAGGTTTTCACTATGGCTGGTCGTGTTGCAGATGGTGGTTTGGGTCAACCTACAACTGATAGGCTTGGCCGTGCTCGGGTTAAAATGGCTGGTAGTAATCGGCTACGGGCTCCTGGTGGAGCAATTGTGCTACGTCAACGCCCTGCATCTGGTCCTGGTTCTAGGGGTGGCCGGGTTCCCCCTACCGACCCATGGACTCGTGCATCCGCTCGTTCCGGTCCTCGGACTACGAGTAATGCTTTCGAGGGTTTAACGATACAACAGTCTAATTCGTTGAGGACTATGGCTCGACGAGCTGGGCTGGTTGCTGGAAACAGACCTGAACAAATGCAAGCTGGAGCCCGTGAAATGCGGGCACGTTTGGATGCTGGTGAAGCTCAGGGCACCGGAGCGCTCAGGAATTACACCCCCCGGACTTCGGTTCGCCTACCCGGTCGTTAGATTCCACTGGTTTAATTTTTCGCACAGAAAAGCCCCTTTCCAAAGAGAGGGGCTTTTTCTTACCCATTAGTGACGCTTAGTCATTGAACTCTTCACACCATGTATCGAACCTGTCCCTGAAGTCTACAGGCGTCTTATAGTGCCGGTCTGGCTCAAGACACATCTTCATCGCCTCCAACTCTATTGGTTCTAATGGTTGCCAGATTTCGCCAATAGTGGGCGGATTATCACGCCTAATCGAAACAATGGGGCTTTTTAGGGCATGAAAATCAGTCATTTCCATGGAATAAACGGTTGTCATAGGCGTCCATCCCCGAATCTTGCACCAATCTTCCCAAGTATCGACGATATTGTGATAGAAAAAGTCAGTCCCGAAAAGCAGATGGTTGTAAGGCTCTATTTTGACGGTGCAATAGCCAACCATAGCATTTTCTGGTATTTCCTCGGATGGATTGATAGAATCCTGTGAAACATGACGATCACAAGCCAGGATGGCCTTGATGTTGTCGAACCCAATTCGCTTATCCTCTTCATCTTCGTACTGAGTTGCATGTACGAACAAACGACCTGAATAACCGTTTAGGTCATTATCCAGGAAAATGATTCTCTTTTCCCCACCATAAACAATATCTAGGGCATAGCCAGGGCTGAAACTAATCACCATGGCATCAATCAACGATCTTGGCATTGGTTCTAATCCTCAAATGAATACCTAGCTGCCATGATGACAGCTAGGCGTTTACGTTGGTTCTACTGCATGTCCTCTACCATCCGCCATGCCCGATTAAAGGCGCGAATGGTTTGTGTGTCTGACGGCTTCCAAAGCTGTTGGATTTTCCCAGATACCCCTGTAATAGGCTCTGGGAAAATCATAGCGTTGTCAAGGATGTGTACGGCTGACTGATAGCCGTCAATCATCTCGTATTGACTGTCGGTTATGGTAGCTGCCCCTATGATCGCTCCCCTGACAATCTGAGAATTGGGAATATTGAATTCTCGAATTGCCTGGTCGCTAGCCTTGCTTTGGCTAGCATGGATAAGGAATATATTACGGTAGGTTACCGTCTTACTGCGAAATTCTTCGGATTTGTACCCTTTAGCAATCAGCCATGCCCAGGGAAAGTGCAAGCTCATACATTTTAGCCAGTCTGGGTATATTGGCTCATCAGGGATGATATCTGGTTGATAAGGCTTATCTTTCATGTTGTAAATTATGTACCTAGCCGACTCATTCCAGGTTAGCAAGTTCTCATGGCCTGATAGTAAATAAAGCCCATTAGGCATCCTGGTAATGCCTATTCCGTCAAGGTTTGTAGGCCTATTTGTGGGGAGTGTCTTAAGTATTTGCCCCAATTCTTTTACAGAATATGACATCATTCCTCTAGAAATCTACATATATACTATAGCATAATATATCTATCGTATTATACGAAAAAGCCCCAGCTTTGGCTAGGGCTACTAGGTCTAGTTCCGTGTTCAAATTATTCAGGTTATGAAAGATTCCTAGGCCGCCGCCACTCGCCCTTAGTTTGATGACCATCTACCTTTGTCCATCGGTAAGGGTCTAACCGCCCTCCCCGCTCAATGAAATCACTGGGAACTGCTAGCTCCTTCTGGCTCAAAGAAAAATTCTCACTGCCCTTATACTCAAGCTTATGGCGGTAGGTATGCCGTAGTTCCATTTTCAACTCCTATCTATCTATGTTATATATTATCGCATAATGCGATGATATGCAACATCGGCTATCTTCCTTTGGTTTTCGCTCATTTCGTTTGGGAGGAATGCTTCGTGCTTGTTGAAATCAAATGCTTCAGCCGCCCAACTAGCAGCTTTCCATATTTCCTCTGGCCTAAACTCTTCATCTAGCAATGATTCAGCGATGTTATAGACCGGATTGACGTACTTTTCCTTTAATTCCGGGTGTTCGGCCAGTAGAGCGTCAATTACCCAGAAATAGCTCTCGATTTTCTTGGTTGCAGGGTTTTTCAGCATTTGCCCTACCCATGGAACGATAAAACGCTGAATCAAGCCAACGGCAAGACCCCCAGCCCCAGCCGAAATCAAGGGTTTTAGCTGATCAATGATGATGGAAAGGTCGAAAGTCATGGTTTTAGCCCATCAGGTCACCTCCATCCTAGCTAGAATTTATCCTAATAGGCTATTGCGATATGCGATATAATAGAGTATATTATATATAGATGGAATTCTAAGGCCATTCTGAATTAACGATTTCTAAGAGGAAAAAGAATGAAAGAAACCTTGCCTACCTTATTGCTGACTCTGACCCTGGCTTTCCTGGCTTTCCCGGCTTTCGCGTCTGATAGGAATTCATTTCCTGGTAACCGCTGTAGCCAATGCAGCTACCAAGGCGGTCAATGCTGCACTAGCAGTACTGCTGATTGGCGAGGAAGTGGCCGTCTAGGTGGGGAAACCAATCCTCCCAAGGCTCAGTAAGTAATAGGTGAACTTGGCTACCTGCTTGAGGGGTAGCCAGTCAATACATTCAATGTTGCTGTGCGAATATTTCGCCCATGTGGGATGTGTGGCTAATCAATTCTTGTATAGTAGACCAACTCTACTGCGTCCGAAATAAGGAGAATCCATGATTACAGAATACGTCGGGATTGATGAAGGTTCTACAGTATCGGCTACAACTTCAGATGAATTTGTAGAGATCATCGATTAAATTCACACCCTGGCGGTGCAGGTGGACGAGAACGAAGGATCACCTGAGTCAGTAGCGGTTGTCAATATCTTGTCTGAGGCATTGGAACAGATTCAGAAAGTTTTTCCATCTATTCATCTATATGACTGATAGCAAAAAGCAAGAAGCATTGGCTGAGGTTATCAAAAAAGTTCATCCTTTGGACTTGACAACTCGGCAATCCAGGTTAATGGCTATAGCACTCATGAAATTAGAGCAGTCCTTGGATATTGAAGACAAAGACTGATATATGGTGTCCTTGGCGGAAAGGATACTGGATGCTTTAGACTGGCTTCACCAAAACCGCCTGGAAACAAATTGAAGAAGCTGAGGCTCATCCGATTTGACCCAGGGTAGTTACACTACAAACCTGGTAATATCCGACGGACACTGCACCGAATGTATGATTTTCAAAAAGGTTTAATCCTTTTCTTTGTAAATCGAGGTTACCCCTATCAATAGTTTTTTCGCAAATAGTTAACATGAATTTTTCAGGCTTACATGAAAAAACAAGAAAAACCGCTTTCGCTACTGGGATTAAGTTTGCCTTAATTGCAATCGAATCTGAGCTGTGTGATAATACTCATTCGGACGAAACGCTAGATGTATTGAGATCGATCCATCAACGGATCAAGGGCGCAAGACTAGACCCCTAACTTCTACCACAAATTTCTTGACCAAACATTCTGGTTTTGGGATTGTTATTATCTACTATTCAGCACTCCAGATCTCGGTCTGGAGTTTCATTTTTGTGGGGAATTTAAGTTTATCGTTAGTGGTAAAGCTTTTGTCTTGGAAGATGATTCGATTAGTTGGTTGTATTGTCAACCGGCCATTATCTAGCCTAACAAAGACAAATTCTTTAGCTTGTTCAGGGTAAGCACTGAAGCCGTCTCCTATCGGTGCTGCGGTAAATAAGTATTGACCTAAATAATCCTTGCCATTAGCCGAAACTTTGCACTTTAGGCCATGGAGGTAGGTATATTCGATAGTTGTAAAGTCGAAGCCATAACAATTCCATGTTTGAGCATCTTCAGGTTGCCATGGCGATTGTGGGTTAGGTGTAAATGATAGGGCGTGGGATGGCACGTTTCGGAATATTGCTCCATTCTCTAACATCACCGTACAGCCCCATACCCGATCTGGGTAAGACACTAGGCCGTACCAGACGACTGGGATAGATCCATCAGTATCGTTCTGGCAAAACGTAGCATCCACCCAGCAATAGATATGATTAGGTAACTGGCCAACAAGATGATAGGTCATTCGCCTTTAAGCACGGCTAATTGTCTTTCCAACTCTTCTATCTCTCGCAATTTTTGTTGATTAGCTACGACTGCATCTATCTGCTGACTAGGAGATGGTGAGGATGGTGTTAATACTTTGTCCCGTACAGCTTGAGCAAATCCTTTATTTGCTTGTTCTTGTGGGCTATCCATGACCAATTTGGTCGAATCCTGGTAACTAGTAGATGCATTAAGCGCATCACTGGCTGACTTAGTGAGCATAGCCAATTCAGCACTGTGCAGCTTCAGCCGTTGATTGTCTTCATCCCAGAATTGAATAATATCGTCACCAAAAATAGAGCGAAGCGAACGATAGCATTCGGTCATCAGTTTGGATAAGTCAACTGCTGAAGATGGGTCGCTAAATGATTGAGCTAAGCGAAACAGTGGGATTAATTCAAAATCTCCAAATTCATTGATTGTCAGGATGGTGTTGCGTAGTTTCATTTTGTTGTTCTTGTAGCTGAGCTAGTTCCAGTGCAGCAGGGCCATGACGCAATAGTAAAAACTGTTGAGCTTCCCTTCTGGCCTTTTCTACCTCTGGATCATTTACCAGTTTAGACCAGGTTTCCATATCTTGTTTTACGATATGATCTGGCGTTTGACCTAGTGCAGCAGCTTTTTGCTGCCATAGATAATGAGTGAGGCTAGCTAGTTCATCAAGGCTGTAGTTATCGACTAGCCATGGGATAGCCTTGATTTCCAGTAACACCATGCTAGCAATGATATCGAGATAGGCTTGGCCAGTCGTTAACTGAGTAGTGTTAGCTGATTCTGACTGATCGTTGACGGGCTGGAAGCCAAGTAGTTTTTGTAGGCCAGACAATTCAAGCTTATTGTCTTGTAACCCTTCGGATACAAAAAAAGAATGCCGTGAATGAGGGGTCAGGGCATCAACTGTTAACTCTGGAGGGAATAGCAGGACGGCTAGTTTTTCGTAGTAACGACGATACCTGGAAAACAATGTTTCATCGTGCCAGTGTAAGGCACTTAGCTCGGCTATTTTTCCCCTGAATTCCGAATGATAGGCCAGAACTAGCCTGTAATTCCGACACAACGGCGGAAATATAAGGAAAAAGTCGGTTTCTGTATCAAGACGAATATGCATTTTGTTGATATTAACAAAATGGTCAGTTACTCACTGATCAGATTATCGCATTATACTATTTGCAATAGTAGGATATTATGCTATAGTATAGAAAAGCTAGAGAAATCTAGCAGCCGATTTCTAGGAGTAAAGATGAAAGAAAAGATTCTAGACAAAATCAAGAAGCTACTCGCCCTAAGCAGCAATAACTCGAATGAGGCTGAGGCTATGGCCGCGATGGCCAAAGTCCAAGAACTGCTGACTGAAAATAACTTAAGGCTTGAAGACCTGCCCCCTGACGAATTAGGGGAAAACGAGGTAGGGGAAGATGCTCTATTTGCAGGGAGTCGAATCCCTCAATGGAAGCAAACATTAATCATCGCCTTAGGCAATGTAAATGAATGCGAGGTATTTAGAAGCGGCTCGGACATCAAACTCGTAGGCCGAAAGGTCAGGATGGAGATAACGAAATCAATGTTTGATTACCTGGTCAACCTAATAGAGCGAGAGCTTAAAGCGGCTAAAGAGACAAATCAGAGTAGTAGCCGTCAATGGTCAATGGCATTTCGCGACGGCATGGCCGTCAGACTAGCGCAACGGCTTAAGGAACAAAAGAATAAGCAAATTACCCAAAATCCTGCCATCCGAACGGCTGGATTGGCCTTGATTAACGAAAATAAAGCCTTTCTTGCCAACAATGGCTATCGACTGAGCAAAGAAAAAGTCACAAGGAGACAATACCACTCGGATGGGTACACGGCTGGCAAAGGAGCCGGGGATCGAGCTGGCATAAACAATCAAGTAGGAGGAGGGGCTACTCCTAAAAACCGGATGATTGGCGGCTACTAATTCGATGGGGGGATTATCCCCCCTCTAGCTTTTATCAACCATTAACGAGGAAAAGACAATGAATGATTTAATCCAATCAATGAGAGAGACACAGCGTCAGATGGAATATGAACTGGGCAGACTAGCAGGTCTAGAGGCTGACATTCTAGAATTAAAAAACAAGGAATTGCTAATCTCCGAGTACATTGAACGACTGATTCCCCTAGTAGGGGATGCAGCGGAAAAAGCCCGAGAAATATCTCAACTAACTCAACAACTCAAAGGGGATGGATCGACCTTAGCTACAAAGACATCCAGGCGATATGAAACAGCACTTGAAGCCA
>Ga0172376_10007073_pt1 | contig 12017 bp, 12 predicted proteins | sample Lak35m_FD_121114 | JGI IMG/M metagenome (GOLD analysis project Ga0172376, IMG submission 121114) | Freshwater microbial communities from Kabuno Bay, South-Kivu, Congo - kab_092012_35m | ecosystem: Environmental > Aquatic > Freshwater > Lake | place: Democratic Republic of the Congo: South-Kivu...
AATCAGCGCAAAGCAAAGCCCGAGCAAAGTCGCCGCCGTGGCAGTAGAGGTCGCCAGCACCAGCGTATTCCAAAACACGCCGCAATTCACCGTGGAGGTAACGCAGCCAAGCCCCCAAATCTTACGATCAAACAGCCGTGCCGCCATGGCATCCGCAACACCCAGATCACCCTGCGGCGTGAAGATTTGCGCCAGGATGTTGGCGACCGGCCAGGCGGTGAAAATCACAATGCAGGCGATCAGCACACCAACCGCGCCGGCAATAAAACGATCTCCCTTGAAATAACCGCGCAGCGCCAGGCCATCCGTCAGCAGCACCAGGAAGCCAATAAAGCCAAGCGCGCCACCAAGCCCCATGCCAAATTGCCGATCCTGCAATTCGCCAGAGGCTGCCTCAAGGAAAGGGAAATTCCAGCCCTGAATGCCAATCGCGATGCCCTGGGCGATGATGGCGAATAACCCAAAACTACCCGCGATGATCAGCACCCGCCCGCGCATCCGCGCATTGGCAAAAGGCAGTGCGCCGGGTAGCGCCAAAGCCAAGGCTGCAATAACTGGCCAGAACCAGAAACGGCCGAAATGCAGCGCTTGCCAAAAGGCAGAGGAGGCTTCCGCATCCTCTGCGCCAAGGCCGATCAGTGTCGCAAGGCTGACGCCATCCTGCTGCATATGCCACGGCAAAATCAGCGTGCCCAAGGCCGCGATTACCCAGAAAAACAAGCTGCTACCAAAGAACATGCGGTACGGGCTTCAGCGCGGGAGCGCGCCGACCTCCCTATCCCAACGCGCCAGAAGGCGGCGGCGTTCCGCGCTCGCGCCAAAGCGGGCATTGTCGTAATCAATGATGCGCGCGGTTGCCATATTCGGCGCGCCATCGGTCAGCGGCACGCGGCGATTGGCCATGGTCTGCAGCTTCTTCGCTTCCTGTGACGCTACAAGCTGAGCCTCCGCCGACAGCGCCCAATGATAAAAGCGTTGCGCAGCCGGCATATTGCGCGCGCCCTTGATGATGGACATGGACCCGATTTCATAGCCGGTGCCCTCACACGGCACGGCATGCCCCACCGGAAAACCCGCCGCGCGTTCTTCTGCCGCGTTATGGACGAAGGAAATGGACAGCGCTGTCTCCCCACGCGCCACCGCCGTAATGGGCGCAGTGCCTGACCGCGGATAGGCATTGATGCTGCCATGCAGCCGGCGCAGATAGTCGAAAGCCGGGTCTTCGCCCATCATCTGCACCAGCGTGGCAATGACGATATAGGCGGTGCCGGAGCTATTCGGATTGGCCATTTGGATTTCGCCGCGATATTCGGGCCGCAGCAAATCCGCCCAGCAGGCGGGCGCTGGCAGATTCTTGCGCGTCAGCAATTCCGTATTGAAGCCAAAGCCCAACACACTTGCGTAAACGCCAACCGTGCGACCTTCTGTCTGGCGCCATTGCGCCTGCGCCCAATCATGCAATTCGGCAATGCGCGGGCTTTCATAGGCTTGCGTCAGCCCTTCTTCACCTGCCGCAACATGCGGATCGCCCGTGCCGCCCCACCAGATATCGCCGCGCGGATTGCGTGCCTCGGCACGGAGTTGCGCCAGCATTTCGCCAGTGGATTTCTGCGCGAGTGTCACGCGAATGCCGGTTTCCCGTTCAAAGCCGCGTGCGATGGGCTGGCACCATTCGATGGTGGCCGAACAATAGAGATTGAGACTGCCCTGCGCCCAGACCGGCGCAGAAAAGCCCATAATCACCACAATGATGAACCCCAGCATGCGCCCGATCATTCTTGACCTCCCGGATTTTTAGCGCGGCAGCGAACCGATTTCCCTCTCCCATCTTTGCAGGATTTGCCGCCGACGATTGCTCTCGCCAAAGGCCGCGAAATCATACTCAATCAGCTTCACCTGGCTGAGGTCCGGGATGCGCGGATCGGGCGTCGCGTCCTTATGCGCCGGCACATGCCATTGATTGGCCTTGGGGCCGATATCCATCGCGGCTGGCGTCAAATACCAATCATAGAAGCGCCGCGCCTGCGCCAGGTTGCGCGCGCCACGCATGATGGACATGCAGGCGACTTCGTAAGACGTACCTTCAGACGGATAGACAAAATCAATCGGAAACCCCGCCTGCTGCATGGAAGTGACTTCCATATTGAAGCTGACCGCAAGCGCTGTCTCCCCACGCGATACCGCCTGCATCGGCGCAGCACCTGAACGCGTATAGGCATTCACATTCGGATGTAGCCGCTTCAGATAATCAAAAGCGCGATCCTCATCCCAAAGCTGGATCAGCCCGGCAATGATCGTATAGGCCGTGCCGGAAGAATTCGGATTGGGCAATTGAATCTCACCACGATAGGCTGGGTTCAGCATATCCACCCAGCTTCTCGGCAGTGGCAGGTTCTTGCGCGCCATCAATTCCCGGTTCCACGCCAAGCCAATTGCGCCTGATGAAACGCCAACGCAGCGCTCACCTGACATGGCATGCACGCGTTTCGCCCAATCATGCAGCCCCGCCATATTGGGCGAGGTATAGGTTTGCAGCAGATTGCCCTCGGCTGCGGAGAAATGCGTCTCGGCCGAGCCGCCAAACCAGATATCAGTGCGCGGATTTTGCGCCTCGGCACGGATTTGCGCCAGGATTTCGCCCGATGATTTGCGCGTCATGGCAACGCGAATGCCGGTATCGCGCTGAAACCCGGCGGCAATCGCCTCACACCAATCCGCGGCTGGCGCGCATACCATGGTAAGGTTGCCTTGCGCCGCAGCGGGCAAGGCAGAAAGGGCAAGGGCCGCGAAGGCGGCCAGCAGGCGAAGCGGTGCTTTCATGGCGATCACCCCTATGTCAGCGCGGCAGGGCGCCGATATCGCGATCCCAGCGCGCAATCAGGCGCCGGCGTTCTGACGCCTGGCCGAATTTCGCGAAATCATAATCAATCAGACGAATTTTCGAAAGGTCCGGCGCATTGGGCGGCAGCGGTGCGGCGCGATTGGATGGGGTTTGCAATTGCCCCCCCGCGTCAAAGCCAAGCTGCTGCGCCGGTGCGGTCAGAGCCCAATCATAAAACCGCCGTGCCTGCGGCAGGTTGCGCGCACCGCGAATGAGGGACATGGACCCGATCTCATAACCCGTGCCTTCACAGGGCGTTGCATAGGCAACGGGGAAGCCAGCATTACGTTCCGTTACCGCATCATGCACGAAGGAAAGCGAAACACCCGTTTCGCCGCGTGCGACGGCCTTGATCGGCGCCGTGCCGGAACGGGTATAGGCATTCACATTAGGATGCAGCCGGCGCAGGTAATCAAAGGCCGGGTCTTCACCCATCAACTGCACCAGCGTTGCAATGACCACATAAGCCGTGCCCGATGAATTCGGATTGGCCATCTGGATTTCGCCCTTGAAGCGCGCATCCAGCAAATCCGCCCAGCAGGCGGGCGGCGCGATATTCTTGCGCGCCAGCAATTCCGTATTGATGCCAAAGCCAATCGCGCCGGCATAGACACCAATCGCGCGCTGTTGGGATTGGCGCCATTGCGTCAGCGCCCAGGACTGCAATTGGGCGTTATTCGCGCTTTCATAGGCCTGGGTAAGGTTTTCCTCAGCGGCCGCGAGGTGCGGATCACCCGTGCCGCCAAACCAGACATCGGCGCGGGGGTTCTGCGCCTCGGCCCGGATGGCGGCCAGGCTTTCGCCCGAACCACGCTGCGTCATATTCACCCGAATGCCCGTATCGCGCTGGAAATTAGTGACAATCGCCTGGCACCATTCATTCTGGACCGAGCAATAGACATTCAGCGAGCCCTGCGCCTGCGCTGCCTGCACAAAACCGAGCCCCCCCAGCGCCAACGCCGCCAAAGCCAGTTTTCTGATGAACATGGTACGCTCCCCTCGTGTTTTATGACGCTTTTATGACAGCCTTTTCGCAAGGCCGAGGGGGCTTGGCAATCCGTTGTTTGACAGTCGGAGGGTATTCGAGACGAGTTTTGCGGGGTCATCCTCATTGCCCAGGAAGTTTCATATATATATCTGGCGTCGCCCAAAAATTGGGGTTTGGAATCTCGGAGGCCGCCGTGCTCAGCATGGGGCCTGGCTTGACTGCACCGCAACCCGTCAGGGAGAGCCGCCTCATCAGCCAGGCGGACCATGGGACAAATTATTCAGAGAATGTCGCCTTTCCGGTTCCCACTGCTGCTCCAGTCGCCACCTAGCCGAACCGGGTTAGCGCCCCAGGCGACCACCAAACCCCCGTGAAAACAAAGATTTTTCTGGCGACCTTGAGGGTGCTCAAGCGGAGTGTTTCGGCGTTTTTTCTCCGATCCGGCAGATTCTCTCCAAAGCTTGAGGGTAGGCCGATTTTTCCAACAAGGTTTAACGCATTGATCTGAAATGGTTTTGGCTATGCTGCGGTGCAGCGTGGTTGGGAAATGGACTGGTGGGGCTGAAACCGGAAAGTGATCAGGGCCTACAAGGTTTCTGGGGGAATTTCGCTTATACTTCCCATCTGGCGTCTGCGGGCCTGAAGCAGTAAGGCCGCTAGGGTGACGTCCAAATGGTCCCGGAGGGCGGCAGCGGTATCTGGTGCCGGCGCCTATCCGATCAAGCGATGCCCAGCGCTTAAGGCGTGGCCCTTAACTTCGGCCGAAGCTAGGTTGCCCCATTGAGTGGAAGCCCCGCCAACGCCCAAAATCCAGCCTTCCACCTGCGCGATGACCTTTTCATGCGGTGCCAGGTCGGGTTGCAGGAAGCCTGCGAGGCTGCCGTCCTGGTTCGCCTGGGAAAGCCAGGCGGCGATGGTGAAGGCATCATGCTGGTCGCCGGTACGATCCGCGCGGGGGTAGGCGTGGCGCCAGAGGGCGGGATAGACCTCGGCGATGGCAGATTTGCCCTGCGGAATTTCCCACCCGTCAAAGGGCCAGAAATGCACGCGCGGGCCGAGTTGCTGGCGGATGAAACGCAGCCAGGGAATACCCGCATGGGTGGATTTGGCGACCGTGCCCTGCACATCAAAATGAAAGACGGATTTCGCATTGCCAGCGCGTTCTTCGGTCAACCTCCGCCACCGGGCATTGCCCATGCGCTTGGCGCCATTGCCCGCCGAGCCATCGCGCACGAAATCCACATAGGTGTGATCATCATCCGTTGGCCAATGGCGCTGGAAATCATCGAGAAACCGAGGCCATTCAGGCAGCAGCCCATGCACTTCAAAGTAGCGCAGCGGGAAGGAAAAGCCGTGATCTATGCCGACCAGCGTGGGTGGCCCTTCGCGGAGCGTTTCCACCAACCAGGCGGCGATGCCCTTCCGGGTCCAGTATTTGCGTGGGCTGGGTGGCGGGGGCACTTCAACCGGCGGCGCATCGCCTTCGGCGAGATAGACGCGCAGACCCTTGAGGCTGGCGTTGGGGACTTCCGCGCCTGAGTAATCTATGCCGATGGTGCGGGTGAAGGCGGGCATTATTTCACTCCCTATCGCGTGGTGAACCGGCTTATGCAAGTTGGCTTTCAATGAAAACCGCAGTTTGAGAGCGTAGCCGCGTTTTCTTTCATTGACAGGTGTACGTTCAGGAGCGCCTCGACCGTCTCCGCCGCTAAGCCCTCTGCCTACATCGCGCCTTGACCGCCGCACCCCCCGTTTCCTAACGTGATTGAAGCGGGCCATGGCGCAAACCAAATGGCCCAAGCCAGTGAGAAATCCCAGGAAGCCCATGGCCAAGCACCGCTTTCACCCCACACGCTATTTCAACGCAATCGGCGTCGCTGAACCCTGCCTGCGCGTTGCGGATGGCGACACCGTGGTCACCGACACACTCGATGCATCCGGCTTGGACGCGCGGGAAATTACCGTCGCCAGCCGCCCAAATCCGATGACGGGGCCGTTCTACATTGAGGGCGCCGAGCCCGGGGATACGCTCGCCGTTCGGATAGATCGGCTGACACCAAGCCGCGCGACCGGCTGGACCTATTCGCCGCTCGCCCTGACCGTGCTGGACCCGGCCGCCATCCTGGACAGGCCACCGCAGCAGCGCGTCGTCTGGGATATTGACCGCGAGGCAGGCACAGTACGGCTGCAGGACAAGGTGAAAGGGCTCGAAGATTTCGCCCCGCCCATCCAGCCGATGATCGGCTGCTTTGGGGTCGCGCCCGCTGGCGGCCAAGCGCTGTCCACCGCGACCAGCGCGCAGAATGGCGGCAATATGGATTACCGGCTGTTTGCCCCCGGCACGACGGCCTGGTTTCCCGTCGCAGTGCCTGGTGCGCTTTTCTATTTAGGCGACGGGCATGCCTGCCAGGGCGACGGCGAAATCGTCGGCACCGGCATTGAGACGTCCTTCGAGATGGAGGTCACCTTCCGCGTGCTGAAGCGGAAGATCACCTGGCCGCGGGGCGAGACGGCTGACGATATCTTCACCGTCGGCAATGCGCGGCCACTTGATCAGGCCCTGCAGCACGCGACGACCGAAATGTTGCGCTGGCTCGGCGAAGACTATGGCTTGGACGCGCACGCCGCCAGCCATCTGATGGGCCAAGTGGTCCGTTATGATGTCGGCAATGTCTTCAATCCCGCCTTTACAGTTGCCTGCCGCATCGCCAAGCGGTGGCTTCCGAAGCGATAGGGTTATGCGTTACGGTTCGTTCTGGACATGCCGTTCGTTGTTCGTGTTAGCGCGCCGGACAAAAAATGTTCCCGCTGATGTGCCCACCCCACCGGCAGCGACTTCGGTAGCTGCGACAACATCATCCCCTCTGGCCGCCGAAACATCCTCTGCGGCCGCCTGCTCGCCTCATTTCTTTGCTTATGGCTGAATTCGATCCCGAAACACTGTCGGCGTCAGGATTGGTACCGCGCATAAATGCGAAAGAGCCGGCAGGTCCTTGTCGCCGGTGACCAAGGCGTCCGCCTTGGCAGTCAGGGCGAGTGCTAAGAAAGGACGGTCGAAGGGGTCGCGGCAATTCGGAAGCTTGATCTTGTTCGGCACAGTGACAGTTTCACACCAAGGCAGGTAGTCGCCCAGCAGGTCCTCTCGCTCTTCAGAGGTGAATTTGAATTTTGGGTATGACAATACCCGGATCAATTCCGTCGTCGTGTCGTGATTGGCCAGGGGATGAATGGCTTCCGACTGCCAGGCAAGGCGCAACCAAGACAAAGTGCCTGCGTGAAACAGCAGCGCAGACAGCAAAACATTGGTATGCAAGAACGATGCGGGGCGGTTTCATCCGGCCTTGCGTGCCGTCTTGCGCGACCAGGCCACCGCTGCGGTCACGTCCTTCTCGGTGATGCCCAGATCAGCGAGCTTGGCACGAACAGCATCAGCCCGATTGAGCCGCACAGGTGTCAGCACAATGCGCCCGTTATCTTCCACAACGTCGAAATACTCGGCACCTTGACAGGACGACAGCACCGCTTTTGGCAGCGTCAACTGGTTTTTCGAGGTCAATTTAGCCAGCATGTCGAATTCCTCTAGTAAGGATGTAAGGAGAAATCCCTGGTCCGATCAGCATTTTCAATAGCCCATCCCGCCCGAAGCCGAAGCACGGCCCAACCGCTGCTCCCCCCACGCCGCCGGCACCCCCTCCAGCAGCCCTGGCAGCGTCACCCCCTCCGGCTGCCGCCCGTTTAGGATCACGCCATGCGCGTCCATCACCTCGACCAGCTTGGCGAAATCCATCCAGGATCGTGACAGGCGGTCGATCTTGTAGACGAGGATGACATCAACACTGATCGGCTTCGATGTCGCGCAGCAGCCATTCCAGCGCGTGCCGGTGATGTGCCGCGCGATGGCGGAGACCGATCGATAGGGCCGGCCTTCAAACTCAAAATCATCCGCGCACAGGGTGACGACATGCTGCGCGCCGTCATATTCGCGAATAAGCTGCGTGCCTGGCAGCGGGCGATTATCGGCACGAATGCGCCGCAGCACGGCATCGCCGCCATCCAGCCTTTCGCCGAGGGCTCCAAAGTGCTTGCGTGTTTCCGGCCGCAACCCGCCATAGGCAAGTTCCTGGATGCGATAGGCGAGCCTGCTTTCGATTTAGCTTCTGCTGAAGGCTGGCGGCTCCTTACCGTAGAGCATGCGCCATTGCTCCGTCAGATCGGCGATCGGCGTGGTGCGGAGGGCCGCCAATCGCGGCAGCACCTGGGCTGTTGAGATTTTCAGCGCAGCCTAGTCGGTGATTGATCATTGTCTCATGCGGTTCCCTTTCTTTTGGGGTTCGCATGACGGCTCTGGTGGGCAGTGAAGTGTAGCGGAATGTCGCTGCTGTCAGCGGTGTCAGTGGTTTCTGCCGGCGCACCGCGGCTGCGCAGCCGCAGCAGGCCGCGGGCCAGGGTGTCGCAGACCTCGTAGAGATTGGGGGGGAAGCCTTCGCACCTCCAGATGGGCCAACGCCCCCAGATTGTCTCTCACCGCTTCACGGCCCAGCGACACTCAGAAAAGTTGTTTCTCCTAGTCTCCCCAACAACTATAATGGCAAGCCAGCGTCGCGTTACGCTCAGCCGCGTCCAGGCGGAGTTGTTTTACTCCCTTGCGGACCCTGGTGACGCTGATTGCGAAGAATTCCAGTGGTTTTTGGGGTGAGGATCGCCGATATGGCTTCGTTCCTGCCTAGCCAATCTGGCAAAGCTTTAGGCCCCGAGATGCGTCGCCTCCTGCGGATCTGAGGCATTTCGGCGAAATCCAACTTGACAAATTGAGCCTGCACATCGAGTGTCAACCTACTGGCAACCTGCCGGTCATCTATAAAGGAGGGTCGCATGTCCTGGAAAAAGCCAAAAATCGTCGAAGTGTCGCTCGCAAGCGAAATCAACTGCTACGCCTGCGCCGAAATCGGCTGAATAGCCCGCCCGGGGCGCTGATTTATGCTCCGGGTCATTATACTCGGCGCCGGCGCCGGGGGCGGGTTTCCGCAATGGAACTCCGCCGGCACCGGCTGCCAAAGATCCCGCGCGGGCGACCCCGCCGCACCGCCCCGCAGCCAGGCGAGCATTGCCGCTTCGGTTGACGGCGAGCATTGGCTGCTGATTAACGCCAGCCCTGATCTGCGCCAGCAAATCGCCGCGACACCCGCGCTGCATCCGCGCCCTGATCGGTTGCGCAATTCACCGATCCAAGCCGTGCTCCTCACCGGTGCCGAGGTTGATACCATTGCCGGGCTTTTGCATTTGCGCGAAGGCCATCGTTTCGCCTTGTACGGCGCGCCGCAAAGCATCGCGGTGCTGGATCAAAACCCGATCTTTCGTGCGCTGAACCCCGCCAATGTCACACGGCATATCATTGCGCTGGACGAAGCCTTCACCCTGCTTGGCATCACCATCACCGCCTATGCGGTGCCGGGCAAGGTGCCGCTTTTTGCGGAAGACAGCACCGCACCCGCCATCGCCGCGGATGGCGAAGCGCTTGGCTTGGCGCTATCGGCGGGCGGCGGCACGCTGCATTACATCCCAGGCTGCGCGATGATGACCGCGCCACTCCGCGCGCGCCTGGCAGGCGCGGCCTCAGTGATGTTCGATGGCACGCTATTCACCGATGATGAGATGATCAGCCTTGGTGCCGGGCCAAAGTCCGGCCGCCGCATGGGACACATGCCCATGACAGGCGCCGGTTCCACCCTGGAAGCCTTTGCCGATATTCCTGTGGCGCAGCGGATTTTCGTGCATATCAATAATACCAACCCTGCCCTTTTGGCCGATAGCCCGGAACGCGCCATGCTGACCGCCGCCGGCTGGGAAGTGGCCGAAGATGGTATGGAGCTTTGCCTGTGAGCCTGATGTCACCCAATGCCCTGGAAGCGGCGCTCCGCGCGATTGGTGAGGAACGCTACCATATCCATCACCCGTTTCATCATTTGCTGCATGGCGGCAAGCTGACCAAGGCGCAGGTGCAGGCCTGGGCGCTCAATCGCTATTATTATCAGGCATCCATTCCGGCCAAGGATGCATCATTGCTCGCGCGGCTACCAACCCCTGATCTTCGCCGCGAATGGCGCCGACGCCTTGTGGATCATGATGGCGATGGCACGCATCCGGGCGGCGTGGAACGCTGGCTCGCCTTGACCGATGGGCTTGGGCTTGACCGCGCCTATGTGGTTTCGCTGCAAGGGCTGCTGCCTGCTACGCGTTTTGCCGTGGATGCCTATGTGCGCTTCGTGCGCGAAAAATCACTGCTGGAGGCGATTGCCTCCTCGCTCACGGAAATGTTCTCGCCCAATATCATTTCGCAGCGTGTATCCGGCATGCTGCGCAATTATGATTTCGTGACTGCTGAAACATTGGCCTATTTCACGCCGCGCCTGACCCAGGCGCCGCAGGATGTCGCCTTCGCGCTTTCCTATGTGAAGCACTATGCGGATACGGCGGAAAAGCAGGAACAGGTATTGGCGGCACTCCGCTTCAAATGCGATCTGCTGTGGGCACAATTGGATGCGCTGCATTTTGCCTATGTCGCACCTGGCCTGCCGCCACCTGGCGCCTTCCGCCCATGATCCCGCGCTTTGCCCCAGGTGTCAGGCTGCATCACGACAAGGCGCGGGCGCGCTGGGTGGTGATGGCGCCAGAGCGCATGTTCATCCCGGATGAAACCGCGCTTGAGGTGCTGCAACTGGTGGATGGCGCGCGCGATCTGGATGCCATTATTGATGCGCTGGTCGAGAAATTCGCTGCCCCGCACGATGTGATCGCCGCCGATGTGCGCGCCATGGTGGCAGATTTGACCAATCGCGGCGCGCTTCAGGCATGAATGCGCCTTTGGCCATTTTGGCGGAGCTGACGCATCGCTGCCCGCTGCGCTGCCCCTATTGTTCCAACCCGCTTGAGCTGACGCGCGCGTCTGGCGAGCTCACCTCCGCCGAATGGGCCGATGTTTTTGCGCAAGCCGCTGAACTGGGCTGCCTGCAAGCGCATCTTTCTGGCGGCGAACCCACCGCGCGGCGCGACATTGTGGACATCGTTGCTGCCGCGCGTGCGGCAGGGCTTTACACGAACCTGATCACCGCAGGCGTATTGTTGGATGCGCCCTTGCTCGCGCGGTTGCAGGCTGCGGGCCTGGATCACGTGCAGCTCTCCATCCAGGATGCCGAGGCTGAGGGGGCGGAACGCATCGGCGGCATGAAGGGCGCCCATGCGCGCAAGCAGCAAGCGGCGCGGTTGGTGCGCGAAGCGGGCCTGCCGCTCACGCTCAATGCCGTGGTGCATCGGCAGAATCTGCATAACCTATCAGCAATGATTGAATTGGCGCTGGTCTTTGGCGCGGCGCGGCTGGAAGTGGCGCATGTGCAATATTATGGCTGGGCGCTCGAGAATCGCGCCGCACTTTTGCCGACCCGCGCGCAATTGGATGAAGCCACGCGCATTGTCGAAGCAGCGCGCGCGCAGCACAAGGGGCGGCTGGTGATTGATTATGTCGTGCCGGATTATTACGCGGCGCGGCCAAAACCCTGCATGGGCGGTTGGGGCAATCGCTTCCTGGCGATCTCCCCCGCTGGCAATGTGCTGCCCTGCCATGCGGCGGAATCCATCATCGGCATGGTCTTCCCCAATATCCGGAGCACAAGCCTGCGTGCCGCCTGGGAAGAAAGTGACGCCTTCAACCGCTTCCGCGGCACAGCCTGGATGCCAAGCCCCTGCCAGGGGTGTGAGCATGCCGAACGCGATTTTGGTGGCTGCCGCTGCCAGGCCTTTGCGCTGATCGGCGATGCCGCCGCAACCGACCCTGCCTGCGCGCTTTCACCGCATCACGCGGTGCTCGCTTCCGCCATTGCCGAAGCGGGTGATGCTGCCTTTGTTTATCGGGAATTCTCAGCCGCTCAATCCTGATGCGCAAGGTAATGCGCCAGGGCAGCGATATCCGCATTCGATAGCCCCTGCACGGCGCCATTCATTTGCGTATCAATGCCAATGCGCTGGCCATCGCGATATTCCGCCATGGTATGCGCCAGAAAACCTTCATGCTGATGGGTAAGCCGTGGCATTTGCGCGCGCCCTGCGTAAGTCGGCAAATGGCAGACACCGCAATTGCGCGCCGCCGAAATCGCC
>Ga0172376_10007074_pt1 | contig 12017 bp, 14 predicted proteins | sample Lak35m_FD_121114 | JGI IMG/M metagenome (GOLD analysis project Ga0172376, IMG submission 121114) | Freshwater microbial communities from Kabuno Bay, South-Kivu, Congo - kab_092012_35m | ecosystem: Environmental > Aquatic > Freshwater > Lake | place: Democratic Republic of the Congo: South-Kivu...
AATCGATCAGGTTGGCTAAATAACAATAGCGGGGAACGCAGCACGATCTGTAATTTCAATCAGCACAATAAAAAACCGCGCCTTAGCGCGGTTTTGTTTTGGTGCTTTCGCAATCTCAAGTCATCTTCAGATGATCCAGCCCGCCCATCACATCACGGTCTTTGCTGGCCTGTCCTTCGAGCTTGATGCGTAGGCGCAAGTCATTTACAGAGTCAGCGTTCTTCAATGCTTCTTCGTAGCTGATCATGCCGCTCTCGTGCAGGTCGAACAATGCCTGGTCAAACGTTTGCATGCCCAGTTCTCTTGATTTGGCCATCACCTCCTTGATGCCGTGGACCTCGCCTTTGAAGATGAGGTCGGCGATGAGCGGTGAGTTGAGCAATATCTCGATGGCGGCGGAACGTCCCTTGCCATCGCGCTTGGGGATCAATCGTTGCGAGACGAGTGCTTTGATGTTGAGCGACAAGTCCATCAGCAACTGTTCGCGGCGTTCTTCGGGGAAGAAGTTGATGATGCGATCTAGCGCTTGGTTGGCGCTGTTGGCATGCAGGGTTGCCATGCACAGGTGACCCGTCTCGGCGAAGGCGACGGCGTACTCCATCGTTTCGCGGTCGCGTATTTCACCAATGAGGATCACATCAGGTGCTTGGCGCAGGGTGTTCTTCAGCGCGTTGTGCCAGTTGTCGGTATCTACGCCCACTTCGCGGTGGGTGATGATGCTTTTGGCGTGTTCGTGCACGTATTCCACCGGGTCTTCGATGGTGATGATGTGGCCGTAGCTGTTCTGGTTGCGGTGGCCGAGCATGGCGGCCATGGTGGTGGACTTACCCGAGCCTGTACCACCGACCAAGATGACCAATCCGCGCTTGGTCATTACCACGTCTTTCAAGATGGGAGGTAATCCCATCTCGTCGAAGTTGGGGATCTTGGTGGTGATGGTACGCAGCACCATGCCCACGCGCTGTTGTTGCATGAACACGTTGACGCGGAAGCGACCGATGCCGGAAGGGCTGATGGCGAAGTTGCATTCGTGTGTGGATTCGAACTCGGCGGCTTGGCGGTCGTTCATGATGCTGCGTGCCAGTTCTTGCGTGTGTTGTGCAGTCAGCGCCTGATTCGATACGGGGGTCATCTTGCCGTCGATCTTGAATGCGGGCGGGAAGCCGGCGGTCACGAAAAGGTCGGATGCCTTTTGCGACACCATGCCGCGTAACAGATTGTGGACTAGTTCGGTTGCCTGATCGCGTTCCATTTCGATACCTCTATAAATTTGTTTTGCGGGCGAATCGCTGCGTCGCGTGCGCGCTCATTTCTCATCTATCAACTCGATATGCTTCGTCATTCGCTGTGCGGCTCCTTGCGCTTCATCCCGCAAAACAAATTTCTAAAGGTATCCGTTCCCTGTTGTGTCCTCGTTAAGCGGGGAACAAATCTTTGTTCACTGCCTTGGTGCGCGCTTCGGCGGAAGAGACGATATTGCGTTTAACGAGATCGGTGAGGCATTGGTCCAGTGTCTGCATGCCGATGGAGCCACCGGTCTGGATGGCGGAATACATCTGCGGCACTTTGGCTTCGCGGATCAGGTTACGGATAGCCGGCGTACAGATCATGATCTCGTGCGCGGCGGCACAACCTGCGCCGTCTTTGGTCTTGAGCAGGGTCTGCGAGATGACGGCGCGCAGCGATTCGGACAACATCGCACGCACCATCTCTTTCTCATCAGCGGGGAACACATCGATGATACGGTCGATGGTCTTGGCGGCGGAGCTGGTGTGCAGCGTGCCGAACACCAAGTGACCAGTCTCGGCAGCAGACATCGCCAAGCGGATGGTCTCCAAGTCACGCATCTCACCCACCAGAATCACGTCCGGGTCTTCACGCAGAGCGGAGCGCAATGCGTTGTTGAAAGACAGCGTGTGCGGGCCGACCTCGCGTTGGTTGATCAGACACTTCTTCGATTCGTGCACGAATTCGATGGGGTCTTCCACGGTCAGGATGTGTCCGAGTTCGTTCTCGTTCTTGTGGTTGATCATCGCTGCCAGTGTGGTGGATTTACCGGAACCGGTGGGTCCGGTGACAAGCACCATGCCGCGTGGATAGTCGGCGATGGACTCGAATATCTTGGGTGCCTTCAGTTCTTCCAGCGTCATGATCTTGGACGGAATGGTACGCATGACCGCGCCCGCGCCACGGTTTTGGATGAAGGCATTGACGCGGAAGCGGGCAAGATTGGGCACTTCGAAAGAGAAGTCGATCTCTTTGTTCTCTTCGTAGTGTTTGCGCTGCCCGTCGTTCATGATGTCGTACACCATGGCGTGGACTTCCTTATGATCCATGGCGGGAAGGTTGATGCGGCGCATATCACCGTGGACGCGGATCATTGGTGGCAAACCGGCAGAAAGGTGCAAGTCAGATGCTTTGTTCTTTACGCCGAAGGCGAGCAGTTCGGTGATATCCATATATAATCCCTGAGCTATGTTTAAGCGTTGAAAAAGCGACTGTCTGGGTGATTATGACTGCAATCCTCTCTAACTTGCAAGCAACCCGCGAGGCGGTTGCCAAGGCCGCTGTGGCGGCTCGGCGCGCGGTATCTGACGTGCATCTGCTGGCGGTGAGTAAGACCTTTCCAGCCGAGGCGGTGCGTGAGGCATACCAAGGCGGACAGCGTGCTTTCGGCGAAAACTATCTGCAAGAGGCGCTGGATAAGATGGCGCTGTTGAGTGACTTGCCGATCGAGTGGCATTTCATCGGGCCTATCCAAAGCAACAAGACGCGCCCCATCGCCGAACATTTTGCATGGGTGCATGGTGTGGATAGGCTGAAGGTGGGGCAGCGACTTGCGGCACAGCGTCCGGCAACGATGCCGCCGATCAACATCTGCTTACAGGTGAATGTGAGCGGCGAGGAGAGCAAAAGTGGCGTGGCGATGAATGAGGCGATGCAGCTTGCCGCTGAATTATCCCGTTTGCCAGGCCTCAAGTTGCGCGGATTGATGTCGATACCGGCGCCAGCAGCGGATGAAGACGAGCAGAGGGCGGCGTTCGCCAAGATGCGAGTGCTGCTAGAACAAATGAATGAACAGGGGCTAGGGTTAGATACCCTTTCAATGGGGATGTCGCATGACTTTCCTGCGGCGATCAAAGAAGGGGCGTCCATCGTGCGTATCGGTACCGCAATATTTGGTGCCAGAAGATAAATCAAGAGTCACGTAGCGATACGTTTGGCTCCTCTTCCCATGGGAGAGGGGTCGGGTGAGGGGACTCATCGGCAGCTTACCCTGCCTGTTATAAGGAGGATTGAAATGAAGATCACATTCATCGGCGGTGGCAACATGGCGAGCGCGTTGATCGGCGGCTTGATCAAACGCGGCCATTCACCCTCCAAGATCCATGTCGTGGAGTTAAACAAAGAGCGCTGCGCCGAATTGCATAACGAATTCGCGGTCAGGGCAGGCACCGATCTGGAAGTGGCGGTGTCGCATTGTGAGGCGTTGGTGTTGGCGGTGAAGCCGCAGCAACTGCGCGAGGTCGTGATGCAGATATCCCCTTTGCTGGGCGACCGGCTCATCATCTCCATCGCGGCGGGGATCCGTACGCAAGACATTGCCCGTTGGAGCGGCTCGCAGAACATCGTGCGCTGCATGCCGAACACACCTGCGTTGATCCGCAGCGGGGTCACGGCGATGTACGCGACACCGGCCGTCAAGCCGGACAGTTGCCAACGCGCAGAGGCGGTGCTGGCCGCAGTCGGCACCACCTTCTGGTTGGACGACGAGGTGTTGCTGGATGGTGTCACCGCGATCTCCGGTAGTGGCCCGGCGTATGTCTTCTATTTCATCGAAGCGATGCAACAGGCTGCGTATGAACTGGGGCTGGATGAAGATCAGGCGCACCAGATGGTGCTGGATACCTTCATCGGTGCCAGCAAATTGGCGCAGAACAGCAAGGATGTGGATGTTGCAACCTTGCGTTCACGCGTGACTTCCAAGAACGGCACGACAGAAAAAGCCATCAAGAGCTTGGAAGCCAACACGGTGAAACAGGACATCATCAATGCCATCCATGCGGCGGCGGCTCGATCCAAAGAGATGGGGGATGAGTTGGGGAAGGACGCTTGATGGTCGCCTCTCAAAATCCAAAATCCGTCGCAATATTGCGTTGCTCGCAAAAAACCACTCCTTACATACTCAACTGTATGCCGCGTCGCGATTTTTTGTTCGCGCCTTGTCTTGCTTAGCATTTTGAATTTTTAGAGGTAACCATGTTCGTAGAGGCTTTGTCATTTCTGATCGACGCGCTGGTGCAGCCTTTCGCTGCCGTCCTGTTGTTTCGCTTCCATGCCGTTTGGTTGGAAGCGCCGATGCGCAATCCGATTGGCGAGTTCATCATGGCGCTCACCGATTTCGTCGTGCTTAAAGCGCGCCGATATGTGCCCTCAATCTTGGGGCTTGATACGGCCACACTGGCGTTGGCCTTTGGGGTCGAGTTCGTGTATCTCGTGCTTTTCCTGTTCGTGCAGGGCTATCCCTTCGAGGTCTTCCCGCTGGGGGGGCTGTTGGTATGGACAGCGGTCAAGCTGTTGAAGATCAGCGTTTATCTGCTAGTCGCAACCTTGTTGGTGCAAGCCATATTGTCTTGGGTCAATCCACACACGCCGCTGTCGCCGATGCTGAGCGCTTGCAACGGGCCGTTCTTGCAGCCTTTGCGTAATGTGATTCCGCTGGTGGGGCGAGTCGATCTTTCTGTGCTGGTGTTGTTCATCCTTTGCCAGCTCATCCTCATCGTGCCTATCGGCGGCATGGAACAGTTCGTGCAGAGATTGTTGTGAGTGAATGAATGATATGAGCGAGCCCCCCAACCGCCCTGCTCTAGAAGGCATCACTCTTGAGATGATTGTTACACGCCTTGTTGAAAGCATAGGCTGGGAAGCGATGGCGCATGCCGTCCCCGTGCGTTGTTTCACGCACGATCCCAGCATCAAATCCAGTCTGAAGTTCTTGCGCAGGACACCGTGGGCGCGCCAGAAGGTGGAGCAACTCTACCTTCAAGTCATGCACGGCGCGGGCGGTTGATCCCTAGTGGTGGGCGGGTGCATGTTCCGCTGGCGCGTGCTCGTCAGCATGGGCGTGGTCAGGTTCGGCGGCGGCCGGTTTAGGTTCCACTTTCTTCACTGGCTTCTCAGCTGCGGGTCTCGCCTTTGATTTATTGAGCAGGGCGCTGATATTGCCGAATTGGGCGGGATCCTTTTCGCCGTTAATGTTGATCAGATGCAATTTCCCCGCACCTTGGTGCAGGTCGTCGGCAAAATCTATCACCGCGCCGATGACCATGAGTTCCCCGTCGGCGATTTCTTCAGAGAATTTGATCATGGCTAGGCTCACTTGGTTGTGCACGTTGGCCGTCACCCCTTCCAGATTGCCGAGGTCTTTGGGGATGCCGATGGTGTCCAATTCTTTTTTGATCGCAGCCGACTCTTTCGAATAATTGCCGCTTACGGCTGCAATGGCACCACAGCGCGAGTGTCCCAGGAACATCAGGATGGGAGTGTGCAGATGATGCACGCCGTATTCCACCGAACCTTCAGCGGTGGCCAGTTGGTTGCCAATGTTGCGGATGGTGAACAGGTCGCCCTCGGGGGCGCGATCAAACATATTGGCTTGGACGCGCGAATCGGAGCAGGTGACGAGGGTGACTTTGGGTTTTTGTCCTTTGGCGAGACCGGCGTAGAAGTCGATGTTGTGCGTGACCATGTACACGCCGTTGTCCGATTTCAACTCGCCCAGGAAACGGCTGATCTCGGTGCTTGGATCTTTGCCACCATGGGCACCGGATGCGTAGGCGGGGGCGACGCCGGACAAAGCCAGAACAAGTGCGAGTAGAAAGAGGCGGTTCATGGGATGCCTTTCAAAGATTTTTGGATGATTCAGGATAACCATCCTATGTTGCAGCCGAGACTTTGAATAAGCGCCCAAAACCAGCCCAGTTCTGCTGATCGACGCGCACAAAAAAGCCGGCTTGAGCCGGCTTTTTTGAGAAGTACGGACTGTTTTAGTGATGCGCGTGCTTCACCGAATCCGATTCGTCCGCGATGTCCTTGCGATTCAGTTCGGCTTGCAGCTTGGCCAGCTCGGTCTGACCGTTCACGTTGATCAGGTTCAGTTTGCCCGCACCTTGCTTCATGTCGTCAGCGAAGTCATACACTGCGCCGATGATCATTAGGTGGCCTTCTTTTACGGCTTCTGCATACTCTTCCATTGCGGCAGCAACTTGGTTGTTGACATTGGTCTTCACGCCCTCGATGTTGGGCGCACCTTTCTTGATGCTGATGGTGTCCAATTCTTGCTTGATAGCGGGTTCAACAGTTGAATAATCACCGCTGGCAGCCTTGATTGCACCACAAGAGGAGTGGCCGATAACGAGCAACAGGGAAGCGCCGAGGTGGTTGATGCCGTACTCGACGGAACCTTTGGCTGTCGAGATCTGGTTGCCGATATCGCGGATCATGAACAGGTCCCCTTCAGGGCTTTGATCCAGCATGTTGGTGTGTACGCGGGAGTCGGAGCAGGTGATGACCACGGCGCGGGGATGTTGCCCCTTGGCCAGTTCGTGGAAGAAGGTCGCGCCATGCTCTTTGGCATAAGCACCCGCAATATTTTGAACATCTTTGATGAAAGAACGGGCTACGGCGGCTTCGCCATGCTCGTGGGCTGTTGCGGTGAAAGACACAGCGATACAGGCGACTGCCAACAGGCTGGCCAAGTGTTTCTTCAACATACTGATTCTCCCTGAGACGGTTGTGATTTAGTTATATGCGTTCGAGACGCAAACGTAGTCTAGCAGACCGCCGGGAGCAACGCGCCGCTCTTACATCAGGATGACATCGTATTGTTCTTGGCTGTACAGGGTTTCGACTTGCAACGAAACAGGCTTGGCAATGAAGTCGGAGAGTTGGGCGAGTGCCTGCGATTCTTCGTCCAGGAACAGATCGATGACCTGTTGCGAAGCCAGGATGCGGAACTCGCGCGCATTGAATTGGCGTGCTTCGCGCACGATCTCGCGCAGGATTTGGTAGCACACGCTTTGTGCCGTTTTGACTTGACCGCGCCCTTGGCAGGTGGGGCATTGTTCGCACAGCACATGAGCCAGACTCTCGCGCGTGCGCTTGCGTGTCATTTCGACCAACCCCAAGGCCGAAAATCCGTTCACGCTGACGCGAGTGCGATCTTGCGCCAGCACTTTCTTGAATTCTTCCAGCACGGCATCGCGGTGTTCAGCTGTATCCATGTCGATGAAGTCGCAGATGATGATGCCGCCGAGGTTGCGCAGGCGCAGTTGGCGCGCGATGACTTGCGCCGCCTCCAAATTGGTTTTGTAGATGGTGTCGTCCAGATTGCGCCCGCCGACAAAGCCGCCCGTATTCACGTCAATGGTGGTGAGCGCTTCTGTCTGGTCGATGATGAGATAGCCGCCGGATTTGAGATCGACGCGCTTGGACAAGGCGTGTTCAATTTCTTCTTCGATACCATACAAGTCGAACAGCGGACGCCCACCAATATAGTGATCCACCATACTGACAGCCGTGCTGATGTAATCGCCGGCAAACGTCTTCATGCGTGTGTAAGTGTCGCGCGAATCAACCAAGATGCGTTGCGTGTTCTCGTGCACGAAATCACGCAGGACGCGCAGGCTGATGTCCAATTCTTTGTAAAGCAGCGCGGGCGCGCCCATTTTTTGCGATTGTTGTTGCAGGTGACTCCACAGCTTGTCGAGATAGGCGATGTCGGCGCGCAACTCTTCATCGGACGCGCCTTCTGCCATGGTGCGTATGATGTAGCCGCCCTTGTGGTCAGCGGGCAACACCTGCGCCAACTTGGCACGCAACGCCTCGCGCTCTGCTTCGTTCTCGATACGTTGCGATACGCCGATGTGTGACTCTTGTGGCAGATAGACCAGCAAGCGACCAGCGAAACTCAGTTGGGTGGAAAGGCGCGCGCCCTTGGTGCCAATCGGGTCCTTGATGACCTGTACCAGCACACTCTGTCCCTCGAACAATACCTTCTCGATGGGCTTGGCGGCATCGCCGTTGAGACGGTTCTCCCAGATGTCGGCCACATGCAGGAAGGCAGAACGCTCCAAGCCAATATCGATGAATGCCGATTGCATCCCCGGCAACACACGCTTCACCTTGCCTACGTACACATTGCTGACCAAGCCGCGCTGGCTGCCGCGCTCGATGTGTAACTCTTGCACCACACCTTGCTGAATTACCGCGACACGAGTCTCTTGCGGCGTAACGTTAATGAGAATCTCTTCGTTCATGCTGTGGCGATACCGAATGATTTGAGCAATTCTACCGTCTCGAACAAGGGTAGGCCGACCACGCCGGTATAGCTACCTTCAAGCCTTGCTACGAATGCGCCGGCATGACCTTGGATGCCATAGGCGCCCGCCTTGCCATGTGCCTCGCCGGTGCGTAGGTAACGTCGGATGTCGCTGTCGCTCAAGGTGGCGAAGGTGATGGTGCTGCTCGATATGCGGCATTCGATACGTTCGCCCAGCACGACCGCCACGGCAGTGAGTACCTGATGCTGCTTGCCCGACAGGCTGCGCAACATCTCCGTTGCATGTTTGTCATCGCTGGGCTTGCCGAGGATGTGGCCATCGATGGTCACGATGGTATCGGCAGTCAAGGTGGGCGCGGGGCGCAGATTGCGCAAGGCGATGGCCTGCACAGCGGCCGCAGCTTTTTCGCGGCAGACGCGCTCGACATACACCTCGGGTAGTTCGCCATGCAACGGAATTTCATCTACATCGATTTCCCGGCGCGGGTCATTGCGAAGTAACAGCGGTTCGAAATGGATGCCGATCTGCTTGAGCAGTTCGCGGCGACGGGGGCTTTGCGAGGCGAGGTAGAGGTGGGGCTTGTTGGGCGGCATGGGAGCGGTTCGTTATTCGCGATGATACGGATGATTGTGCATCAAGCTGTGCGCCCGATACAACTGTTCCGCCAAGATCACCCGCACCATGCCGTGCGGCAACGTAAAGGCCGAAAGCGCCATCAGATGCTGTGCCTGATGCTTGATGGATTCGTGCAAGCCGTCAGCACCGCCGATGACAAAGGCGACATCGCGCCCTTGCTGCATCCAATCCTTCATCTGCTGGGTGAGCTGCTTGGTAGTGGGGGTGGCGCCGTGTTCATCGAGCGCGATGCAGAACGCACCGGCAGGTAGGGCGGCACGGATGCGCGTTGCTTCCGCTTCCATGATCTGCGCTGCCGTCTTGCCGCTGTTGCGCGCTTCCGGCTTGATCTCGATGAGGTTGATGCTGGCCTCGCGCGGCATACGCTTGGCGTATTCGTTGAAGCCCTCGGTGATCCACGACGGCATCTTATTGCCCACCGCCAAAATTAAGAGCTTCATAAAATTACTACAGAGATACAGCGAGATAGAGAAGCCCAACTCCCTCTTTTTTCTTGGAAGAGGGGTTTCGTTTTCCTCTGTGTCTCTGTGTCTTCGTGGTGAAGGGGGTTTGCATTTACTTGCTCGCTGGGATGCGTGCCTTGGGTTGCACGCCCCACAATTCTTCGAGGTTGTAATAAGCACGCACCGGCGGTTGCATGATGTGAACCAGCACTTCGCCGAAATCCACCAAGATCCATTCGCCACTGCCTTCGCCTTCGCTGCTCAGGGGCTCTTCGCCTTTTTCCTTCAGTTTCTTTTCGACGTTGTCGGCCAGCGCCTTGGTCTGACGAGTGGACTGCGCGCTGGCGATGATCATGCAATCGAACAGCGGGCTCTTCTTGCTGGTGTCGATGATCTCGATGTCAACGGCTTTAACATCCTCCAAAGCTTCTTTGATGGTGGCGATCTTTTCTGCGGTTGTTAGCATGGTGTGTACAGATTTTTAGATTGAATGTAATGAACCACGCCATCGGGCGTGAGGTAGCGGATGTTCCTGTGTTCTGCGCAACGGCGGCGAATGTCGGTGGCCGAAATGTCGAGCAAAGGCATGTCCAAAGCGACAATCACGCCACTGGCCGACTCGTGCAAACGACGCGGCGCGGGTGCGAGGCGCGCACGATACTCCATTTTCAAAGCTTCGTTGGCAGTTTCCATCGCGTTGCCCAATGGACGTCCGGGGCGTTGCATCACCACGATGTGCGCCAGCTCGAATACGCGCTGCCATTCGTACCAAGTGTGCAGATTCAGGAAAGCGTCACTGCCGAGGAGCAGGCACAGCGGTTGTTCGTTGCCGAACTCTGCACGCAAGCTGGCCAAGGTGTCCACCGTGTAGCAGGGATCGGTGCGATAGGCCTCGCGCACGTCCACGCTGAACTCATGATGGCCGTGCAACGCCGTGCGCACCATGTCCAAGCGCGACTCGGCAGCAGCGACGGGCGGGGTGCGATGGGGGGGCGTGCCGTTAGGAATAAAGCGCACCTGTTGCATACGGCATTGTTCCAAGGCCTCCTGCGCAAGGCGCAGATGACCGTTATGGATGGGGTCGAACGTACCCCCGAGAATGCCGATAGGTGGAATAACCTGCTGTGCGTTCAAGCTGCTACGTTGCGTGCTCACTCGTTCCTTACCTACCAATTCGGAATGTCTCGTCACTCGTTGCGCCGCGCCTTGCATCTTGAGCGTTCGCGACGGTTATTCGATTCATTTTGTTCACAGCGCCAAACGACGCATGTCAGCCAGCACATGCGCGAGGTAGGTGGTGAAGCGCGCGGCGGCTGCGCCGTCGATGACGCGATGGTCGTACGAAAGCGACAGCGGCAACATCAGGCGCGGCACGAACTCACCGTCTTTCCAAACGGGCTTCATGCTGGAACGTGACACGCCCAAGATGGCGACTTCAGGTGCATTGATGATGGGCGTGAATGCCGTACCACCGATGCCGCCCAAGCTGGAGATGGAGAAGCAGCCACCTTGCATGTCGGTAGCGGAGATCTTCAGGTCGCGTGCACGGGCCGAGACTTCGCCCAATTCCTTCGCCAGTTGCACGATGCCTTTTTGATTCACATCACGGATGACGGGCACCATCAATCCATTCGGCGTATCCACAGCAACGCCGATGTGGATGTATTTCTTCAGCACCAGATTTTCGCCGCTCGCATCCAGCGAAGCATTGAAGTCGGGGAAGTGTTTCAGCGCGATTGCGCAAGCCTTCAGCATGAAGGCCAGCGGCGTGATCTTCAGGTTCTGCTTGGCGTATTCCGCGCCCAGTTCTTTGCGGAAGGCTTCCATCTCGCTGATGTCGGCTTCTTCGAATTGTGTCACGTGCGGGATCATCACCCAGTTGCGATGCAGGTTCGCGCCAGAGATCTTCTTGATGCGTGACAGCGCCTTGGTCTCGATCTCGCCGAACTTGGCGAAATCCACGTCCGGCCATGGCAACAAGCCGGGCAATGCGCCGCCGCCCGTCGCTGGTTTGGCCAGCGATTGCTTGACGAAGTTCTGCACGTCTTCTTTGGTGACCCGACCTTTTTCGCCACTACCGCTCACCTGCGTCAGATTCACGCCAAGTTCACGCGCGAAACGACGGATGGAGGGGCTGGCATGGGCGCTGCCACCGGTAGGGGCGGGCGCGGGTGCCGCCACCACAGGCGCTGTCACGGGTGCTGGCTTGGCGGCGACGGGCGCAGCAGCCTGCGGTGCGGCTACTTGTGGTGCAGGGGCGGCTGCTTTTGCGGCGACGCTACCTTCCACCAAGGCGATCAGATCGCCTTCCGACACCTTGTCACCCGCCTTGAGTTTGATTTCTTTTACCGTGCCTGCGAAAGGCGCCGGCACGTCCATGGTCGCCTTGTCAGTCTCCAGAGTGATGAGTGTCTGTTCGGCGGCGACGGTGTCGCCCGCCTTCACACATACCTCGATGACCGTTACGCCCTTGAAGCCGCCGATGTCAGGTACTTCTACTTTATTGATCTCTGCCATTCGGTTCTCCCGGCCGAAACTCAAAGCCCGTTCGCCCTGAGCTTGTCGAAGGGCCGTTGGTGGTTCGACAAGCTCACCA
>Ga0172376_10007075_pt1 | contig 12015 bp, 9 predicted proteins | sample Lak35m_FD_121114 | JGI IMG/M metagenome (GOLD analysis project Ga0172376, IMG submission 121114) | Freshwater microbial communities from Kabuno Bay, South-Kivu, Congo - kab_092012_35m | ecosystem: Environmental > Aquatic > Freshwater > Lake | place: Democratic Republic of the Congo: South-Kivu...
GTGACGAAGAGCAGGGTGAGGCCGGCCCCGAACTGCTTCGCGAACGGAATGGTGTAGCGCAAGGCCTTGCGCGAGCACTCGGAGAAGTCCACGGGCACGAGGATTTGCTTGATGGCGAAGGGCGACTGGCTGCTGCCGGGCAGGCCGGCTTCCTTCGCCCCGAGCTGGACCACAACCCCACCGTTGGCTGGTTTGATGTTCATGGCAGTGCTTTCGTTGTTGCCGCGCGAGGCGGTTGGTTTTGCGCCCGGCCGTCGTCCGGGCTTCCGGCGGAAACCGTCCGCCGACCGGAGCGCCGGGTCAGGCGCGCTCAACTCACGGTGGCAACATAGGCCGGGCCGGCGCGGCGACTACACTGGCCTTGGCGAGGGCTGGCTGTCGGTTGCGGGGCCGAGGGCAATCCCGCGCCACCTGTCCGAGCCGGTGGGAAACCTTGCGGCGCGGCGCATCGTCCTTGCATCATCGCGCGCATGAAGTCCCAAACCCCAAGCTCCAAGTTCCAAAGCAGCTCCAAGCTCCAAGCTCCAACAGCCTCCGGCACCCGCAGGCGTTTGGGGATTTGGAGCTGGGTGTTTCTTTGGAGCTTGGGATTTGGGGTTTGGAGCTTAGTCCACGCCGCTCCCGCGAAGCCCAACCTCATCTACGTGCTCTGCGACGACCTCGGCTACGGCGACGTGAGGTGCCTGAATCCCAAAGGCAAAATCGCCACGCCGCACTTGGACAAGCTCGCGGCTGGCGGGATGATTTTCACCGACGTTCACTCCAGCAGCTCCGTCTGCACGCCCACGCGCTACGGCGTGATGACCGGCCGTTACAACTGGCGCTCGAAACTCCAGTCCAGCGTGCTGGGCGGCCTCAGCCCGCGCCTCATCGAGCCGGGCCGGTTGACCGTGGCCTCGCTCCTCAAGCAGCACGGCTACCACACCGCCGCCATCGGCAAGTGGCACCTCGGCATGGACTGGGTCAAGCTGCCCGGCAAGGACGTGAGCGAACTCACCATCGAAAGCGCCGCGCAGGTCCACAACGTGGACTACGCGCAGCCCATCAAAAACGGCCCCACCAGCGTCGGCTTCGACTACTACTACGGCATCAGCGCGTCGCTCGACATGGTGCCTTACACCTTCATCGAGAACGACCGCGTGACCAAGCTCCCGACGGTGGACAAGGACTTCCCGCTCTTCCTCGGCCGCGCGCAGGGTAAGTGCTGCCTCGGCCCCGCCGCGCCGGACTTCGAGGTCGAGGACGTGCTGCCAACGCTGACCGCCAAAGCCATTGACTACGTGAAGTCCCGCGCCGCCGACGCGAAGGCGGGCAAGCCCTTCTTCCTCTACCTGCCGCTGGCCTCGCCGCACACGCCCGTCGCGCCCACGAAGGAATGGCAGGGCAGGAGCGGTCTGAACTTCTACGCCGACTTCGTGATGCAGACCGACCACAGCATCGGCCAACTGCTCGCGGCACTGGACCGGCACGGCCTCGCGGAAAACACGCTCGTCATCGTCACCAGCGACAATGGCTGCTCACCGCAGGCCGACTTCCCCGGCCTGCTCGCGAAGGGCCACAACCCCAGCGCCGAGTTGCGCGGCCACAAGGCGGACATCTTCGACGGCGGGCATCGCGTCCCCTTCCTCGTGCGCTGGCCCGCGCGGGTGAAGGCCGGCACGCTCTCGCAGCAGCTCCTTTGTCTCACTGACTTCATGCGCACCGTCGCGGACATCCTCGGCGCGAAGCTGCCCGCCACCGCCGCCGAGGACAGCGTGAGCTTCCTGCCGGCGCTGCTTGGGCTGGAGCAGCATTTCCCCCTGCGCGAAGCCGTCGTGCATCACTCCATCAACGGCTCCTTTTCCCTCCGCCAAGGCCCGTGGAAACTCGCCCTCTGCCGCGACTCCGGCGGCTGGAGCGAGCCGCGCCCCGGCACGCCGAAAGCCGCTGACCTGCCAGCTGTCCAGCTCTTCGACTTGGCCAAGGACATCGGCGAACAAACCAACGTGCAGGACAAGCACCCCGAAGTCGTCGCGCGCCTGACGAAGCTGCTGGAAAAATACGTCGCCGACGGCCGCAGCACGCCCGGCGCGCGCCAGCAGAACGCAGTGGAAGTGAAGCTGGTTAAAACCCCGCCACCCGCCGCGAAGAAGAAGCAAAAGTAGTCCACCCTTCCGAACAGCGGCAGGGGACTGCCGCACTCCAAGACGCTGGCACGCGCACGGGCGCGCTTTGAGTTGGCGCGAGCTTTTGGACTGCGCCAGTCCTCTGGAGCTTTTCCAACGGCTGACCCGATCACTGTGCGTTCATCCGAATCACCTTGCCGGGGCGCGTGCCGAGGTGCTTGTCGTCCTCGACGACCACGACGCCGTTCACCGTGACGAGCCTGAAGCCGGTGGCGTATTGGTGCGGTTCCTTGAACGTGGCCTTGTCGGTGACCTTCGCGGGGTCGAAGACCACGAGGTCGGCCCACGCGCCTTCGCGCACGAGGCCGCGGTCCTTGAGCTGGAAGGTCGTGGCGGGGAGCGAACTCATGCGGCGGACGGCGTCTTCGAGGCGCAGCAGCTTCTGCTCGCGCACATACTCGCCGAGCACGCGGGCGTTGTTGCCGTAGCCGCGCGGATGCGGCACGCCCTCGCCGAACTTCCGCACGCCACTGTCGGAGGCGAACATGGTGTTCGGGTGTTTCGCAAACTCGCGCAGGTCGTCCTCGCTCATGCCGTGGAAGACGGCGGAGGCCCCGCCGCTTTTCTCAATCTCCAGCAGCAGTTCGACTTGGTCGTCGAGCGAATCGTTGCCCCGCTTCTTCTTGGCGGCCTCGACGACGTTGAAGCCGTTGAGCGATTTGTCCTTCGAGTAGTTGGCGATGACGGCGTAGCTGTAGTCCTCGCGGCCCTGCTTGCGGAGGGTTTCCTTCATGCGGCGTGCGATGTCGGCCTTCTGCGCCGGGTCGCTGATGCGCTCGCGGAACCTTTCCGGGCCGCCCTCGCGCGCGCTGTCTGGAATGAGCTGCGAGAGGCCGGTGCTGGACGCGGGATATACATACTGGTCCTGCGTGATGTCGAGGCCGCTGGCGCGGGCCTGCTCTATCGCACCGATGACTTTGGCGGTCTGGCCCCAGTAGGTCTTGCCGGAGAGCTTGATGTGCGAGATGTGGCCGCGCGTGCCGCCTTCGCGGGAGATGCGGAAGAGTTCGTCGAGCGCCTTGAAGATGCCTTCGCCCTCGCTCCTCATGTGGCTGGCGTAAATGCCGCCGTGCGCTCCGGCGACCTTCGCGAGTTCCACAATCTCCTCCGTCTTCGCGAACGTGCCGGGCAAGTAAATGAGGCCGGTCGCCAGTCCGACTGCGCCGTCCTTCATGCCCTGCTCGACGTAGCCCTTCATCTTCGCGAGTTCCGCTTCGGTTGGCGGGCGGAGGAAGGAGCCGCCCATCGCCTGTCGGCGGACGGTGTTGTGGCCGATGAGCGAGCAGACGTTGGGCGAGATATTCGTGGCTTCGAGTTCCTTGAAATACTCGCCGAGGTTCAAGCGCGAGCTGCCGCAGTTGCCGAGCACGAGCGTGGTCACGCCCATGCGGAGGAAGTTCTCCGCGCGCGGTTGGTCCTCGACGCCTTCGGCGTGGGTGTGCGTGTCCACGAAGCCGGGCGCGACCACGAGGCCCTTCACGTCCACCACGCGCTTCGCGGTGCCGGTCACGCGCCCGACGGCGGCGATGCGCCCGCCTTTGATCGCCACGTCGGCAAAGACGGCGGGGTTGCCCGTGCCGTCCGCCACGCGTCCGCCGCGCAGGAGGAGGTCGTAGTCTTGGGCCGGGGCGAGGGCAACCGTCGCGCACAGCAGCGCGCCCGCGAGGGAGAAAAAGTTCATGCCCGCTTGATAGCCGGAAGAGGCACGGAGGAAAACCCAAAGATTTTCGACCCAAAGATTTGAGAAAGACAAAGATTTCAACCCAGTTGGGATGGCCGCCGCTGGTCGGCTCTCTACATCTTTGTCTTCCCCGAATCTTTGGGCACCCGCGCTTTCCGCGTGTCACTCCACAAATCACCCTACGGGGCCGGGCTTGCCTCGCCGGGGCGCGGGAACTACCTTCGCCCCGTCAGCACGCATGAACCCGTCCTCCGCGTCCGCCCCTTCCGCCGGTTCGAGCGCGCTGCCGCCCGCCGCCGACCGCGCCGCCGCGCCGGACAAGCCCCCGCTGCTCGACTGGGTCATCGCCAACTGGCAGGTGCCCTCCGCCGTGGTGAGCCTGCTGGTCATCGCCACGCTCGATCTTGGCCAGCGCTCCGATTTCCCCATCGCCTCGTTTTACGTCGCGCCGGTCCTGCTGGCGCTGTGGTCACAGAACAACCAGCACGCGCTCTACATCGCCTACGCCGCGACGGGCCTGTCCGTGCTGGGGTTCATGCGCGGCCCGCTCGGCGGCCCGGCGGAGTCGGAGATGGCCAACCGCATCCTCTCCATCGCGATGGTCTGGCTGGCCGCCGCGCTCTCGCTGCAACGCTGGCGGCGCGAGAAGACCTTGGAGCGCGCCTTCTCCGACATGGAGCGCCGCGTGCGCGAGCGCACGGATGAACTCACCAAGGCCAACGCCTCGCTCCAGTCCGAAATCGCCGACCGCAAGGAGAAGGAGGAACTGCTCCGCCAGCTTTCCGGACACCTGATGCAAGCGCAGGACCAGGAGCGCCGCCGCATCGCGCGGGAACTCCACGACAACTCCGGCCAGACGCTCGCCGCCATCGCCGTGAACCTCTCGCGCATCGAGAACCTCGTGCCCGACGCGCCACCCAAGGTGCGGAACCTCGTGGCCGACACCGCCGCGATGGCCGAGCAGACCTCGCGCGAGATCCGCACCATTTCCTACCTCATGCACCCGCCGCTGCTGGACGAAGCCGGCCTGCTCGCGGCCATCAACTGGCTTGCCAACGGCTTCACGCAGCGCAGCGGCATCCGCGCCGAGGTGGACATGCCCGCCGAGTTCGAGCGCCTGCCCGGCGACATCGAAGTCACCGTGTTCCGCATCGTGCAGGAGACGCTGACCAACGTGGCGCGGCACTCCGGCAGCAAGACCGCCTTCATTAAGCTCACGCGCCAGCCCGGCGAGGTCGTCCTCACCGTGCGCGACGAGGGCACCGGCATTCCGCCCGAGAAACTGGCGAAGGTGCATGGCAACGTCTCCGCGCTCGGCGTCGGCGTGGCCGGCGTGTGGGAGCGCGTGCGGCAATTTGGCGGCGAACTCGAAATCAACTCAAACAGCCGCGGCACCACCGTGATGGTCGTGGTGCCGCTCCCGGAGGAACAAACATGAGCGCACTCAAAATACTCGTTGCGGATGACCACGACGTCGTGCGGGCCGGCATGAAGGCGTTGCTGGAGGACCAGCCCGGCTGGCAGGTCGTGGCCGAGGCCGGCACCGGCCGCCAAGCCGTCGAGAAGGCCAAGGCCACCACGCCCGACGTGGCGATGCTCGACGTGACCATGCCCGAGCTGAACGGCCTCGAAGCCGCGCGCCAGATCAAGAAGGCCCTGCCCAACACGGAGATTCTCATCCTCACCGTCCACGAGTCCGAGCAGATCGCCGCCGAGGTGCTCAAGGTCGGCGCGCGCGGCTACATCCTCAAGTCCGACGCCGGGCGCGAGCTGGTCGCCGCCGTCAAGTCCGTCGCCGCGCACAAGAACTACTTCACCTCGCGCATCGCGCAGATGGTCTCCGACAGCACGCTCAAGGAGGGCGCGCAGGCCATCGAGGCCGAGGACATCGGCAGCCGCCTCACGCCGCGCGAGAAGGAGATTGTGCAGCTCCTCGCCGAGGGCAAGAGCAACAAGGAAGCCGCGAGCGCGTTGAACATCAGCGTGAAGACCGTCGAGACGCACCGCACGAACATCATGCGCAAGCTGCGCTTCCACTCCGTCGGGGAACTGGTGCGCTACGCGGTGCGGAACAACATTGTGTCGGCGTGAGCCAATCATGCCAGCAGGCTTGTCCTGGATGGTAGGCCGACGTGCCCGAGTTTCATTCGCAGAGCCAGCAACGTGGTTCTTCGGGTTGGGCGGATCGGCCGACATTCGCGTAGAGTGCCCGTGTAGACTACTCCGGACGAATTTCAGTCAGCGTCTTTTTCCGTGCAATCCGGGCCGGTGGCGACTACTTCTAGCCGCGACATTCCAGTTCGGATGCTGGATCAAGCTGCTTATGGCCGAGCGCGATTATCCCCCGGAAAACCCTGATGCCGCCCCCGGCGGCGAGCCGTCGCCCGCCGCGCACGCGCACCGGCGCGAATACGGCGTGCCGCACCCCAACGACGTGAGCGTGGTGCAGCGCATCGTCACGGCGGCGCGGTTCATCCTCACGGCGCTGACGGTGATCTATTGCGTGGCGTTCCTGGCGATCCTGATCGGCATCGAGTATTACGCGGAGGAGTATTATTTCCTGAGCACGGCGATGTATCTGCCGCCGTGGGGCTGGCTGATGCCGCTGGCGCCGTTGGCGTTCCTCTCGCTGTTCGTGTATGCGCGGCTGCTCATCGCGCACGCGCTCTGCGTGCCGATCCTGATCTTCGGCTTCATGGACCTGCGCTGGCAGCTGGTCCACGCCGCTGAACCCGACGATCAAGGTGGTGAGCAACAACATCGGCCAGAGCCACAAGACCAGCTTCAAGGACTTCGCCGAGCTGCAGAAGGCGGACCTCATCGCGTTGCAGGACGCGCCCGTGGCGCGCGGCCCGGAGCACGCGCAGATGTTCCCCGACCGCTACATCGCGGTGAAGGACCAGTTCACGCTCATCAGCAAATTCCCCATCCGCGCGGCGGACGCGCTGCCGTGGACGGATCCCACGGACTCGCACAAGGAGCCGCAGCGCGTGGCGGCGTGGTTCGAGGTGGAGGCGCACGGGCAGCCGCTCATCATCTTCATGGTCCACATGCCCACGCCGCGCGACCAGTTGAACGCGATGAAGGGCCTGGGCGCGTTCTCCGCGCTGCTCGGGCGCGAGGGCGGGCACGGCAGCAAGGTGCGCGAGGACAACGCCGCCTTCTTCAAGAACCAGCTCAAGCTCGGGCAACTGGTGGTCAACGCCACCCGCGCCGCGCGCGTGCCGTTCATCGTCTGCGGGGACTTCAACGTGCCCACGCACGGCATGACCTACCGGCTTTACCGCGAGAACTGGCTGGAGGCCTTCAACGAGCGCGGGCAGGGCGTGGGCGGGACGTTCCCCGGCGACGCGCCGCTGCCGCCGTGGCTGCGGCTGGACAACATCTATTGCAGCCGCACGGGCCTGCGCCCGATCCACGCGGAGGCGGAGGAGGGCCGCAAGTCGCAGCACCTCGCGATGGCCGCGACCTTCGAGCTGCTGAACGTCCGCCGCTGACCGCGCGCGTCGTCAGAAGCGCTCGACGGTGAACTCGGCGTCAAACCACAGGCCGTTGAAGTCGAACTGAAGCCGGGGCGGGTCGAAGTCGCAGGTGAAGATCGTCACGTCGTTGCGCGGCTGCACGAGGCCGCAGACTTCGCGGAACATCTCGGGGTCGAGGGCGAGCAGGTGGTAGCGGTTCTCGCGCAGCTCCGCCTTCTTCATGGCGTGGCGGAGGTGCTCGATGTCGGCGGGACACTTCTTCACCACCCAGATTTCCGCGTCGTGGCATTTCACCGCGAGCTTGTGCAGCTTGGTGACCGAGCACTCGCCGCACTCGACCCACAGGGCGGGGCGCAACTGGTAGTCGAGCTGTGCGAGGTCGGGGACGAACGGGATGTCGTCGTCGTGGAGGTTGGTTTCGATCTGGAGCCGGGGCCGCCAGAAAATGAGGAAGGCCAGCAGCTTGAGCGTGACGTGCGCGACGGTCTCCGTCTCGTGCTGCGCGATGAGCACCTTGCGCGGCAGGTCAGCGCGCCGCCGGTCTTCCGACGTGAGATTGAAGCTGTATTTGGCGCTCACGAGCAGGGTGACAAGTGGCGGGTGACAGGTGACATGGGGCGTCGGATCACCGGATGCGTGCGGGGAATTGTGGCTTCACCTGTCACTTGTCACGTGCCACTTGTCACTCCACGACTCGGACCGGCGTGCCCGGCGTCACGAGTTTCAGCAGATACTCCGCGTTCCAGTTCGCGAGGCGGAAGCAGCCGTGCGACTCCGTGCGGCCCACCTGCTCCGGGGCCGGCGTGCCGTGGATGCCGTAGCCCGGCCGGTCCAGCCCGATCCACGCGACGCCCACGGGGTTGTTCGGGCCGGGCTGGAGGATGAGCTTGCGCCCGATCTGCCGCGCTTCGGTGGACTCGGGAAACGCCTCGGGGTCGAAGGTGTAGTTCGGGTTCGGCGCGACCACCATGACGAACAGCTCGCCCACGGGCCGCTTCTCCACGCGCGCCGCGATGCTGCACGGGAAGTGCGCGAGGAGGTTCGTGTTCGCGTCGAAGGCTTGGAGTGACTTGCCCGCGAGGTGAATCACGAGGAACGCCGCGCGCGCGCGTGGCGATGGGTAGCTGACATTGGGAATGCGCAGCTCGACGCCCGCCGTGAGGTTGGTCCAGTCCACGGCGGGGTTGAGCCGCTTGAGGAGCGCGGGGTGCGCGTGGCTTCGCTCGGCGACGAGTTCGAGCACGGTCTCGTAGTCGAGCGCGCTCTGCTGCGACTTGCCCAGCCACGTCGTGCTCAACGGCTGAAGCCGCGCGAGGTCGTTCGAGCTGACGACGTAGTTGGTCAGCGGCGGCTGGGTGAGCTGAAGGCGTGCCTTCGTCGCCGCGTCGGCGACGCCCGTCTCGGCCAGCGCCTCGCGGAGTTGGAACGCCCGGATGGCCGCGCGCGTCTGCGAGCCGATGACGCCGTCGAGCGAGCCGGCGGACATGCCCGCGCGCGCAAGGGCGAGCTGCAACTCGAAGGTGTTCTGTGGCGGACGGGGAAACGTGGTGCTGTCGAAGACCGGCTCGGTGGCGGTGACGCGGTTGGTTGAGGGCGCGCTGCCGCCCTTGCTGGTCGGCACGGAAATGTTCCCGCCCATCGCCGGACGCGGCGGGTTGGTCACGGTCACGACCGGCAAGCCCACGTTCGTCGCGCCGGGCGAATACGCCTGCAACTGCGCGGACGGGGCAGGGGAGGGCGGCGGCGGGGCGGCCTGCCGCTCGCGCCACCACCACCAAGCCCCGACGCAGAGGGCCACGAGCAGCAGGCCCCAGCCCCAATGCCCGCCACCGCCGCCGGAGCGCTTCCTCGGCTTGGGCTGCTTGAACTTCGTGTAAATCTGCACGGGCGCACATTTAGCCAGACTGCGGGCCGGTTGCCACGGCATTTGCGCGGCCTTTCGGGATTGCCGAGGGGTGGCGGTCTGTAATGCTCCGCCCGTGAACTCACCCGCCCGCCTCGTCGTTCTGCTCCTGCTCTCGCTGCGGTTGGAGAACGGCGTTCTTGCCCAGACGCCCGCCGCCAAGACCGCCACCACGAATGCCGTCGCCGCGCCGCGCACAAACAGCCCCATCGAGCGCATCCGCGACGAGGGGTTGAACCGCTCGCAGGTGATGACCACGCTGAGTTACCTCACCGATGTCATCGGCCCGCGCCTCACTGGCTCGCCGGAATTGCGCCGGGCGAACGAGTGGACGTGCGACCGCCTCACGGCGTGGGGGCTGACCAACGCGCAGGTGGAGCCGTGGGGGCCGTTCGGGCGCGGTTGGTCGCTGCGGCGCTTCTCCGCGCAGGTCATCGCGCCGCATAGCATCCCGCTCATCGCCTATCCGAAGGCGTGGTCGCCGGGCCTCGGCCCGCAGCCGCTCACGGCGGAAGTCATCCATGTGGACATCAAGAAGCCGGAGGACTTCGCGCAGTTCCGGGGCAAGCTGCGCGGGAAGGTCGTCCTCGACGGGCCGCTGCAAGACTTGAAGATGCGCTTCGAGCCGCTGGCCTTCCGCCGGCACGAGACGAACCTGCTCGCGCTCGCCAACGCCACCGAGGGTGTCTCCGTTTCGTTTCGGCCCTCGACCACGAACTTGTTGAGCACGTCGGAGCAGCGCGCGGCCATCGCGCTGCTGCCGCGTCGTTACCAGTTCTTCGCGGAGGAGGGCGTCGCCGTGCTGCTGCAACCCAGCCGCGCGGGCGAGGCCGGCACGCTGTTCACACAGGGCGCGACGGTCTATGAGCCGCGCCGCACCAACACGACGGACACCGCCGCCGCCCCGAAGTCGTCCAGCACCTCCACCAATTCCACGCGCAGCGTCTCGCCGTGGAACACGAACTGCCCGCCCATCACGCCGCAAATCACGGTGGCGGCGGAGCATTACAACCGGCTCGTCCGCATGACGCAGCAGGGCGAAATACTGCGCGTCGCCGTCGAGTTGCAGGCCGACTACCACACGCGCGACCTCACGGCGGCGAACACCGTCGCGGAGATTCCCGGCACCGACTTCGCGGACGAACTGGTCATGCTCGGCGCGCACCTGGACTCGTGGCACAGCGGCACCGGCACCACCGACAACGCCACCGGCTGCGCGGTGGTGATGGAGGCGGTGCGCATCCTGCAGGCGCTCGGGCTGAAGCCGCGCCGCACCATCCGCGTGGCGTTGTGGACCGGCGAGGAGCAGGGCTTGCTGGGGTCGCGGGCTTATGTGACGAAGCATTTTGGCTCCACGACGACCAGCACCAACCGCCCACCGGCAACGGCGAAAACCAGTGCGTCGGGCAGTTCTTCCCGCCCAACCACGACCATCGCCAAGCAGCCCGGCTACGACAAAATCTCGGCCTACTTCAACCTGGACAACGGCACCGGCAAAATCCGCGGCATCTACCTCCAAGGCAACGAGGCCGCGCGACCGCTTTTCCGCTCGTGGCTCGTGCCGTTCCGCGACCTGGGCGCGGAGACGGTCTCCTATGCCAGCACCGGCGCGACCGACCATGTGCCCTTCGACGCCATCGGCCTGCCCGGCTTCCAGTTCATCCAGGACGACATCGAATACTGGACGCGCACGCACCACGCGAACATGGACGTGTTCGACCGCGCCGTGGCGGACGACCTCAAGCAAGCCTCCGTCATCATGGCCGCCTTCGTCTATCAGGCCGCGATGCGCGACGAGAAAATCCCGCGCAAGCCGGCTCCCGGCTCCAGTTCGCGGACAACCACGACCGAGAAGGGCGCGCCGCCGAAAGGCAAGTGACGCCGACGCCGGGCGCAACTCAGTTTCTTGCCGGTTGTTTCAGCGCGATTCGGACCGGGGCGGAGAAGGAGTTGCCGCCCATCCCCCTCACCCCGGCCCTCTCCCTCGGGGAGAGGGAGCAAATCAGCCAGCGCTCGAAGGGCTGCGGCGTTCCGGTTGGCTGAAAGCGGAAGGCGTTCCTCCCTCTCCCCGGGGGAGAGGGCCGGGGTGAGGGGGAAGGGGCGCTACCAATTGCCGACCTCGCATCGGCTTGGCTGTTTGGCTTCAACCTGCCGACGAACACCATCGGCAAACTCGTGCGCGAGGGATTTCAGTAAGCCGCGCGCCGACATTTTCCTTCACCGACCACGTTGAATCCGCCATCGTGCGTGGCCTATGAACTTGTTCGATTTGCAGGGTGAAGTTGCCGCTGTCATCGGAGCCACAGGCGTGCTCGGTGGCGCGCTGGCGGAGGGGCTTGCGGAAGCGGGCGCGAAGGTCGCGGTGCTGGGCCGCAATGCCGAGCGCGGCGAAGCGCGCGTGAAGGCGATCCAAGCCAAGGGCGGCACGGCGGCGTTCTTCAACTGCGACGCCATCTCCCGCTGCTCGCTCACCGAGGCGCACGAGCAGATCGAGGCCAAGCTCGGCGCACCAACCATTCTCGTGAACGCCGCCGGCGGCAACGCGCCGCAGGTCACGGTCACGGCCGAACGCGCCTTCGAGCAAATCCAGCTCGCCGACTGGCAGGCGAACTTCGACCTCAATCTCGCCGGTGGCGTGCTGCTGCCCTGTCAGGAGTTCGGCCCCGCGATGTGCAAGCGCGGACGCGGCAGCATCATCAACATCGCGAGCGTCTCCGCGCACCTGCCACTCTCGCGCGTGGTGACCTACTCCGCCGCGAAAGCCGCCGTGTTGAGCCTCTCGCA
>Ga0172376_10007076_pt1 | contig 12013 bp, 8 predicted proteins | sample Lak35m_FD_121114 | JGI IMG/M metagenome (GOLD analysis project Ga0172376, IMG submission 121114) | Freshwater microbial communities from Kabuno Bay, South-Kivu, Congo - kab_092012_35m | ecosystem: Environmental > Aquatic > Freshwater > Lake | place: Democratic Republic of the Congo: South-Kivu...
AATATCTTGGCAGCCATGCTTTTGTCGTAACTCGCTATTGAACGGCGAGATAACACTTCTGTTGAACAGCACTATGTCATCCGCGAGGCCCGCAAAAATCGCGACCTGAAGTGATCGCGCGAATCGTCTATTTAAGCACTCCGACGAGCTGCTCTTGCCGCCGCATTCTGCTCGTCCTGAGCGTCAACTTCGCGTCTCAAGTGAGCGGGAATGGCGCCACCGCTTCAAGCATCGAAACGATTCTCAGGCGATGACTTGACGGTGCGATCTGGCTGTTGACGCTCAATAGTTCGCGTCCACATTCCGAGTGATTCAGACTGCTTTCGGCGATCACTTCTTGGGCCAATTTCTCTACGGAAAATTACGGAGAAATGGCCCAATTACGGAGCATACTGGCAACAGTTTGCTACGACTTGCAATGCTTTGCAAAAGGATGGTATTAGCGTAAAGTCAGTGTGTCCCGAGTCTTACGACCGCTCGCTTAAAAACTGCATCCCGTCTACGGAACTGAAGGACTACGAGCAATCGTGCGCTGTCGTATTAATTCGAGTCTCGCTTACGAAAGAGAAACGCATCGGACGTCAGCAGCGAGGTGAGCATCGCCTTCATGCTCCCGTTGTTGTCGTGATAGGCGCGCCATGCGGCTTGCAGGACAGGAGCGTCATTGAGTGTTTCATTGCGGCCCATCCAAAAGCGGAAGGCATGCCGGACGAAGACTTGCTCGGCGCGATCACTCGCAGCCAATCGGTTGATGAGTTCGAACGCGTCCGAGACCGGACCATCGAGCGCCGGGTCGCCTGAATTGATGACGGCACCGGTCATGTCGACTGGCTGATCGAGTTCCGTCGTGCGATAGAGACCCGCGTGATTGAAGCTCTCGAATGGCAGACCTAACGGATCCATCTTCTGATGACAGGTCCAACAATACGTCGCCCGAGTCACCTGCATCCGCTCACGCAGCGTGCTCTTCGGAGCATCCGGCAGCATCGCGTCGACCGTGATCGGCACATCTGGAATGCCGCCGCCGAGCAGCCGTTCGCGAATCCACTTGCCGCGCCGGATCGCGTGATTGTCCATCGCATCCGAATGAGAAACGAGCCACACAGGATGCGTCAAAATCCCCAATCGTTGGCCCTTAGGAACGGTTGCCAACATGCGATCAGGCTGCATCGACCCATTGCCAAAGCTGCGACGACTGACGCGCGCGAATTCTTTCGGACCGGTGAGGTTCGCTTCGACGACCAAATCCTTCTCATTCGCGGCTCGCTTCTTCTTCGCAGTATCAGCCGCCTCTTGCTTCGGTTGAGCAACGTACTCGGCCACTTCCTCCTTCGTCCGACGTCGCCCGAAAAAGACCTCATCGGCCTTCGTTGCGACGACCTTGTTCGTCGTCAGCAACTGCCGCAAGACGTCACGGTCGTCTTGCAGAATCAACTCGATGAGACGTTCGGTACTGGCCGTCGCGTCGAACATCGCTCTGTAGTACGAGTCTCCGCGATTCACCACTCCGGTATCAGCTAACGCCTTCGAGTCCTTGCAGATATGACCAGCAAGATCGAAGTCAAAATAGTCGCGGAAGAACTGCATGACTCGCGGCTTGCGGATGCTGTCATCAGCCAGCATGCGTTTGACTTCACGTTCGACATCCCCGCGAGTCCGCAGGCGCCCTTCCGAGATCGCCGAGCGGAGCGCTTCGTCGGGCCGGATGTAGCGCAACGCATGATTGACGGCTAACCCCAGTTCCCAGTCTTGCAACATGACTCGACTGTGCTCGTCAGGAGTTGCGTGCTCGACCAATTCAGGCCGGAAGAGCGCGTCGCGATCGAGGAATATTGACGACAACCCGAGCACCGCCCCGTCTTCTTTTCCCAACTTCTCGACGGATTGCTTCACAATCTCGAGATAGGAATCTGACTCAGCCGGCTTCGGCGGACGGAACGTGAGCGATTCGAAAAGGTAATCAACAGCCGCTCGCAATCGCTGATCCGTGACATCATCCTCTTTCATCAATTCATACACCGGAGTGAGAGGCCGCTTGACCTTCGTGCTATAAACGATCGAAGTTGGAAGACCGCGAATATCACCTTCCATTTTATAAGTACTGGGGTCGTCGGTGACCTGTTCGGGCTTCGCAATGCTCAGCGGGCCATAGGCCATATACCGAATAATGTCTTTGGCCGCTGATAATATCTGGGTCGCCTCGGCACTATTCACGGAGTAGAGGTCCGGATAATTCTTCAGCCCATGATTTCGGGCCGATGACAAGATCGCCGGCAAACTCTTGACTGCAGTGGCATAGGCCACTGTGCCGCCTTGCCAAGAGAGGATCTGATCCGTGCCGAAATAGAGCTTGAGTTCGCCGCCATGATTTGTCGGAACGCTGTCACCATGAGTTCGCAATCCCGGCTTTGTGCGATCGTAAGCGGGCTCGATGTTGATTAGCTCGTTGAGCCGAGTGATGTGCTCTTCGCGCGTGACGCACCATAACCGCGCCGCACTTGAAGTTGGCACGAGTTTGATACCTGCAGGCAACGGACCAAACAGCAAGCTGTGATCGACGAAGTTGCCTTTACTCGGATCGAGATGGGCGTGGAATCCGCCTTTATCACGCAATACCCGCTGCAACTCACCGACGATCCAGTCCGAAAACTTCAACCGCTCTATCACACTGGGTTGCCTAGCATCTGAAGGCGGCATCTCCTTGAGCGTGACCTGCGCCCAAATTGTTTTCCAAATACCAGAATTGATATCGTCGACCGGCCCGACCTCACTGAGATTGAGATCACCTTCAGGATTTGTGTCGCCATGACATTCAATGCAGTGTCGAGCCAGAAACGGCTTTACCAACGATTTGAAGTCATGCCGAGTCTTCTGGCCGGGAATATAAGTCTCAGCCGCGCCAGAGAATGGTATCAGCACGAACGCTAGTAGAATTGCGGCGAACGCAGGTCGAGTCAACGTACTCATTCTCGCTCCCAGGCTTAGGCCAAAACTTCACGGAGCGGCCCGTTGGCGTTGTCGAATTTCTTTGCCAGTTGTTCTGTCATATTAAACCGGTCGACGTTTTGGCCTGCCGCTCGGAGCAATGTGGTGTAAAGCGAATTAATTGGACGCCGGCTATCGAGTTGCGTAAAGCAGCCCGTCTTAATTACGCCGCCGCAATTCCCCAGTAGCATCACGGGCCAATTCGCGCCGCTGGTGTGCTGACTATCGGCGTTATTGCTGGTGTAGACGATGAGCGTATTATCCATCATCGTTCCGCGTCCCTCGGGCACGCTTTCCAGTGCTTCCATAATCCGCACCAACATCCGACTGTTATACTGTCGAATCTTGATCCAGATTGGGTTATTGGGCTGCTTCATGTGACCGAGATTGTGGCCTTGCTGGTCGATGCCGAGCCCCTTCCAGCTACCGAAAATCTCGCCGCGTCCTGAAGCGATCGTCAGCGTGTTCGTGATCCCCGATGTCAGTGACGAGATGCCCAAATCCAGAAGCGCATCGTGCCAGTCGGTTTCGAATTTGGGTTTCGTATAACGCTCATCGACCGCCGGAGCGAATTTACGCAAGTGGTCAGACACCGTATCAAGTCGCTCGCGGAGTCCGTTGACGTCTCGGAAGCCCTGCACGTATTGGTGATACCGATTTTGTTCCGAGGTCGGCAGTGACTGACCGTTCGCAGCAGCCAATTTCTCGATCTGATCTAACACATTAGAGCGGGCATCGTGCTGACGTCGTATGTCTCCGGTCGAGATGCCGCCGAACAGCATTTGATAAAGGTGATTCGGATTCGAGTGCATGAAGATTGGCTGCCCGGCACCGCTCGCTGATAACGTCGCGATTGTGGGTTTAGTCGTCATATTCTCCATCGAGTCCATACCGATGCAGAGATGCGGCAACAGTGTCTGCGGTAGCACTCGGCTCAATTCGTAGTCGATCGTCGCGGCGCTGGGCGGCACGCCGTCGCCCCCGCGATAACCCCCGAGAGCCCCAAAGAATGCACTATGCGAGGGGCTCGTATGCAGGCCGTGCAGGCCATTGATAATGTGAATTCGCTCTTTGAACGGCTCAAGAAGTTCGATGGGTTCGGGGAGTTTGACCTTCGCCAGCGAACCGCTGCTCTTCATCCCTTCCGGAATGCAGGTCGCCGGATCGAAGCCCTGATTCTGCAAGAAGAACACAATGCGTCGAGGAGTCCCACTACTGCCGCCTTTGCCGCTCGCACTTTCTGAGGGCGCTGCCCAGAGCGATTCAGAAAACAGCGAAAGCCCCATTGCGGAAGTGGCTCCGGCCACCATTCCCTGAAGCAAATTCCGGCGGTTAAGCATGTTCGAATCCTCATGCAAAAAAAGGACAGACCAGTGGCCTGACGTCGGTATTGCGATCAAAGCCGCGAGATTGGCTGAAAACTTTAAACACAAGTTCGGCGGTTGATCGAGACGCAACACGTTTGGCAAAACAAGAAGTTCCTAAAATCCAGTGCCACTCGCGCTCGCTGACGCTGCCGATTTGTAAAGCCTCAAGTGGGTATCGCACGACTATCGCGAGACTTTCTGTCGCCGATCCACACTCGTGTAAGGTCCGATCAACTCGCAGGGTGACTTAGGCGATGCAGTCCTGCCACGGTGAGTCGCTTTTGGCGTGGCAATGCCTTGAAACTACATCCGACGAAATCTTTCAAGGATTCGAACTGCCCGAAATTCGCTGAGAAACTCGTTGATATTGCGATGCTTTCTGCTCCGGGGACTGAGAAGAAGCGAAAGCCGTGGTGTTCTTGCCGATCATTGAGCAGATCTTGGCAGCGAATCAGCAAGCTCCGAAGAAGCAACGGTACACGATTCGGCGGATCTTCGAACGGCTGCGGGACGAGGACGGCTACAAGGGCGGCATGACGGTGGTCTCGGTGCGGTGCAGAAGCTGCGGCAGCCTCAGAAGGAAGAGTTGCACCCGCCGGTGGAGGCTCAAGTCGATTACGGTGAGGCAAAGGTCAACCTCAACGGCCACGACGTCTCGGTGACGTTGTTTGCGATGACGCTGCCATACTCGGGAGAGATCTTCGCACCAGTATTTATGCAGGAATACACCGAGACCTTTCTCGACGGCCATCGCCAAGCGCTCGAGTTCTTCGGCGGAGTGCATCAGCGAATCAGCTAAGACAACTTGTCGATCGCGGTTTGAGGTGCTCAAGGGGCGCGAACGAAAACTGACGACTGAACTCTTGCGGCTCCAAAGCCATTACTTGTTCCGCGAGCACTTCTGCTTGGTGCGCCGAGCGGCTCTTAGGCTACGCCAAGCGGAGCATTCTGGTGCCGAAGGGCCGTGAATGCTCTTCCGCAATCGCGTTAACCTGACTCGGAATCCGGCTTCACAGAATACGGTTCTCTCCGCCCTCAGGCGAATCAGTCATCGTAACTTGTTTGTGGATTGCATGTTGTGCTGCGACCATTTTCCAAACCTCGGCATTTGCGTTGAAACTGTGCTGAACTGAAAACTGCCTCTTGGCAGACCATCCCCGAGCTATTTCGAACCCTGTCTCACAGGTTTAGAAACTTCAGACGACGCCAGTCTTTTGATTCGTTCTTGTGAGATTTTTGAAGAAATGTGGGTGTAGAGCTTCATCACATGCGAATCGACGTGGCCAACCCACGAGCGAACCACCGACTCCTCAATCCCAGATGTCAAACAACGAGAGATGAAGGCATGGCGAAAAGTGTGCAATTTGCCATCTATGCCGAGTTGCTGTAGGACCAGTCTGAGGGTCGCGAGACTCTGACATTCGGAAATCTGCCGATCACTCGAAGGACGCCGCGAAGTCGGCGCGGCCGTTAATACCCAACGTGCAGAACAAGGATGCTCCGCCAAGAATTTTCCCAATCGCGGCGACAATGGGACAACACATTCATCTCCGGTCTTGGGTCGCCAGTTGTCCTTAGCACGCACTCGCAAGATATTCAGCGAGAGGTCGATATCCGCCCATGTCAGCCACTGGGCCTCGCCAAACCTCAAGCCAGTTTCGGCCAACACCAAGAAGGTCGGTCGATGTGCTGCAGGTGCCAAGGCGAGAATCGACTCAATTTGCTCCGTTGAATAACACGGTTGAGGCGTGGGCTTCACCTTCTTTATTTTGAAGCCGAGAAGCGGATCATGCGCGACCATACGACGAGACACTCCGAACTTCACAAGTTGCCGGAGTATGCACAAGTTGGTTTGTACCGTCTTCGCGCTACAGGTTTTGGCTCGTTCAGCTCGAAATCGATCAGCGAATGTTAAGTCAACATCGGAGAGCGATGACCGCCCCAGGCTCGCGACGAGGTTACGAACGAGGCCGAAGACAAATCGATATTTGACGAGAGTCTTCGGCGATCGTCGTTCGGCAATCAGATATTGATCATAGGCTTCGATGGCTGAATCAATGGAGCAATCTATTTGTGTGGGAGTGACATGGCCATCAGCCAAGCGTCGATCCAACTCCAATGCCTTCTTTAATGCGTTCTTCTTGTTACTGGTTCCTAGCGAAACCCGCTTTTGGTACCGACCGGATTGAAAACTTGCATACCATGTCGTATCGCGCTGATAGATTCGTACCTTTTCTCCAACCTTCTCGCTGAGTGTTCGTTTAAGATCATTGCTCATTTTGTAGACCCTCATTAAACATTTGTTGGATCAAACGCTGACGAAAGAAGCGAAGATGTTTCCCCATTCGACGTGCGCAACCCTTGAGCAATCCCCGTGAGGACCAGTCGTAAATCGTATTAACGGGAACCTGCAGTAACTCCGCCGCTTGTTGAACATTCATGATTGGCGGATAGCGTCGAGCCAATTCCGTGCTTGAGAAGAGCGAGGCCACTTCAGCGGCCGTCAGCCTCAATCCATTGTCATTGCCCCGCATCGTTATCTCCTTGCCACATTGTCGTCGGTACTTCTCGCCGACGCAGGCAGGACGGTCACGCGGAGATGCCGGGATGTCTATGGGACGTGCGCTGGTGATGGTTCGTTAAATATGGTGGGTAATTCCCACGTGATGCCTTCGCCACGACCATCAGCGGCAAAGCGGATTCGCTGGAGTCCCTTAGTTCAAACTACGAACCGTTTCGCGAAGGCGGTCCGAGGAATCGGTCAGGGGATTGTCGATGCGTCGTGGCCAACCCTCTTCTTGAAAGGCATCCAGAACGACATCCACGTTCGCAGCCACCCCACGACGAATCTTGCGAATTACCTCGTCGTTTAGTCGCAACTCTCCCGTTTCGTTGCACCATTCGAGGTGACATTCGGGCGTCACAGTCCCACCTGAAAGGCCAAACTCACGCCGTAACCATTCGCGGGTCGTGTCGCTCATCAAACCGAGTTTGTGATTGATCTCGATGACGGCATTCTCACCACAACCACCGCGAAGCCTGCACCAGATTCCAACGATACCACCACATTCATGATAGGCTGTGGGGAGATCGACTTGCAGACGCTTACGTTCGCCCGGAGTAAGAACTCTGTCCCATAGAAGCTGCGTAGCGTAGGTGTGGCAAACTCTCAGCGTAGCTTCTTGTAACTCAGTGACCGCTTTCTGCGACGGTGCTGCTGGAGACTTTGATCTGCGATCACTCCGGGTCGGCATTCTGCTTTCTTTCGACTTCTTGGACCGGTCCACGCGTTTCGCTGGAAGCTCTGGATGCCGTCTCAATACTCGGTTTCTCCAGAGATCGACGCATCCATAATTTCGCTAGGAAGACGCCCAATACGCTGGCGAATCGTAGCTTCTTTTGATCTTCCAAATTCGTCTTTGAAGCAAGTTCGGTCTGGCAGTTTTTCGTGCGAGTTCCCATGAAAACACTCCGAGTAAAAGAGATTTAGTGAGCCACTAAACGCTAATGGCCTCTCATCTTAATATACCCGGTTTTCAGCCATAATTTAGCACCTCGACACGCACTGTCTGGATCCGCCAATTAGGGATGTGCCGCGTAACTCGTTGGGACGTCATCTGTTATGAATGTGGTCACGATTGATAATCCTCGGCGCGTTTGTAGGAGCAAGTATGCCGAGGACAATCAAAGCGAATCACTTAATTCTACAGCGCACCTTCTTGCCTGCTGTCGCAGAGCACTGGCGAGCAAGTACTGACTAGCCTTGCATTTTATCCGTGTGCACGTCATCCGTGTGGGTGTTGAGAGCCGTAATTCACACACGGATGAAAATCAGCGACATATGCCGTGCAGACTCGATTCTTGCTCGCCAGCTTTCTGAGGAAATTGGCAAGAAGGTGCGCTGTAGAATTAAGTGCAACCATGTTTGAACTGAGCTTCCGACAGAATTGGGCTCGTTGCAAAACAGTGGGGGGAGTCGCAAAAGGCGGACAGCCTGAATTTGCGGCGGTTGTGAACTCTCAGATCCTGATCGCGGCGGTAGTTCAGAATGTCCGCCAAGATTTTTTGGCATCTTGGGCCTGAAAGACTTCGATGTCGTCGACTGTTACGAGACTGCTGATGAGATGTAATTATCTTCGAGGGACCTCGGGCTGTGCTGTTTGACGCCTTCGGCGCGAAGACCTCGCTGTCGCACAAGCTGCGCAAAATTAGCACTGGCGATTCGGGAAGAATGCTCCGGGCTTGTAGTGGAAACTACAGGCGGTCGATCCAGTCGGGGAGGGTCGCGAAGGCGTTGTTGAGGGGGACGTCTCCTGAGCTGGTGATCGTGTCGGCGGCGTCGGCTTGGTAGGTGTCGGAGTCTCCTCGGCCGTCGAGGGTGTCGGTGCCGGCGGCGGGGTCTTGTCTTGAGCCTCCGATTAAGGTGTCGCGGAAGGTGCCGCCGATCAGGGTGTCGTTGCCGCCGGAGCCGATGAGTACCACTGGGGCTGTTGCTGCCGAGGCGTCGAGGCGGTTGTTACCCGCGCCGCCGATCAGGAGCACTCCTTCGAAGCCGATCACGGTTTCGGAGGAACCTAGACGCAAGCCGTCTAAGGTGAGGTTGCTGGCGGAGCGTTCGAAGCGGAAATCTTGTCCCGGTCCTCCGTCGAGGTTGTCGTTGTTGAGACCTCCCGAGATCACGTCGTTGCCGCTGTCTCCGTTGAGCGTGTCGTTGCCAGAACCGCCTAGCAGTGAGTCGGCATCGGCGCCGCCGGAGAGCGAATCGTCGCCGTCGTTGCCAAAGGCGATGTCGGCTCCGGCGTCGCCGGTGAGCGTGTCGTTGCCGGCGTTGCCGACCAGCGAGTCGTTGCCGTCGCCGCCGGTCAAGACGTCGGACTGCGAACCGCCCAGCAAGGTGTCGTCACCGGCAAGACCGACCAGCGTCACGGGACCAGCGGTGAAGCCGGTCGCGTTGAGGCGGTTGTTGCCGATGCCGCCTGTAATGAAAACTTCCTCGATGTTGCTGAGTGCGTCCGAGTCCAGCACGTCGGAAGACGTCGAGATCGGGAAGCGTTCGAGGCGCGTTGAGGTCAGAGTGAAGTGAGCGTCGGAGGTCTCGATCAACCGATCCGTGCCGTTGCCGCCGTCGAGCACGTCGCTGCCCAGACCGCCTGTCAGCACGTCGTTCTTCTCACCGCCGAAGAGACGATCGGCGCCCGATCCACCAATCAACGTATCGAGGCCGTCGGCTCCTTCGAGCGTCACGGGACCAGCCGTGAAGGCCGAGGCATCGAGCAGGTTGTTGCCCGCTCCGCCGGTGAGGATCGCGCCTTCGATTGTGTTCAAGGTGTCGGTGCCCGCTCCCGTGAGCGATGTGTTGGACAACACAAAGTTCACATCGCCGGTCGAGACCACGATGTCAAAACCGCCTTGTCCGCGCAGGTCGTCATTGCCGCCGCGACCGTCGAGTCGATCGCGTCCAGCGGAGCCTCGCAGGGTGTCGTCTTGATTGCTGCCGATGAGCGTGTCGTCACCGGCTTGCCCGACGAGCAGAACCGAGCCCAGCGTGAAGGCTGAGGCGTCGATCGTGTTGGCACTCGCTCCACCGATCAGAGTGGCGGACTCGAAGCCCGCGAGGTTGTCGGTGCCGAGGCCCGTCAATCCCGTGTTGGTCAACGTGAAGTTGACGTTGCCCGTTTCGATCAGCGTGTCGAACCCAGACTCGCCATTCAGAGTGTCATTTCCATGCCCTCCACTGAGTGAGTCGTTGCCGTCACCGCCTTTGAGTTCGTCGTTCTGCGAACCGCCGATGAGTGTGTCGTCGCCCGCGCTGCCTTCGAGAGTGACCGACCCCAGAGTGAAGGCACCCGCGTCGATGCGATTGGCATCGGCTCCACCGGTGAGTTTTATATTTTCGATGGCGAGCAGTGTATCTGTTCCTACACCCGCGAGTGACGTGTTGGTCAACGTGAAGTTGACGTTGCCTGATTCGATCAGCAGGTCAGCCCCAGCGCCTCCATCGATCGTGTCATCGCCCAGTCCGGCAACCAATTCGTCCTTGCCCGCACCGCCTTGAATCAGGTCCTTCGAGGACGTGCCGGTCAGCGTGTCGTCACCGTCACCGCCCGACAGCGTGACGCCACCTGCTGTGAACTGACTGGCGTTGATCTGATTGTTGTTCGCTGAACCGGTCAGTTGAGCAAACTCGATCGCGACCAACACGTCGGACTCGGAGGCCCCGGATCCGGTTTGGGCCAGCAGAATGTTCGTCAATTCCGCGTTCGCAGCGATCTGCTCGAACAGCCCATCCAAACCGTCGCCGCCGGTCACGGTGTCAGCACCGCCGCCGCTCGTGAGACTGTCATCGCCCGCTTGACCATCGACGATGTCCGCTCCGGCGCCAGCGTCCAACGAGTCGTTGCCGAAGCCGCCGCGCAGTGCGTCGTTGCCATCGCCACCGGTCAAGACGTCGTTGCCGTTCTGACCATCGAGTGTGTCGTTGCCCGCACCGCCATCGATGTTGTCGTTGCCGTCTCCACCGATCGCGACGTCGTTGCCATCGCCGGAGAGGAGTCGGTCACTGCCCGTGCCGCCGTCGAGTGAGTCGGCGTTCGCGCCGCCGGTCAAGGTGTCGTTGCCCGCGAGTCCGATCAGCGTGACTGAGCCCGTGAAGCCCGAGGCATCAAAACGATTGGCCGACGCACCGCCCGTCAGCGCGGCGGTCTCGATACCGCTGAGTGTGTCGGTGAAGAGAGTCGTGCTTCCGGCAGCTTGCACGAGCGACGTCGCGGTCAACGTGAGATGCAAGTCGAGCGTTTCGATCAACGAGTCCGTGCCTGCTTCGCCATTCAAGGTATCGTTGCCGCGACCTCCGCTGAGGACATCGTCTCCATCGCCGCCCAAGATCGAGTCCGCAGCGAAGCCGCCCAACAAGGTGTCGTTACCAGCTCCACCATTCAGAGTGACGCTGCGACTCGAAGTGCTCGCGTCGATGCGATTGGCACTCGCACCGCCGGTCAGCGAGACGCCTTCAATCGCGACCAAACCAAACGTCGCGGCCGCCTTGAGGTCGAAGGTCGTCACCGCGAAGTCGATGTTGCCCGAGGCTGTCACGCGATCGGTTCCCGACCCGCCGGTGATCGTCGCGTTCCTCGTGAAGCCGCTGACGTCGACCGAGTCATCGCCACCTTGCAGATGAGCGACCAATGCCGCCGCAAACTTCGAGTCGATGCTCGACAGCGTGAGCGAGTCGTTGCCCGTGCCGGTTTCGATGACGAGCGCCGATGTCGGTGCGACGAAGTTGAGATCGTTGCCGCCGAACGACAAGCGCGAGACACCGTCGGTCGCCGTGCCCGCATCGGCCAGAGTGATCGAGTTGCCTCCGGTTGGATAATGCACGGTGCGCGTTGTCGCGGAGATCGAGTCGACGACCGATTGCGAGCCTTCCAAGTTCGAGTAACGCACCATTCGACCGTCGATGTTGATCGAGCCCGTTGTCGCGTTCGTGACGTTGTGACCGACGCTCGTCGCCGTGCCGTTGATCAAGCGCAACGAGTCACCGCTTGATTGCGCCCCGCCGTTGAAGTCGATGCCGCCGGTCGGAATGACCGCGCCGCTATCGAGATCAATTCGCAGCGTGTCATCGCCGCCGCTGCCCGTGATGGCGATCGAGTTCAAGCCCG
>Ga0172376_10007079_pt1 | contig 12012 bp, 7 predicted proteins | sample Lak35m_FD_121114 | JGI IMG/M metagenome (GOLD analysis project Ga0172376, IMG submission 121114) | Freshwater microbial communities from Kabuno Bay, South-Kivu, Congo - kab_092012_35m | ecosystem: Environmental > Aquatic > Freshwater > Lake | place: Democratic Republic of the Congo: South-Kivu...
CGGGCCGGCATCCGAACGACGGCGATTTCCCGAACCTCGGCGCTTGGGTGCATTACGGACTCGGTTCGCTGAACGACAACCTGCCGCAATACATCTCGATTGGCAACCGCGAGTACTGGAACAAGCGGGACGGGCACTACCTCGGCCCGGCTCACGACGCTGTGCCGCTGCGGATCGATCCGAATAACCCGCTTGACTTCAGCCGTCCCGCGCGGCCGATCTCCGCCAGCGCTCAAGCCGTTGGCCGCGACTTGATCGGCCGGCTGAACGCGTTGCGCGGCGTCGAATACCCGGCCGACCCCGTGATGGCCGCCCGCGTCGCGTCGTACGAACTGGCTTTCCGGATGCAACAGTCGGTGCCGGAAGTGGTGGACTTCTCGAAAGAGACGGCGGAAACGCAATCGCTGTATGGAATCCATCAGCCGCACTCGCGCGACTTCGGCATGCAGTTACTGGCGGCGCGGCGGCTGGTTGAACGCGGCGTGCGATTCATCCAGATCCAGCACGGAGCCGGCGGTGCGGGAGCCTGGGACGCGCACGGCGGCTTGAGGGCCAACCATTCGAAAAACGCCCTCGCCGTGGATCAGCCGGTCGGCGGCTTGCTGGAGGACCTCGAACGTCGCGGTCTGCTCGACGAAACGCTGGTGGTGTTTGCGAGCGAGTTTGGTCGCACGCCGGGCTCCCAGGGTTCTGATGGTCGCGATCATCACATCTTCGGCTTTTCTGTCTGGATGGCTGGCGGCACTTTGAAGCGAGGAGTCGTGCATGGCGCGACTGACGAGATCGGCTTCCACGCCGTCGAGGACCGGCACTATGTGACGGACATCCATGCCACGATCCTGCAGCAGCTTGGCCTCGACTCCCGCCAGATGGAGATTCCCGGTCGCAAACGACTGGAGATCGATCATGGCCAGGTCATTCAAAAGATTCTGGCATGACGAGCCACCCGGAACCGGACGTGGTTCGCGACCTCAGCCAGGCGGGACTCGTACGACACCGACACTCGTGGAATCACCGCCGCATCAACGACGGCGTGCCGCATCACAATCTGAAACACTTTTCGTGAGGGACAGTACGCCATGCTTGGACGCTCATGTTGTTTGTGTGACATGGCCCTTGCGCTGCTCTGGATCTGCAGCGGTTCGCTCGTCGCTGCGGATGATCTGACTCAGTGGCGGACCTTGCCTGCGACCTGGAAACCCGTCGCGGTTGCGCCGGGGCAGGCGGCTCTGCAGAGCAGCAACTGGGCGTATCTCGTCGCGCCAGGGGAGCACTCGAATGTCGAAGTCTCCGCGACGGTCGCCATCGACAGCGCGGCGACTCAGTTCAGCTTTTTTGGTTCGTCGTGGTCGGCCTGGCCTGATCCGACTTTCGGCGATCAGGGCTTTGAAGCCGGCTTGCTGCTGCGGGCCGACGAAAAAGGGACGCGCGGTTATCGCCTGCAGGTTTCGCACAAATATCAGCAGGTCGCCCTCGTGAGGTTTCCTGATGGCGGCTATCTGCGAACGGTGCCGTGCGATGTGAAGCTCAATACGCCGATCAAGTTGCAGGCGAGAATCGCAGGCGGTGTGTTGCGAGCCAGTGTCGACGGCAAGGAGTTGATTCACTACGTCGATCACCTGGAACCGCCCATCACAGCGGGACGAGTCGCACTGGGTGCGTCGAGTAACGGCAAGGTCACGTTCACCGAACTGAAAGTCGCGGAGGTTGACGCGGAAACAACTCCCGCGTTGCGGCCGCATCTCGTGCGACTCAGTGCGCGAGCGTGGCTCGGCGGACGAACATGGGTCTTCGATGGCGATGAACCAATTCTCGAACTGCACTCGACACAGGACCCCAGTTGCTTCGCGAAGCTCAAGCCCGGCTACAAGCCGCAACTGACGTTCGATTCGCATTGGGGGCTTGAGAATCAAGGTGCATTCCCCGAGGCTGCGAGCAAATGGACGGCTCCGGTCGTGAGCGGTGGCGGCGAGACCCTGAAGGTCACCTGGTCGGGTCGCAGTGTGAAGGATCGCTTCGTGACCAGCAGCACGATGACCGTTGGCTTCGATCCGCACCGCGGCACTTACACCTATGGCATCGAAAGCGAACTCGAAGTCCTTCCCGGCGAGCCGTTCCATTTTCGTTACGGCTTCGATTTCGAGCATCACACGCCGCTCGATCCGTTCAACTGGCAGTACGTCGTCGCTCGCAGACGTGGCGGCGAGCTTTATCACCGTCCGGTTACTCCGACGGATCCCGGTCCTCAATACGACCTCGAGATGTATCACGGGCAGCGCGTCTGGTTCGGGCGGCATAACGGCGATCTGCAAATCGCTCCGGCCGTCGAATACGAAACCGATCCCGGCTGGAACGAAGTGCATCAGGCCGACGGCCGGACGAGCACTCGGCAATGCAACACAGCGGTGTGCGCGGCATTCTATGATACTGGCGTCGCCTTCGTTCCCGAGACCGCGAAGGCCGGCACGAAGGTCCGCGTGAAGTATCGCTACACCGGCTATCCGGCGGAGGAAGCGGAGTCCCTTTTCAAGTCGTCGAAGGTCTATTCCATCCCGACGCTCGATCCAAAGCATCACTACATCTTCGCCGATGAGTGGCCGAAGCTGACCTTCAGCCAGTTCGTGCCCATGAGCCAGTCGTGGATCCTCGGCCGCTCGCCCTTCATGACCGGCCACAATCAGCGACCGGCCTATGAACTCGAAAAGAACTGCGGCGCGGGGAGCGGCTTTGCGATGAAGCTGGGGCCAGCGTCGTTCGGCAAGGCGACGTTGTCGAAGTCCGGTCCATTGGCGAAAGGCCGCTACGTCGTGACTGCACTCGTCAAGTCGGTCAACGCCCTCGGCCCCGGCGGACGCATCGAACTGGAAGCGACTCAACCCAGGACGAACAAACTACTCGCAGCCGCCAGACACTTTGTCGGCAATGGCTCGTTCGACTGGCAGAAGCAGGGCTTCGCGTTCGATCTCCCCGAAGATGCCGGTGCGCTGTCAGTCGCCTTTGGAAATGCGGGAACCGGGGAGATGCTCATCACCGATGTCGAATTCCGACGGCTCAATGATGGTGAAGCAATCCCGGCCGGAGTCGCCGCCCGGCCGAACGACAAAGTTCCCGCCTCTGCTGACGCTCCTGCCGGAGCCGTCGCCGATTTTCGGATGCTCGAAGGTCAGGGATATCACGTCCTGAATCACGCGGGCGGCGATCATCTGGATCTGGCCAACCTGACGTGGGTTGTTGATGAAGGCCGACATGCTTTGCGATTCGCCGAGAACACCACGGGACGCAAGGACTTCCATCCGACGAGCTACATCGGCATGCACGTTTTTGGCAACGCGCAGGATTTCAATTACCTGTCTTCGTATCGCGCTTATGAAAGTCGTCAGACAGTGCCGTTCGCGATGGGAGCGGGTGGCGGCATCGTGCTCGGTTGCGAACGCTACTACCTGCACGGGGCGTACTACCGAGGCCTGATCGGTCGCACGCTCCTTCTTCGCCGCACGCTGTCCGTCGACGAGCTGGCGTTGCTCGCCAAAGATCAGCCGTTGCCCGTCGTCGACGTTCCCGCCGATTCAAAGGGTGTCACCATCGCGACCTGGATCAAGCCCGCTCCGCAGTTGGGCAATAACAACATGCATCCGGGCGGAGGCGACATCGTCGGCTGGGGTAATCGACGTTACATCCTGAAGGTGCTGGGAGCCGGCGACCGAGGTGAAAGTGCCCCGTACCGACTTGCGGCCCGGTTGAACGTCAACGACGGCGTCGCGACGGAACCGGTTCTCAAGGCCGACCAGTGGTATCACGTCGCTCTGACGGCAGCTCTGGAAAACGGGCAGCGCCGCATGCGTCTCTTCATCGACGGCCGGCAGGTCGCCGAAGACGTCACGAAGAAGTGGTCCGAGTGAATGAGGCAGGAATTTGACGTGGTCGTCATTCGGGACGAACACGAAATTGAAATGGGGCGTTGTGATGAGTGGGCATGATGTGGCCTCGCGGGACAGGCTTCCTTCCTGTCAGAGCTGCTCCAGACTCGAGTGCCAGTGCCGCAGTCACGCGGTAAGACGGACGGGAAGTCCGTTGAAAAGTGCGACGGACGCGATGTCCGTCGCACTGCCGGAATCGCGCCGCAGCTTCCTTCGCTGCGCTGCTTCGCTCTCGACACTGGCGTTGATCGGTCGATCGAACGCTGCGAACGAAGCGGCGTGCGATCTCAACAGCGTCCGCGGGAAGACGCTGAAGTTCATCGAGTCGCTGCGAGTGCCCGCTGCTCCCTATGGCAGGTTTCGTTACTCAGAGGGGAGCGTGAAGCCGACGCTCTATAGTTCGACCTATGCGGCGATGACGCGGCACTTGTACGGCGATCTCGATTCATTGACCGATTCGCAACGCGCGGAGTGGGTCGCGTATCTGCAATCGCATCAGGACGACGATGGCTTGTTCCGCGATCCGGTAATCTTCAATCAAGGCTGGTACAAGGGAGACCCCGAGTGGTGCGGGCGGCGGCATCTGTCGTGTCACGTCGTCACCGCGCTGACCTGTCTCGGGGCGGTCGCGAAGAAGCCGATGCGCGATTTAGAGCGGTTCATGATACCGGGCGGACTGGTGAAGTGGCTGGAGTTGCGCGACTGGGCGAAGCAACCGGACTTCGTCGGCAACGAGGTGCTCAACGTCGGCACGTTGCTGCAATACGCCCGCGACTTTCAGAAGGACGAGCGTTGTCGGCCCGTCGTCGCCGAACTGCTCGACTGGATGACGACGCATCACATGAGCGAGCAGACCGGCTTGTGGGGGCGGCTCGATCTGAACGACCCGCGCGGGCTCTCGCGAGCGGTGATGGGGGGCTATCACTTCTGGTTGCTCTATTTCTACGACCGCGTCGCGATCCCGCATGCCGACCGCGCGACGGACGTGTGCCTCAAGACGCAGAACAAACTCGGCGGCTTCGGGCAGGGAGTTCACAGCGGCGATCCCCTTTGCAGCAGCGCGTGCGAAGACATCGACTCGATCGACCCGCTGGCGCGACTGCTGCGCGACCGCGACTACCGCCGAGCCGACATCCGCGCGGCTCTGGAACGTGGATTACATGCGGTGCTCGCGAATCAAACTCCGGACGGCGGCTTCTGGTTCTTGAGGAACCGAGGCTTCACTTACGGGCACGACCAACTGAACTCGACCGCGACGCAGGGTGGAATGTTTCCGACCTGGTTCCGCACGCTGACGCTGGCCTGCCTCGGCAAAGCCCTGCCGGAATCGAGCGTCGGGAAGTTCGCCTGGAAGTTCTGCAACTGCCCCGGCATTCAATTCTGGTTCTAACTCGGAGGGTTCATCTGATGAGCGATCCATCGCAGCGAACGGCAGGTCCCGGTCATGGATTGGGCCGATTCATCGGAGGCAATGCTGGCCGCCTGAAGGTGCGGGGGGCAATGCTTATCGTCGTTCTGTGGTTGTCGACGTTGTCGAGCCTTCCTGCCGACGAATCAGCGGTCCAGCATTGTTACCTGATCGGCAACTCGCTGACCTGGGACACGGTGCCGGGGCGGCTGAGCGGCGATGTGCAGTGGCATGTCGACTGCGGGGTGAATCTCGCGTTCATTCACGCACACCCGGAGAAGCCGTGCGTGAAGGACTCGACGCTCTGGCCGACGGCGCTGCGGGAGAAGCAATACGACGTAGTCTCGGTGCAGCCGCATTACGGGACGACGCTGGCTCAGGACGTCGAGACGATTTCCTTCTGGATGAAGCTGCAACCGAAAGCCGTGTTCGTGATTCATTCGGGCTGGGCGTTTCATGCGCAGCGAGCGGGCGAATTTGAAAGCTACGCGTCACCGACTCAGATGACGCACAGCCCAGGTTATCTGCGGGCGCTGGTCGCCGAACTGCGGCGGCTGCATCCGGGTCGCGAGTTGCGGCAAACGCATGCTCAGAACCTGCTGGCTCAGATTGCCGAGGACATCGCCGCGAATCGGGCTCCGATCAAGGACGTGACGGAGCTGTATCGCGACGGCATTCACATGACGCACGACCACGGCAAATACCTCATGCACAACGCCATGCGTCGGGCGTTGGGCCAGCCGGTGTCGGCGGCGGGATTCGAGAAACTCGATCCGCAGATCAAGAAGTACCTGGACGGCGTGATCGCATCAGTGGACACGACACCTGCGGATCAGTCCCTGCTGACGCAGATTCTCTCGGTCAACGAATCGGTCGATCGTTCGGCGCTGGTCGCGAAAGTCGCCGACGACGATCTGCGAACGAAATTGACTGTGCTGCTGCCCGCGATCGAACAGGCCGTGAAGGCCCGGCCGGCGACCGTGGCGTTAGAGGCCGAGATCACGGAACTCGGCGGCAGACTGATCTGCACGCCGACGGGGCCGCAGTGGCTCTATCTGGCAACTGGCGACACCGGCATGGAGATCTTCGACGTGCCCGCCGCGATCGACCTCTACAACGGCAACAATCCGCTCAAAGGGAAAGGCGGACGCAACGAACGCGTCACGGATGACTGGCTCAAGCGATTATCGAGCGTGGCGACGCTGCGAAAGCTCGACCTTGCGAACTGCGCGATTCAGGGGGACGGACTGCGGCACATCGCCGGCCTGACCCATCTACGGGAACTCAATCTGACGCTGACGCCCATGACGGACGAAGGACTGAAGCACCTCGGCGGGCTGACGGAACTGCGCGTGCTTGGCCTCGCCTCGACGCAGTGTACGGGGACCGGTTTCCAGCATCTGACAGGGCTTCGCAAGCTGGAAAACGTCAACTTTCATTTCACGCCGTTGAACGACGCCGGCCTGCAAGCGATTTCGCAGGTGCCGATTGCGGATCGTCTCTGGTTCGCTCACACGAAGTTCACGGATGCCGGGGCATCTGCGCTCAGCAACCTGAGGCAACTGAAACGCTGCGGGATTGGCAGCGCGGACAAAGCCAGTTCCGGTGCCGCCGTCGCCGCTCTCGTAAAGCTGCCACTGGAAGACTTGGCGCTGCTCGACAATCAGGCGACGCCCGAGGGGCTCGCCCACGCGGCGAAGATCGCGACGCTCCGCCGGCTTGATGCGTCGCACGCACCTGCGGTCAACGATGATTCGCTGCCGCTGATCGCCCAGTTGCCCAACCTGGAAGAGTTCAAACTGGGCAGCGCCCAGGTGACCGATGCCGGGCTGCAATCGCTGGCGGCGTCGAAATCGCTGAAAAAGCTGACGCTCAGCGGCCTGAAGAACGTCACGCCCGCGGGTCTCGACAAGTTGCGACAAGTGTGTCCTCAACTGGTAATCGAAGCACAATAAACGCGATTCCAAACGCGAAAGGATAGTTCCGTGGCCCATTTCCTCTCTCAGAACTGGCTGCTCGATCGCCGTCATGTCCTGCGTGGGTTCGGCGTGGCCCTCGCTCTGCCGCTGCTCGACTGCATGCGGCCATTGCGAGCGGCCGACACCGCCAGGCGAGCCAGACGCAGCGTCTTCATCTATCTGCCGAACGGCGTGAACACGCTGGACTTTCAGATTCTGCAGGCCGGGGCCGACTACAAGTTTTCCAGGTCGCTCCTGCCGCTCGAAAAACACCGGGCGAACATCACGCCGATCAGCGGGCTGTATCACCCGCACGGGCTCGGCCACCATCACAACTGCAGCACGATCTGGCTGACCGGCGGCAAGATCGGACCGTCCGAGCGGAACACGATCTCGGTCGATCAGCTCATGGCCCAGGTCACCGCGCCGCAAACGCGTTATTCGTCGATCGAACTCAGCAACCAGGGGCATTCGCTGGCCTACTCGTCGGACGGCATTCAGCTTCCAGCCCAGGGCAACCCCGGCGTCGTCTTCCGCGATCTGTTCGAAGAGCCGCAGGGCGGCATCGCGAAACAACGTCGCGGCCTGCAGCGTCGCGGCAGCATCCTTGACGCAATTCTCGGTGAGGCACGGACGCTCGGCGATCAACTCGGCCAGGAGGACCGTGGGCGCCTGGACCAGTATTTGACCTCGGTTCGCGAAGTCGAAATTCGCACCCAGCGAGCCGACAAGTGGCTCGACACGCCGCGGCCCAGGGTCGATCCGAGCGTGGCGTCGCAGCTCAATCGCGACATCTCTCTCGAGCGGCTCGGCGAGTACCTGCGGACGATGTACGACATTCTCGTGCTCGCATTCCAGACGGACCTGACGCGGGTGGCGACGTTCAGCACGGGCACCGAAGGCACCGGACCCGCCGTGCCCGAGATCGGAGTCCGGCAGGATCGGCACTCGCTTTCGCACCACAATGCGAACCCGAAACTGATGGCTGATCTGACGGCGAGCGACACGTTCAACATTCAGCAGTTCGCTTACTTCCTCGACCGGCTCGCGGCTGTGAAGGATGCCGACGGCCCGCTGCTCGATTCGACAATGTGCCTGTACGGCAGCGGCATGGCGTTTGGCCACAGCCACGGCAACGCCAACCTGCCGCTGATCCTCTCTGGCGGCGGCGGTCTGGGCCTCAAGCACGGTCGGCACATCGACTTCAACGCCGCCGGCAAACCCGACGGTTACACCTACGACCTCGACACTCCGGGCAAGCACTACGCGATTTGTTTCAACCCGGTGAACAGCAAAGCCCACCTCAGCAATCTGCTGCTCGTGATGGCTCAGAAGATGGAAGTCCCGGTCGAGAAATTCGCCGACAGCAACGGTGTCGTCTCGGAGATCGTCTAATGTTCCACGTCCCGCAGCGTTTCCTGGCGATTGCCGTACTGCTCATTTCCCTGCCGTCTGTTGCCGCCGAATTCCCGGCTCCCGGTATCGGCACGTATCTGTCCGGCGAGCTGGTTGTGATCGACCCGATCAACCGTCGCGGCGGACTGCGGATCGACGGCGATGCGGGCGGCCGGTATCACGATGGCCCGCTCCATTACTTCGCCATGCTGCCGTATGGCATGTGCCGATATCACGGAGCGCCGGCCGAACTGCGAGACATCCCTCTTGGCACGCACGTGCATGGCTACTTTCACCTGCCGCCGGCCGGTGAAGAAAACACGATCTCGCCACTACCGCCGGAACAGCAAAAGCATCAGATCAAGCAGAACCACGCGCTCACCATCGAAGACGATTTCAGTCATTACCAGCGGCACGGTCAGTCGTGGAAGATCGCGGCCCTCGACTTGAAAAAGGGAAAACTGGACGTCATTCCGACTGGCGAGCTGGTGAAGGACGGCATTCGCGAGAAGTACACGTTCGACATCGATCGTGTGGCTCGCATCTGGAAGCAGCGGGCTCTGGTTGACCTCGACGCAATCCAGCCCGACCAGGTCGTGCAACTGAATCTGGCCTGGGCGCAAGGCTCACGCGACAGGGAGTTTTCCATCGCCGATCTCTGGCTCGACACGGCAAGCAGCCAGTTCGCCACTGAACTCCAGCGGCGACGACACGTCCGCTTCCAGCAGCAACGCTGGCTTCCAGGCCGGATCGACCACGTCGAACATTTCGATTTTGGCGGCGGCGAGGTCACGCTCACGCTCTTCGGCGGCATGGACCCTTCCTTGTACGAGGACATGAAGGCCACGCAGGCGACCGGCTTCTGGGTCGCGGCGGCCGACAAAACGCTCCGCACGTGGTTTCACCGCGGTGATCGCAAGGTCGGCAAGGTGCTGGAGTGGAAGGAAATTCCCAATCCGCCGCCGGGCAGCAGCGGGATTCAGCTCAAGCTCAAGTTCGCCGAAATCCTCGAAGGCTACCGGCCCGGTCACTGCGTCCGGGTCAAGTGCGAACGCTGGGCGTTCGTGACCATGCCGCCCGAAGAGCGACTGAAATCGCTCGACGAACTGAAACGGTCCGCGACGTTGACCCTTCCATAATTCCCGTTCAGAGGAGCCATGATGCGCTGCTTGTTCTCGCTGACGCTGTTGCTCGCCTCCGTCTCGTTTGCTGACGAACCTGGCTCGCTCGTTGAACCCGGCGCGAAAGTTCAGAAGCTGGCCGGCGACATGAAATTCACCGAAGGCCCGGTCTGGATTCCCGCTGGCAAACGGCTCGTCTTCTCGGACATCCCGAACAGCAAGCTGATGCAGTGGAGCGAATCCGGGGGCCTGTCCGTCTTCCGCCCGAGCGAGCAATCGAACGGCAACATCCTCGACCTCGAAGGCCGGCTGCTATCCTGCCAGCACGCCGGCCGCAACATCGTGCGAACCGAAGCGGATGGAAAACTCACCGTGCTGGCCGACAAGTACGAGGGAAAACGGTTCAACTCGCCGAACGATCTGGCGATACGTTCCGACGGCACGATCTGGTTCACCGATCCGCCCTGGGGCCTGACCGGACCGCACGAGATTCCCGGGCATTGGGTGTTCACGCTCGACCCGAAAACCGGCAACGTCGAGCCGGTGATCAAGGACCTCGCGATGCCGAACGGGATCAACTTCTCGCCCGATGAAAGCCGCCTTTACGTCGCCGACACGGGCGGGCACGAGCGACAGCCGGATCCCGAACTCCGCAAACTTCCTGGCGGCATTCACTGTTACGAGGTGAGCAAAGACGGCGTGCTGGGCAGGAAGCTGTTCAAGATCGACCAGGGCAGCGACGGCATGACGCTCGACGTGCAAGGCAACCTCTACACGACGCACGGCAGGATTCACGTCTACAACGCCGATGGGAAGAAGCTGGAAACGATCGACGTACCCGAAGGCCCGGCCAACTGCACGTTCGGCGGCGACGATTACAAGACGCTGTTCATCACGGCCAGGACGTCGCTCTACAGCGTGCGGATGAAAAACGCCGGGGCCAGGCCGCCCGGAGCAAAGTGGTGAAGACGGCAAACCAGGATGGAACGCTCATGGGAAGAAGTGGGAAAGACATGACTGCGCACCGTATTGAGTCCGGACAAGCCGTTTTCTACTCCCTCAAGAACATCAGCTTTTATCATCGCTTATTTGCGATTCCCCTTCTGCTCGTCGCACTCCAGGCCAAAGCGGCTGATCCCGTTGAGCCTTTCTTTCAGACGTACTGTTTGCGTTGCCACAACGCTCAAAAGCACGAAGGTGAGTTCCGACTGGATACGCTGTCGCGCGACTTCGCCGATCAAGCTGTTGCTCAGCGGTGGAGCGAGGTTGTGTTCCGCATCAACGCCGGCGAGATGCCGCCGAAAAAGGAACCGCAGCCCAGGGCCGACGAGCTGGGCCGAGCCGTCGATTGGCTTTCGGCCCGCATCAAGGAGGGCGAAGCGGCCCGGATGGCTCGGCGCGGTCCGGTCGCGCACTACCGGCTGAGCCGCGAGGAATACGGGCATACGGTTTACGATCTGCTCGGTGTGCACTACGACGTCACGGTTCCTGGCGCATTCAACGACGATCCGCGCTGGCACGGCTTCGACCGCATCGGCTCGTTGCTCTCGCTGTCGCCGTCGCATGTCGAACGCTACTTCCGCGCGGCGGAAACAATCGTCGACAGGGCATTCCCCAGTCAGTTGCCGAAGACAGAAAGCACGCGCCGTCTGGCCGAAGACGGTACCTGGCAGCAGAAAGGACTTGCTGGTCCGGTTCGCTGGGCGATTTGGCCCGGTCATGGCCAGAACCTGATTCAGGTCCGCTTTCCCGGCCTGTACCGGATTCGTTTGCAGGTCAGTGCGCTGCCGTCGTTCCGTGGCCGGTTGCCGCATCTGGCCCTCTGGCATCACGGGCTGAAACGAGCCGTCGTCGGGCAGGATGTGCTCGCGGCGGAAGACAAGCCGACGACGATCGAGATCGAGACGTTTCTGCCCGACGGCAGCTTCGATGTGATGAATCAGTCGCCCGGAATGCTCAACGACGGACAGACCCCGCGCATTTCGCAGTTCCCGTTTGTGAACACAACCGTCAGCCGCGAGCAGCGCCCGACCGGCTACAAGCAGTTCGATGACGCGGGCCGATTGATCTTTCCGCTGCTGATCGTCGACTGGGTTGAGACCGAAGGCCCGATCCATCTGCCGACCGATCAGCAGAAGCGGGAGGGCCTCTTACCCACAAAGAGCGATCTCGCCGAAGCCCGCGACTGCCTGAAGCGATTCGCCACACGAGCC
>Ga0172376_10007080_pt1 | contig 12012 bp, 4 predicted proteins | sample Lak35m_FD_121114 | JGI IMG/M metagenome (GOLD analysis project Ga0172376, IMG submission 121114) | Freshwater microbial communities from Kabuno Bay, South-Kivu, Congo - kab_092012_35m | ecosystem: Environmental > Aquatic > Freshwater > Lake | place: Democratic Republic of the Congo: South-Kivu...
AAAGTTCGGAGAAAAGTTCGGAGAAAAGTTCGGAGAAAAGTTCGGAGAAAAGTTCGGAGAAAAGTTCGGAGAAAAGTTCGGAGAAAAGTTCGGAGAAAAGTTCGTTGAGACGGAGGCGTGCAGTCTGAAAATCGCGCCCGTGGTCCCGGCAGCGGGTGCGATCAACGGACCAGGCAACTCCCGCTAAAACCCACCGCTTGCTACCTTTTTCCCGAGTATTTTATATTCTCAGCAATCCTGTACCGCGCAGGAATTCGTCTGTGCGGCGTCAGCATCGAGCCGCTGTGCTGTCAAAGTGCATTGGCACGGTACAGATGCCTTGACTGGGGATTACCGGGATAGACACAAAAGCCGTCTCGTCATCGACTTGCCGGAGAGATAACATGACCAGCCGCAAGTCCTTCACACTGCCGTGGCTCAAATCCGAAATCCGACTCGGTGAAGACAGCACGCGCCAGTTCAAACGCGACATCCGCAACCCTGATTCCCTCGCTGCGGAAATTGTGGCCTTCGCGAATGCCGACGGAGGTACGATTCTGATCGGCGTGAATGACGATGGTACCCTCAGTGGCCTCGCAACCGGCGATCTGCAGCGAATCAACCAACTGATCGCTAATGTCGCCAGCCAGGCCGTCCGCAGCCCAGTAACCGTTCAAACTCACAATATTCTGCTTCCCGGTGGTCGCATCGTGGTCGCTGTCACCGTACCCAAAGGACTCGACAAGCCCTATTTTGACTGCAACGGCGTGATCTGGCTGAAAGCCGGATCTGATAAACGACGACTGAATTCCAGAGAAGAGCTGCGTCGATTGTTCCAGCTGAGCGACCAGTTTCATGCCGATGCCCTGCCAACTGAAGCCGGTCCGGAGGCACTTGACCTGCCACGCCTCAGAGAATTCCTGCGCCATAACTACGGCACCGGACTGCCGACCAACCGCACAGCCCGCCTGCAACTGCTCAGGAATCTCAATCTGACGACTGCCGACGGTCGGCTCAACCTGGCCGGACTCCTGCTGTTTGCCCACGAACCCGAGCGCTGGAAACCTCAGTTCATGGTCAAGGCTGTCAGATACCCGGGCAAGACAATTCACACCAGCCGCTACGACGATACTGAGGACTTCAGCGGCCCACTGCGACAGATTTTTGATGGTGCAATGGCCTTCATCAATCGCAACCTGCATAAAGTGCAGGCCGGTCGTGGCGTTAACAGTCAGGGTGTTCCGGAGATTCCTTTAGTGGTCTTCGAAGAACTGCTGGTGAATGCACTTGTCCACCGTGACTACCTCGTCAGCGCCCCTGTTCGTTTGTTCATCTTCAGTGATCGCATCGAAGTCATCAGCCCCGGTCACCTCCCCAACAACCTCACTGTCGATAACATCCGCAACGGTAACTCCAATATTCGCAATCCGATCCTCGCCAGCTATGTTGCAAAAGGCCTGCTGCCGTATCGTGGCCTCGGATCCGGAGTTCCCAGAGCCATCGAAGCCTGGCCCCGGATCGAATTTCATGACGACCGGGACGGTATGCTGTTTATTGCCAAAGTCACCCGAACCGCGGCCCCCGCCGGTTCGGAGAAAAGTTCGGAGAAAAGTTCGGAGAAAAGTTCGGAGAAAAGTTCGGAGAAAAGTTCGGAGAACGAGTGGGACCGGACGTCCAAACGCATTCTCGAAATTATCGCCGCGGACCCTGCCGCCAGTGCTCGCGAAGTTGCCGCAAAGCTGGGCCTGACCTCCCGGGCCGTCGAGAAACAGTTTGCATCACTGAAGGCCGCTGGCCGACTGCGACGCATCGGTCCCTCCAAAGGCGGGCGCTGGCAAGTGTCGGAGTGACGGCGTTCAGATTGTCGATTGCAGAGATTTGGCGACGTGGCCGTCGGTCAGGTGGTCACTGAGCAAAAAGGACCAACTGCTGGTTGCCGCCTTGCCCTGCTTACGTCACAGAAAGACACACTCAGGCGTACGGCCGATTTCAATCGGCCGGTGTGGCCCTGGTTTGTTGCTGATGGGCGGGATACAGGCTGCGCGGGAACGCCACCATGGCCCCGGATTGACATTTGCTGCAGGCCATTTGGATTTCCTGCTGTGATTTCGCCTGCGTTACAAATCTTCTTCTGCGAACTTTCGGAGACCTGATATGAACTGTCGGAGAAACAGGTCGGTATCCGCAGCATTAAGTCGTGTTCCGTCGGTGCGGAGACTGATGTGCAGTTGTCCCGCATATTCGGTGATTCCGAAAGCGGCAAGGGTGTGGGGTCGAACGGGAGGGGCGCCGCAGACGCGTTCGACGATGATATTTCCAGCTGTCCAGCGGCCGTGCGTGAGTGGCAGCTGGAAGCGGCAGCGGCGGCTGACGTGTCCTACGTTGGCCAGTACCAGTGTCCCGGCGCAGGGCCAGAGTGACAGGAAGGCGCGGACGCCCCAGGGGATACGTCTGAGCAGTCGAAAGATTTTCAGGGCAATCAGTCCGTCTTTTCCTGACCGCATCGTTGCTGTTTTTTCATGAATCTGCTGGAGCAGTCGTGAAGGTTCGCGGCAGTCGCGCATGCGGTGGGTCACGAGTGCGTAACTGACGAGGTTACAGGCCGGGAGTTGACCGTTGCGTGGATTGCGCATGCTGACGGGGACTGCGATCCGCACCCAGCTGCGTTCTGATCCGAGTCCGGCCTCGGTATTCCAGTTGGTGACGTGGCGGAACATTTGCAGGAGCAGCAGGTCGTTGAGTCCAACGGCCTTTGTGGCAGCGATGGATCGGAGTTTTGTGAGGAGGCCATCCGGCACGCTTTGAACAGAAATCGCTGGAAACGGATCGCCGACATGACCGTCGGGTGAGGATGGCTGCAGTTGCATGACCGCGTTGGGACGAGACTGCTGTCGGGCCAGCGAATCGGCGATGCGTACGGGACGTCTGCCGAGCAGTCTGGCGAGTTTTGCGACGAGGATATGGAGGGGGGTGGAGCGGGTGGTTGAATTGTTATCCGGAGCCTGTGATTTCTGCAGCGGGCTGCGAGTTTCAAGTGCCTGAAACGCCACGGCATCGGACGGTGGCGGTGGCAGTACAGCACCGCCAGTTCGTGCGGCGTATTCCGCAAACATTTCGTTCAGGAGCTGAACAGCGGCGATGCCATCTGCGCAGGCGTGGTGCAGTTCAAGAGAAATCCGGGATGCCGTCGGCGTAAACCAGACGGTCACGCGCAGCCCCTGGCCGGATCGAATATCAAGTGGCTGCACGGTCGGAACCGACATCGCCGGATCCGCACTTGCCACACAGTGCCAGACGACGGGATCGGGAATTTCAGTCAACGGGAGCCATGCAGGTCGGCCGTTGTGGATCTGTATGCGGCAGCGCAGCAGCAGCTGGCGACGAAGCAGGGCTGCGACACTTGTTCGAAACTCTGCTTCGTGGAGCAGACCGGTGACATCTGCCAGCATGACGATCACCATTGGATGAGTCGGCCGGTCGTCACACAGCATGTACTCTTCAAATTCTGACAGCGGCAGCGGCAGGCAGCGCGCAGCGGGCACCGACACGGCAGCAGGTGCCGGTGAAGGAGGCAGCGTCAGCGAATCGAGAGAAGCGGAGTCCATGCTGAGCGGAGTCTATCGCGAAGCGGGCGATTGGCTGCGCAGCCGGACAGGAATTTCCCTGGAAATACCATGAGAATTCAGCGTTCCACCACCTGCAGCCGCATTTCGTCGCTGTTGCCAACCAGTTCCGGTGAATACATGCCCTCGATCACCGCCGGCAGCGCACTGACGTCGCCCGGTGCCTCTGCTCGCAGACGATAGCTGAGACTGTGCTGACCGCGTGCCAGATCACCAAGGAAGAAAGCCACGCGATCATCCTTCAGTTCCCGATACGCCCACAAGCCCTCATTCACAAAGCCGCTGCGCTGATCGTCCGGTTCAAATCCCGATGGCTTGCGATCCTCCAGTAACAGGTACTCGTAGTCGTTCTTACTGTCGATTACCAGTTCAACTTCCACCAGAGTCCCGCTGGGAAGTCCATCTGTGGACTGGATGGGCACACGGCGATACTTCACTGTCTGCTGCTTCACCACCTGACCACGCTGGCCCTCCACACTGACCTCCCGATCGTCTCGTTCCAGCCTGTAGAAGCGTCGCTGCACCTGTACTTCGAGACCGGTGGCTTTGATTGCGTCTTCTTTCGTGAAGTTTGTCAGATACACATTGAAGTACAGCGGCCCTTCACCCTTTCGACGCAGTTCAATGACATGCTCTCCCGATGTCACTTCTGCACCGGCCAGCACGAGGGCATTGTCGAAACTGAAGATGTTTTCCGGAGTGATCTCGACGGATTTTCGCACGTCGCCATCGATCAGCACTTCAAGGGTCATCGGAGCCTTCGCTTCACCGGAAATCCGCACATATCCGGCCAGGGCTTCCAGCACGGCTGCCGTATCGCGAGTGCTGTTCCAGCGGCTGCCATGCTTGCGGTTGTTGAGCAGATACTTCACCAGACGCGGCGACAGCGCGTCCTGAGGATCGACTGCCAAACGCAGTTTCAGAAAGACGGCCATGGCTTCGTTATCGCTGCCGTACCAGTACCACCATGAGTTTTCCGGAAGCCGCAGCCACGCCGTCTGATTGGCGTCGTCCTGAACCAGAAACTGATCAAGATTTCGAATGATCAGATTGCGTTTTTCGAGATCCTGCATGTGGTGCATCACAAGGCCGCTCAGAGCCAGCCCGTAGGCGGTGAGCTGACCGCGGTCACGGAAGAGGTATTCATTCATCGCCACGTCCGACACCTTGTGTTCGGCAAGGACCGAGGCGACGAAGGCATCCAGGTTGTCAGCCGAGCTGCGATGGGGTGCCTGCCCGCGGTAGTTGGGATCCTGGCGATAGCGGTCGCCTTCGCGCAATTCAGCCAGTGCCTGCTGCTGGTATGATACCAGCCACGTGATACCTCGCTGCAGGACGTCCGGCAGCACAGGGACATCGTTTTGCTGCGCGATCGTCAGGCCGTGGACGATCTGAGCAGTGATATGGGGTGAAGAACGTTCGCCGAAGCCGGAGAACCAGCCCCAGCCCCCGTCGGCCAGCTGCATATCGGACAACTTCTGCAGACCTTCGCGGACGATGCGATTGAGTTCTGCATCATCGAACACGGGGTTGAAGTTTTTGCCGAGACCGCGGCGGGCTTTTGCATCTTCGTCGATCTTCTGCTGGATCCATGCAGCCAGAGTACCGCTGCCCATGCCGAAGCCGGCCGGGAGTTCTCGAAGGTCCCGAGTTTGAATGGCAGGCGGTTCACCCCAGTGCGCCGGGTAAAGTCCCAGATAAGTCTGCTGGGCGTCCAGATTCGTACGCTGGCGTTTCACGTCGTCCAGATTCACTCCCATCCCCAGCAGAGTTTTCTGGACCAGAACAGCGGGAAGGAAACGATTGAGCGTTTGTTCCGTGCAGCCGTAGGGATATTCAATCAGGTATGGCAGCGAATCCACGAGCGACATTGCAAGGCTGGGGCTGAAGCGGACTTCCAGTCGAGACTGTTCAGCTGTCCGCGCTTCGGGCACCCTGATCTGCACGCGGCCGGAGTTTTCCTGGGACCGAATCACGCCGGCGAAACTTTCTGTTTTCAGCATTCCGTGCACCTGCACTGGCACGCGGACTTCAACAGCATCAGATTCGTCATCGGCAAAGGCCTTCATGCGAATCACGGCATCACCCGCTGAAACGGCACTGGCGAGCCAGTCCACGCGGACTTCCTGCCCGGCGGGCACAGTCACGGTTTGTTCGGCTGCGTTCTGCAGCGTGAGATGCTGGCCATCCTGTTCAAGCACAACGCGAACAGACTTATCGGCCGCGAGGTCATTACGAACGACAGCGGACAGCACGAGTTGATCGCGTTCGGTAAGAAATCGCGGGGTCTGGGGACGAATAATCAGGTTCTTGCGGACGATGAGTTCTGCGTCACCGCTGCCAACGCGGGTGCCATCGCCGATGGCCCAGACTCGAATCTTCCACGTGGTCAGGTTGTCCGGAACTTTGAATGACAAATCCACATTTCCGTCGGCGTCAGCTTCTCCGGAGGCGAGCCAGAAGGCGGTGTCGGCGAACTCGGAGCGAAGTGCGGGTGCGGCTTCGCCGGGAACCGCGGCAGCTGCCCCTTTGAACATGGGCATCGCACCTCCCATCATGCCTCCTGCTCCGGCCATCATCCGGCCTTCCGCAGGCGGACCACCCGGCGCTGCAGCCTCGGGTGCAGCCGCATCCATCATCATCATGGGTGCGGGCGGCATTCCTCCACCGCCTCCCGTCCTCATTCTGAAAGCACTTGCAATGGGAACACCCCCGCCTCCGAAGCCGCCGCCAAATCCAAACAACGGCTGCATTCGCATCTCTGTATCGCCGTATACGCTGTAACTCATGCGCAGCAGCGATGATTCAACGCCCATGCTGTGCTGTCGCCTTACATCCCAGAAGTAGCTGCGGATTTCCGGGATGGAAGACGCGGCAATGTATTCGAGACTGGCGTCGTAGACCGCGGTGGCCACATTTCCGGTAATGGGGCGACCGTCGAGATCGGTGAGTTTCAGTCGGACTTTGGCTGCTTCACCAGGCCGATGTGTGGGCGCATCGGGTTCAACGGCCACCTGCAGAATCCGCTGGCCGGGCGGGACGACGATCTCCCGCACCTCATTGTGAACACGTCCATCGCCGATGGTGATCGCTTCCACGAAGATATTGGGCATGTCAGAAGCAACCACCGGAATTTCAACAATGGTGCTCTTGCCCTGCAGTTTCAGGACCTGCGGAGCCGGGCAGACGCCGTCCTGCGAGCGGACGAACAGCAGCACGGTGCTGTCGGGCTGATCGATGTTGATCTGCAGTCGGGCGACATCACCGGGCTGGTAATCCTGGCGGTCGGTGATCAACTCGATATTGTTGAAACGATAGCTGCCACCGTTGTTGCCTTGACCACGAACGAAGAGTACTGAAGCGCCTTCCTGTTCGTGTCCGGCTGCGTCGGTGAGTCTGACGCTGAAGCGATACTGTCCCGGCTGCTGCAGTTCAATACGCAGGCTGCCGGCTCCCTCGGCGTCCGTCTTCACATCCCACGCCTGCACTTCACGTTCAACGGGCAGATCACCGTCACCGTAAGTGACCGCATACAGCACCGCACGACCACTGGCAGGAACCGGTTTGCCATCAGCGGTGCGAGCCTGAAACAGCAGTGTTCCCGGGTCACCGGTCTGATAGTGCCCGCGGTCTGTCCATGTGAACACACGGAACGGATCCCGTGCGACAAGTACGGAACCGGATCCAAAAATTGTGCGTCGTGAGAGATCCACAACATCGGCGGTGATGCTGTAGCGATGATCACTGTTACCGTGAGCTTCCAAAGCGGCAGCGGTATCAATTTCCACAGCAAAGGTCCCGTCAGGACCGATGGCTGCGTCACCTTCCGCGACGAGTTCCGGGGGATCAGGGTTCCAGTTCCACCAGGGGCGGATGGGAGGCAGGCAGCCCCAGCGGTTGAATCCCGGGTACCAGTCATAAGCAGGGGCGAACCACCAATAGCCAGGGGAATAGAGCCAGTCCCAGCGGGCTACGGGGAACCACCGCTGATCCTGTTGAGTGCGTTCCACCTTGTAGTGCACTCGCCCCTGAGTCACCGGGGAGCCAAAGTAGTATTTGGCTGCAATTTTAATCTGGATTTTTTCGCCCAGCTGCACCGGTTTGTCCGGTGCTTCCACAAGCACTTCGTATTCGGGCTTGCGGTATTCCTCGACCACGAACGAGCCACCGCCGATGATGTCCCGCTGTTTCTGCTGAATTACTTTCACCTGGCCGTTTTCTTCGACCGAGACCGGCACGACTCGTTCTTCTGCGATTCCGACGAACCACGAGCCGAGTTTGGCGTCTGCGGGAAGCGTCCACTCGCCGTCGATGCCCGCCCAGCGATCGGTCTTCCCCTGCTTTTCGAAGACCACTTCGCCCTCGGGGTTGCGGATCTGGACCCAGCAATCGCGGTCGGCGTAGCTGCGGTCTTCTCCCTCGAACTGCGGACGTCGCGCCCAGATGCGATATTTAACAGTATGTTCGGGGCGGTAGACCGGTCGATCCGTGATGGTGTAGACTTTGAGCTGCGTCCACGTCAGTGGCTGGATCTTCTGCGGGTTCCAGGCGCCGGCCATGCCGTGGAACGCCAGTCGACCGTCAGCCGTGCGGGCAATGGTGAGCCATTGGTAGTCGGGCTTGAGTTGTGCGGGGTTGACAAAGCAGAGTCCGTCGTCGTTTGTACGGTCAGCAAATCGAGTCGTGTTGATGCGGCGACCGGCACGGCGGCCGTAGTCGAACTGCCAGCCAAAGAGTTCCAGATTGGCTTTCACGGGACTGCCGGTGACAGCATCCGCAACGTATGTCAGAGTGCCTGATTCGACGTGTCTTCGAGCGATTGCGAGGTCGGCGATCCAGAGCACCATACGGGATTCATTGCCGTCCCGCAGCTTTGCGCGAATCCACCACGCACCGGCTTTGAGCAGCGGTGACTCGACGGTCAGTCTGGCATCGAAGTGACCGGCGGGTGGCTGGAGTTCTGATTCCCAGCTGGCAGAGACGGGTTCAAGATATTCGCCTTTGCCGTCATTGAGCAGTCTCCAGCCGATGTCTTCGGGATTGGATCGCCGCCAGTCGAGGTCATCAGGGGCAGTCTTCAGGTATTGCTGGATGTCGGCGAGCAGTTTATCGACGCGGACGCGGGAGGCTTCGAAGGTGACTTTGGTGCCGTTGCGGAACCTAACATCAAAGGTGGCCGCGCGACCGGCGGGGAGGGTGCGCGAGGATTCCAGTTCGAGCCAGTTGCCTTCGATCTGACGAATACGGTTCTGCACTCCCTCCCGCTGCGGCTCGGGGACGACTTCGAGCATTTCTTTCAGCAGAGCGGCGGCTTTGGGATACTGATGCCGATTCATGCGTTCGCCGATGAGCAGTTCGAGTGCCTGAGTTTGCAGGGCGTCGCCGCGAGCGACGATCGCCTGAGCGACCACGAGGCAGTTGAATTCGTCCGCTACGGAGAAGCGTTTGACACCCGTCGCAAGTCTGGCGATGGTTTCGTTATCGGGCAGCTGATGAGCATTGTGCAGGCTGACTTTGCGGGGCTGGTCAGCGGCCGCGTCGGCAGCTTTTCCGAGCGGCACAACGGGGGGAGGCAGTTCTGCTCCGCCGCTGCCGGTGCCAAACTGGGACTGCAGAAATCCGGCCCACGATAATTCGATTTCGCTGCGGCGTTTGGGATCCAGCCGTGCCGCTTCAGACATCGCCCAGCGCCAGCGTTCGCCGTCACTGGTGGCTGCCACCCATGACTGAGGTACGCGATGAAAGACGGGCCGGCCCTCAGGATCCACTGGAGCCCCCGATACCGGCGATCCCATGCCTCGGCCACGGAACATCCACGGGAAGCCGGGCTCGGGATCCGGCAGCACCGTCAGGTCGGTGAGGTCCTGCAGCTTCCACGCTTCTGAGTAACGTTCGCTGCTGATGGATTCGCCCAGTCGCAGCCATGCATTGGCGTGTTCGGTTGCAGAGACACTCTGACCGTCCTCAGCCGCTGCAAGCGCCTGCAGGCAGAGCTGGATGGAACGGATGCGGTCGCGAGCTTCCACCTGAACCTGCTGGCCACCCCCGCGATGGCCGCCACGCTCGAATTTTCCGGCAATCAGAAAGCCGAATTTTTCGAGCGATGCGAAACTGTTGCCCGCCTGCATTAACAGATGAAAGTCACCGGGATGCGCTGCCACCGACTGCTCGATCAAACCGTCCGCCTCCGAAACTCGACCCAGATGCTGCAGGCAGGCAATGGATTTTTCAAGGTCCTGAGCGTGCCGGGGGTCCTTTGCGGGCAGCAACAGCAGCTGTCGATAAAGCGTCAACGCTTCGTTAAAATTATTCTGCTGAAACAGCGTATCTGCCTGGCTGCGCTGATCCGAGGGATTCTGGGCCATAAGAGGTGCAGTCATGCAGAAGGAAATGAGCAGAAGGGCAGCCGCAGAAACTGAAGTGGACCATCGCATGTGTTGCGTTCCTGTTCACGAAAGCCTGAAAGTCGCTGCGGAACCCTAAACGATTTGCCAGTGATGCACCAGAGGATGCGTCCCCAGGCATACCCCCGGCCACCGACCATTTGCCCCAAATACCCAGATTTCCCGCGAATTTTTCTTGCATTTGCCTGACCCCGCATACGGGGGCGTAGAAATACCGAATGATCAACAGACGCAGCAGGAACTCTGATCCCACGCTGATTCTGCTGGGAATGCAGGACGCCGACTGCGTGCGAGAAGTTCCCGAAATTCCGCAGAATATGCAGTGGCGGAAGGCAGTGGGCGACGAACGGCGCGAGACACCAACGGCCTTTGAGTGTGCTGATGTCTTCGTTCGCGGTCAGACTTCCCAGCTTCCCTGCGGGGTTACAGAAAACCCAAGTTGCCTCTGCCAGCCAGGGTTGAAGGTCACCTGGAATCCCAGTCTCGTCACTTCAGCAAGGAACACCTTCAGATCATCGAGGGAACGGATAAACAGCGCCTGCGCCTGGCCCGGGATGAATGCGATGAATTCCAGTTCGACTTCACGAACGAGCGGACGTCCGGCCTCATCGCTGTGATGCACCATATTCCCGCCACCGTAACCTGTCGCAGTAATCAAGGCATTCAGTCTGTCCTTGATACCACTGACGCGACGCGTGATGTTGCCCATATGATGATCTTCGTGCCGCGCAAAGTCCCGAATCGGCACGGCAAATCGATTTGAACCAGGCACTGGCCGGCTGTCGATGCCCCGTGGTGAAAACTGAGCCGCAGCGGGAAAGACGGCCCACAGGTCATAGTCTCCGGTCATCGCTGACCGATAAGTCCCAGCCAGTCGACCGCTGCACAGAGGATCAACGAGGGCCATCACGGGCAGCAAAGATCCAGGAGTGGATCGGTTGCCGGCAGTCGGAGAAGATGGCAACGAAGACTCGCCAGCCCCGTAGAACACCGCCCAAAGCTGCTTACCCTGAGCTCCGGGGCCGTTCAGTTCCCGGCGCAGCACAAACGCCATCTGCGCCCCCTCCGGCCCTGGTGCTGTGGCCGTGTACTGCATCTCGTTGATGTTGCCACCGGTCCGCTTCATGCAGCCAAGTTTTTCCAGATCCAGTCGCCGATCATCTGTCAGATGCACCTGAATTTCACCGGCATGTTCCTTTTGAATTGCCGAGTGCACGTCGCGGCGCTGAGACTCCCTGTCTTCTCTGGAACCTCCACGCTTCGTGAATCGAGGATCGCTCAGCACGAAACCTGCCATCGGTCCCCAGTTGCAGGATTTGGCCTTCACGTGAAAACCCTTCGACGCATAGCCTTCGAGGATCAACCCTGTGGCATACCGTCCGACCGAGCGACTTGATACGACGCAGTTGGTGTCATTGGCCACCTGTTGAAAACAACGGGCGTGGCTGACCGGCATTCCGGAGGCTTCACAGGCCAGTGCAGTACTTCTCAGCATATCAGTCCCTCTCTCACGCGGGCTTCGCCCGGTGGCACGGAAAGTTCGAACGAGTGTGACCGCACTTGCGGTGTGAGACCAGTGAAAACTGGTAGTGTGGGAAAGTGGCCTTCATGCGATGCTATGCGGGTGTACCAAACCGTAACACGCAAGGCATGGAGGCCAGTGATGAGCATGACAACTGCAGAGGAATTGGGCAAGTCAGATATATTTGTGAAATTGGCCGTGACGCTCTCTCCCCTGATTGAGGAAGCCGTTCGGCAGGGTATGGTGATCAAAGAGTTTGAACGTGGACTGTTCGGGGTGTTGCTTTCTACCGGCAGACGCATGATCGACCAGTTCCTGGTTGCTCAGGGAGATGGCGACCCTGGCGAGACGACCGCTCATCCCGCCGACAGCAACGATGACCAAACGACCGAGCCTCGAAAGATCCACCGAAGCCCTGAACTGGCTGCCAGAATGCTGCGAACAGTCTTTGGCGAACATGAGTTTTCCGCTTACGTGTATCGCG
>Ga0172376_10007081_pt1 | contig 12009 bp, 17 predicted proteins | sample Lak35m_FD_121114 | JGI IMG/M metagenome (GOLD analysis project Ga0172376, IMG submission 121114) | Freshwater microbial communities from Kabuno Bay, South-Kivu, Congo - kab_092012_35m | ecosystem: Environmental > Aquatic > Freshwater > Lake | place: Democratic Republic of the Congo: South-Kivu...
ATAGAAATCGTCGTAAAAGATTAAACCTGCGGTTTAATTTACTTGCTGGCATATACAATTTAGATTGGGTGAAAGATAAACAATTAAATTGATTGAAAAATGATTTATGAAGGAAGTCTATTATTTATAAAATCTCTTTATATATCTTTTTAGCATCAAAAAAGAATGCAGTTAATATGGAATATAGACTATTAGCATTAACCAAAATTTCTCAATTCTTTACTTAATACCTTACAATCTGCTTCCAGTTTAGCCAAATTTTCATTTTTTTGCTTATTCAAGGAATCAAACATTTCATTAAAAGTATCTCCATAAAACTTTTTATTAACTATCATAAATTCTTCTGTTTCTTGAATAATTCTATTTATATCACATAACTTATTTTGGACTAATAATTGCTTTTTTCTACCTTCTCCTGGATATCTTTCCAAAGCAGCAAGATTCATAGAAGCCTCTGATTTTAATGCCATCAATAAAGCACTTGTGTACAAAAATGATTGACTTGAAGATGACAAAGGCGGATCAACAAAAGGTAACGGAGTAGCTTTAGCATTTGATATAAATAAAAGAGTCAATAAGGCAATTTTTACTCTCATAAATGTATAGCCCCTATCAAATTTCTTCTGGATTGAAATTCCGAAAGTAACATAATTAAGCCTATATAAATTATTTATGAATGGCCACTTAACATAAAATCTCTTATACGCAATATAAAGGCTAAGCCTTATCTCACTCTACAATACTTCAAAGACCTTTTCCTAGACATCTTGGTAAAAAAAACGTATAACACCGTTTTTCAAATTAACAGGTGAACGCGTTGAAACTTGTGCTTGCACCCATGGAAGGCTTAACCGATCCGATCATGCGTGATGTCCTCACGTCTGTCGGCAGCTTCGACTGGTGTGTGACTGAGTTTATTCGGGTCACCGACTCAATCCTGCCCGATCATATCTATCACAGCTATTGCCCGGAATTATTGAACGGCGGTAAAACTGCGGCTGGCACCCCAGTGCATGTGCAGTTTCTGGGCAACAACCCGGACATGCTGGCTGCCAATGCAGTCAAAGTTGCAGCCATGGGCGCACCAGCGATTGACCTGAACTTTGGCTGTCCGGCCAAAACCGTAAACCGCCATCGTGGCGGTTCGGTCCTGCTAGATGAGCCGGAAGTGGTACATGAACTGGTCAAAGCTGTACGCGATGCCGTGCCGGCACATATTCCGGTTTCTGCCAAAATGCGCTTAGGCTATATGGATCGCAACTTCATGCTGGACAATGCCCATGCCATTGAAGATGCAGGCGCTTCCTGGGTAACAGTGCATGCACGCACCAAAGCCGATGGCTATACTCCACCAGCCTTTTGGGACCAGCTGGCCCCGATTCGTGAAGCCCTAAAGATTAATGTGATTGCCAATGGGGAAATCTGGACCAATGCCGATGCCAAACAATGCCAGTTAGAATCGGGCTGTGAAGATTTAATGATTGGTCGTGGTGCCGTCACTACACCTGACCTTACCCAATGTATCCGCCAGAACTCCGATGCACCCTTACTCAGCTGGCCAGATTTGCTCGACTTGCAAATCCGCTTTATTCACGGTCCGGCCAAAACCGAAATTGGTATGCTGGGGCGTTATAAACAATGGCTGGGCATGATGTCGAAACATTATCCAGAAGCCAAAGCGCTGTGGGATGAGGTTAAACGCATCAAAAAGCTGGATGAAATTATTGCCACCCTGCAAGCCTCGCAACACGCGGTACCCTGAGCCAAACATTGTCGCGGCTGTTTACAGGGCTTGTCTAACAGCCGTTTGATCACTTTTGTGTAATCATTTTGCAAGCCGCAGGTTAAAAACTCCGGCTGATGACATTGCCCTGAAAATTCAGACAATCTTCTACCCGAGTCCGCTGTACCGGCGCCAGCTGTGCCAGATCAAACCAGCGATATTCGGCATGTTCATCGCTTAGCTGAATCTGTGCATCCTCGGGCAAATGACAACGAAAAATAAAAGCATGGGATTGCACCGCTGCATGAAAATACACACCCGATAAATATGCCACCTGCACCTGACAGCCAATTTCTTCCTGACATTCCCGGATTAAGGCCTCGTGGATGGTTTCCCCCATATCCAGCGCACCACCCGGTAAACCCCAAGCCTGATCAGCATAGGTTGCCTTGAGTAACAACACCTGCTGCTGGGCATTACAAATTACCGCATGCGAACTTAAGCGATAAAAATCATGAAAGGCCAATGCGCTGTTCTCCATTTTTAAACGATAACCTGACAGCCAAACCCAAACAGCCGTATGTGAAAAAAGATACAGATACTAGGAATCTGTCACCACGGCCTGACTTAAATCGGCCTGGCCCAAACGCTGGATTTCCTCCAGTTTCTGTTTGCGTAATCGCTCACTGCTTAAGGTCTCCTGTAAATCCTGCGCCAGTGCTTTCAGCAAATCCAGATCTTCTTCAGACATCTGCCGCACCTGCTTGTCCAGAATACATAAGCTGCCTATGGCCAAGCCCTGTTTGCTTTGAATTGGCACCCCGGCATAAAAACGGATTTTCTGTCTGGCCAGATGAGGATACTGCCGGAAGCGTGGATCACGCTGAATATCTTCAATAACCAGCGCTTCATTCTGATAAACCAGGTGGGTACAAATCGATTCCTCACGGCGCTGCGCTGCGTGGATCGGCGACTCCACCGCTTCTGCCAGCGGACTGGCCGGAGTATGCACCTGCCCGGCATCGACCAGCGAAATCTGGGCATATTTCACATCAAAGGCCTGCCGCGCTTCTTCAATATACTGGCTGTAAATTGGCAGCAATTCCGACTGCAATAAATCCAGTTCATGCAAAGCTTGTAAACGTTCAGACTCATTGTCATGCAGCAGTGCCGCCGCCGGGTTTTCCCCTTGTGCCATCAGCAGCATATCCATACTCAGCATCAGTTCATTCACACTATTTACCACGGCTTCCGGCTGAAACAGAAGCTCAATCTCATCACGCAAATGCGTCGACTGATTGCCCAGCAAGGCAAACACCAATTTGATCTGCGGTTTTAGCGTGCGTATCCGGTGATTCAACAGGCGGATTTGTGCCATCGGTTGCTGATGGAAAATAGTGATACAGATGATGTCAGTCGATTCCGGCACGGCACTCAACACATCCGAGCGTGATTGAATCAAGGCATCGGCATGGCTACAGGCGGCAATCTTTTTCAGGTTCAGGCCATGGGCCAGCATGACAGAGGCCAGTACATCGACTTCCCAACGTGCCCCCAGACACATGACTTTGGGATTGTTTAGTTCAGTCTGTAGCGGATATTGCTGCTGAAATTCATGATTAAACCGTTTTAAACCCTGATGCATGCGCAAACGGTGTTCGGCACTGGCCTCGGTATTATGGACCTGCGAAATTAGGCAAATCGCAGGAATCGCTACTTCATCATAGAAATTATTGATTTTTCGGACCAATGCTTCTTCATTCGGTTTTTTCGGCAGCTCCTGCTGGATATATGCATTAGCCACATCCAGCGCATCATGTACTTCATCGGCCACCAAACGCTGATAAAAACGTTCGGGCGGTGACAGTACCGGGGCACTGCCAATTAATACTTTGACAAAGCCCAACGCCGGAATATAGTGCGACAGCACCAGCAAACAGGCCGTTAACGGTGTTGATAAAATCAGACCAATTGGTCCCCAGATTAAGGTCCAGAAGGTGGCAGCCAGAATAATCGACAAGGTAGTCAGGCCGGTACTTTCGCCATATAACCACGGCTCAATGATGTTATTACTGATCAGCTCCAGCAGCAGAATCAGGCCCAGCGTCCAGAGGAACATATTCCAGCCTGGATCCACCGCAAAGGCCAGCGTTAACGGGAACACCGCAGAAATGATCGGACCGACATAAGGCACAAAGCGCAGCACTATCGCCAGCATACCCCACATGATCGCCGCGGGCACGCCAATAAACCACAGTCCGGCTGCCATCGGAATGCCATAGGTGACATTGACCAGCAATTGCATGCGCAAATAGGTACCAATGCGCTGCCCGGCTTCATCCAGTACATCGGTACCAATATTCAAATTACCGCCGAGCAGACGCAGCAAGCGGTCATGCAGATCTTTACGGCTAATTAAAATCAGCACCACAAATAAAAATACGATACCAATGGTAGCAATCGGGCTTAAAATCTTGCTGCCCCACTCCATGGCGGCATCGGAAGGACTTTGCTCCAGTCCGACCACCTTGACATTCTGCACACCCTTTTCCTGCTCGACCTGATTGATGCCTTCAAACGAGCTTTCCACCGTATCGAAAGTGGTTTTGGCCCCCTCCCAGGCACTAGGGCCAGAGGTTAGCGATTTCACCGTATTCAGTTTTTGCTGAATGGTGTCCTGATATTGCGGTAATTCTTGACTTAAATCTTTGAGCTGAAAACCCAGATAACTGCCCAGTCCGGCCAGCACACTAATGGTGAAAATCATGACAATGGCAATCGACGGCAGCTGCGGCAGTCCCCATTTTTTTAGCCGCGACACCAGTGGTTCCAGTAAAAACGCCAGCAAAATAGCCAGTGCCAGCGGAATCAGCACATCCTGACCAAAATACAGCGCCGCAATAATCACCGCACTAATTACAAAACCGGCCATCACCCGGACAATATTCTGGGTCTCAATATCCCGCTTGACCCAACTGGCGGCAGATTTTCCCGGCTTCCAGTGATGGGGACGCGGCGGCTGCGCTTCGGGCTGGAGCAGACCCGGTTTATTGTTCTGTTTTCGCATGGCTGGGCACATCCTGTTGCTCTTTATTTATTATTTACGAGCTTCGGTTATTTATTTCAAATAGATTCCTGTAAAAAAACGCCTAATTTCAGCAAGAAACAGCACAGAAGATGAAGATGGAAAAGTATTGAAAGCAGCAAAATGGCACATACACAACTGTGCCATTGCAAGGGAAAAATATTAAGGACGAATGATGGCTTTGCTGTAAATATCTGGGTCCATTTCCAGAATTTCGACACACAGTTGCAGCGTCAATTCATTCTGTGGCGGCAGATAATCCTGCAACACCTCCAGCACGGTCCGGGAAATTTCCTGCTTTAGGGCGGTACTACGGCCTTTTAAAATCGAGATTTTGGCATGCACATAGGCCTGTGCGCTTTCATCCAGTCCAATCACATAGTCCTGCTGGCAGATGGCGCGACTTTTAATATCGGAAGCATTACCAAACAGGCCATTCTCGACCAGCGTCCGGTTGATACGACTAAGCAAAGGCTTCATTTCAAGCGCCTGCAGCTGATCTGAATATTCAAGATGGATATGTGGCATCAGCCTTCTCCCGATATGGTGCAGATGTGATCTTAAAAAATTCAGGGTTTTACCCTGCTTTAAAGCAAGATAAAACCCAAGAGAAACAGTGCGATTATGCTTTTTTCACATATTCCGATTTCAGTTTAATTGCGCCAATCCCATCTACTTTACAGTCAATATCATGACCATCTGATGCTTCTGGCAGCAGGCGGATATTTTTAACCTTAGTCCCCACTTTCACCACAGAAGATGACCCCTTAATTTTCAGGTCTTTAATCACCGTCACGGTATCGCCATCGGCTAGCACATTGCCATTGGCATCTTTAATGATGGCGCCGGCCTCGGCTTCTGCCTGCTCCCCTTCTTTCCATTCATGTGCGCATTCAGGACAAATCAGCAAGTCACCATCTTGATAGGTATATTCGGACTGGCATTTTGGGCAATTCGGTAAAGACATAAAAACCTCGAAACGAGCAAAATAAAAAATATAAAGGTCTACTATAACATTTATATTTTTCATCACGTTAAAATCCCTATCCTGTTTAGGGATTAATAACAATATTTGCGTTATTTACCTTGGTATTCCAGCAGCTGTTTAAACACCTGCAGATGATTATGCTGTTCGTTTTCGGCTGCGGTTAACAGGGTAATTGGGCACTTCTGCGCCAGTTGCCGGATTTCCTCCACCTCATCCAAATGCTGCTGCAATTCTTGCCGATAACGCTGCTGAAACTCCGGCCAGTGCCGCTCGATATCTTCATGAAACCATTTACGCAATTCCGTCGAGGGGGTTAAATCCTTCGGCAACAGGTCAATCTGGGCATCGGCTTTGTTGATCCCGCGCGGCCAGATCCGGTCCAGCAGAATCCGGGTACCGTCCTGCTTGCTTACAGCCTGATAAATACGTTTGGTGGCAATGGGCATGGTTTTACTCATCCGGAATGTCAGGGGTTACCAGCAGGCTGAGTAAATCCAGACATTCCTGCCAGCCCAAATAACAGCCATCGACCGGAATAGCATCGGGCAGATTGTCCTGCTGAATCCAGACTTCGGTTCCGACCGATACCGCCTTAAACTCAATTGTGACCTGAATCAGTCCGGGCAAATCCGGACTATCAAACTCATCCTGATAACGCAGTCGCTGCTCGGGAATCACTTCCAGATACTGCCCGTGAAAACCGTGGCATTTGCCCGTGCTCAAATTACAAAAGGCAATTTTATATTGACCGTTGACCACGGGTTCAAACTGTTCAATTTGCACAGTAAAGCCATGTGGTGCCATCCATTTGACCAAGGCATGCGGATCGACAAAGGCCCGATATACCCGCGATAACGGCGCCTGAAATATACGGTGTAACTGTACGCTGTGTTGCATGACGTCACCTGATTACAGTGAATAATTTTCAGTCTACGCCTTCTGCCTTGGGCCTATGTATGACTTTGGTTGAAGCGAGTGTAAAGTAAAAAAGCATGCGCTCCGGCATGCTTTTTTTTACTAGAAAATGGGTTTAAACCGGATAGTTTTCTTCTTCGTCTTCATCATCATAGACGTAGGCCATGCATCCCCAGCCATCATATTCACCCTGGAACTGGTTGGCGATTTTGGTGAACCATTCTTCCAAGTCGACAATATCGGCATAGGCCGGTTCCATATAAACATAAATGGTAATAATCCATTCGGTCACACCAGAATCATCATCCTGAAATAAAGAGATTTTTTGTTCTTCATTTAACAGAAATAAGGCACAACGTTCAGCCTGTTCCTGGTCGGTAAAGGCAATTGAATATTCAATTTCATGTGCCTCGTCCAGATCATCACCATCTTCATGCATTTGCCAAAGTACGTTGCCGTTGTCGTCATCTGGAAATTGTTCATAATCGCGTGACATCATTTTGTCCTTGTTCTGTGTTGTTGTTCTACTGGTCAGCTTACCCTAATTTTGTTGCAGTTCCGAGATAGAGCGCTTAATTTTTTTCTGTTCTATCATCCTGATCTCTATCCGGATCGGCAATCCCCTGTTTTGGAGAGCACTCGAAAAAACAGATCAACTGCTTAAAACGGCACCTGTCCATGAATTTCAACCGCGGCACCGCTTAAAGGCTGGGTAAAGGCCAGATAACTGGCATGTAAAGCCATGCGTTTTAAAGGACTACGTGCAGGTTCCGGATGATACAGCTTATCGCCAGTAATTGGATGGCCGATATACTGCATATGCACGCGCAGCTGATGCGAGCGCCCGGTAATTGGGGTCAGCAATACCCGGCTGATGTCCGTCTCGGCATTATAGTCCAGTCCCTGATATAAAGTTTGTGCCGGCTTGCCCAGTTCAAAATGCACCATCTGACGTGGCCGGTTTTCCCAGTCGGTAATTAACGGCACGTCGACTTTGCCCTCACCGTCGAGTTTGCCCTGCACCAGGGCAATATAGTGCTTGGTCACGGTGCGCGCCTGAAACATTTTACTCACTGCTACTTCTGCATCTCGATGTTTGGCAAACATCAGAATACCCGAGGTGGCCATATCTAAACGATGGGTAATTTTGGCCTGTGGATAGCGCGCCAACACGCGTAAATAGGCACTGTCCTGATGCTCCGGCAACCGCCCCGGCACCGACAGCAAACCCGCCGGCTTTTCAATCACCACCAGATCATCATCTTCATAGAGCAGGACCAGTGGCTCTTGCGGTGGGCAATATACAAAGTTGTCGTTTAAAGGCATGACGGTACAGCTTGGGAGTCGAAAGCGGGCAAAATATCAAGCGGCCAATCCGCTGTCAATCTATTGGAGAGGTCTGTATTGAATCTGGAAGATGCTGGAGAGAAACGGCTTTTATTCTCTGGTTTTTCGAGTTCGATTTTTATAGTTTATTGTTCTGGTTATGCAAGGAATTTTTTAGGGTGTCAGGGAAAACTTGCTGTTTACTTCAACTATCATCACGTTGTACGTCATGATCTTATAGCCTATAAACTTCTGATCTATAGCGTCCTAAGCCGAATCGAGACCTTTTGGGTGAGTACTGCACTCGCGTTTTGCGCCGCTGACAGCATGCTACTCTTTTCGATCCCGTCACACCCTTGATAGATATAGTAGTTAAAGCCTGCCGAAATTGTTTTCCGAAGATCAACCAATTTAAAATATTTTCAGGAAATTTTCCCAAATAAAACCTACTCATAAGAAATTTTTATACCCCAGGTTAAATTCTTCATTTTATTTTGCAGAAAATGGCGATTTTAAGAGAATTTATCTAAGTGATTATGATGACTCAGGCAGCGCTTGCATCAGTTGAATTAAATTGCCGCAGCCATCTTCCAGCACGGCAATTTTCACATTGCCAGCCAGCATCGGTGCTTGACTAAAAACCACGCCTAGCACGAGTAAACGCTGATATTCTGCATCCAGATCGTTGACCTGAAATGAGGTATAAGCAATACCATCTGCCTTGATGGCGGCTTTAAAGGCTTTCGCTGCTGGATGCACATCCGGTTCTAGCGACAGTTCAACGCCATCTGGCTGTTCAGGAGAGACCAGCGTCAACCAGCGATATTCACCCACCGGCACATCCTGTTTTAGCTGAAAACCAAGTATCTGGGTATAAAACTTCAAGGCTTTTTCCTGATCATCGACCATAAGACTAGTGACATAAATTTTCATTGTTCTGCTCGGTAGTGTTTATTTTTTATAGCATAGCTGCTTTCAGTACCCTGTAGGATTCTGGCAAATAAGGTTGCGATAACTGAAAGAAAAATGAAGATTATTTGAATAAATGAAGTGAGAGAAAAAATAAGCAGATTTATAAGAATAGAGATGTTGAAATTTTTATTTTTAAGGGAGCGGGAAATACTTCAACTATTAAAACTTGGCAAGTTCTAACTTTTTGCCTATAAACTTCTGATCTATAGCGTCCTAAGCCGAATCGAGACCTTGTGGGTAAGTACTACACGCACGTGATACGTTACTGGTAGCAATCTACTCTTTTCGATCCCCTTTCACCCTTGAGCAATAGAATAGTCAAAAGCCGGCGGGATTGTTTTCCTAAGCTTCGGCGTTTTTTCATCTTTTTGATAATTTTTCTCACATCAAACGGTTTAGATAGAATTTTTTATTTTCAGGCTGCCATAATCATGATTCCGTATTTTTCTGAAATATTCAGGCATAGATTATTCTGCCCGGTTCAGGACATCGCAGATCTTTAATAATGAAAGGTATCGAGCTGTTTAAAATAACTGCCCTTGAATGAGCTGGGCGCTAAACCACCAGCCACTTAAGGCTGACATGCCACAGAGCAAATTGGCCAAGACTTTATTCAGTTTAGATAAGGTCGATTGATAAATTTTGATATTCAGCATGTAAGCCAGCACGGCATAAACCACCCCAATGGCACCACCAAACAGCACCAGCAGTAACGGCCAACCCGCCAGCAGATGCGCCTTGACCGGCAATTGAGTATAAGAATCGGCAGCTTGAGAGTTTGACATGGCTTTGCTCCTAATGATTTTTCTTTAAAACCAGCATCCACCCGAAAGTGGATGTGGCGCTCCTAGGAAGCATCATGAAGCAAAAAACAGGCCAGTTATTTATTTTAAATACAGCCAGCGGGTATAACGGTTGATATAGGCATTCAGCCCATCACCATATTGGGCCAGCTGTTTCATATTCTCGACATGCTGCACACCGGCGCTGGCATAGCTATAAGTATAGACCCTGCTATTTTTACGGAACTGAACCCGAATAAACTCTTGACCAATTTCATAATTGGCCACGGCAGAGTCATGGTTAAGATCAAGATAATGTTGCAAAGACTGCACCTGAAATATGCTATATGTCTTATTCAATATGGGGATTAATGGCTATTTTTTAAACAGATTTAAGCAATAAACACCCCAATTTTTATTATTCATTTTCAATAAGATACAGCCTTAAACCTACTCAATTTTATCTTGATTTTGTGCTTTCTTTTTATAGAGCTTCAATCGTTCTAACACCGCGAAAATTCAGCATATTTTTATTGATCCCATTAAAAAGCCCTATCGTATGATAGGGCTTTCATTCAAAACAGAGGGTAACTGTTTGAGTGCTGTTGCTTAGGCATTCTTATTGTTAAATTGATTGCCTTGGCATTTGGTACACGGGGGTAAACGGTCTGTACCAATTTCTAAGTAAACGCGATGTCCGCATTGGACACAAAAATAGAAGCCTGTTCCTGGCTTGTCGCCTGCAGTTACCATCTTTGTTCTCCATATGATTTAGAAATGGTCTATTCAGTATAACCAATCTGTGATGATTGTCTATTGTCCATTTCGACGAGTGATGATGGCGTTTGGGCGAAGCATTATTTAGCATCAAAATTTTGGGTAATCCCCCCCTAAAAATAATAGGGTCTAAAAGTAGAATTTTCTCTTAAGATACGAGCAGGAGATTCTGCATGAAAACATCTAAATTTACTGATAGCCAGATCATGTCCATTTTGAAGCAGGCTGAATCTGGGACACCCTTAGCTGCCCTTTGTCGTGAACACGGTATGAGTAATGCTACTTTCTATAAATGACGTGCCAAATATGGTGGTATGGATACATCATTAATGGCTCGACTCAGAGAGTTGGAAGCAGAAAATACCAGACTTAAAAAGATGTATGCTGAGGAACGATTAAAGGCAGAGATCATCCAGGAAGCGATGTCAAAAAAGTGGTGAAGCCATCTCACCGGCGTCAGATGGCACAACAGGCAGTAGCACTGCATGCTATTAGCATTCGCTTAGCTTGCCGTGCATTTAGCATCAGTGAAACCTGCTACCGTTATCAGTCTAAACATAGGGATGATAATGCACTCATTGCGCAACAGCTCATTGAGCTGACTGAGGAAAACACCGATTGGGGTTTTGGTCTGTGTTTCTCTTATTTACGCCATGTTGAAAATTACGCTTGGAATGAGGAGCATTGCTCCGCAAGGCGTGTTTACCGTATTTACTGTGAATTGGCATTAAATCTGCGCATTAAACCAAGAAGAAGGTTGAAAAGGCATGCACCTGAACCACTGAAAGAGCCAATCCGTGCAAATCAGGTTTGGTCATTAGATTTCATGCACGATCAGCTTGCTGATGGTCGTAAGTTCCGATTATTGAATGTGATTGATGATTACCGTCGTGAAGGTTTAGCGATTGAGGTAGGGTTCTCATTGCCAGCAATGCGAGTGATTCGAACACTCAATCAGTTACTGGAATATCGGGAAAAGCCTTTAGTGATCCGATGCGACAATGGACCAGAGTTTATCAGTCATGAATTTGTACGTTGGGCAACCGAACAAGGTATTCGTATTGAATATATTCAACCAGGCAAACCACAACAGAATGCATATGTTGAACGTTATAATCGAACCATACGTTATAGTTGGCTGAGCAAACATTTATTTGATACTTTAGATGAAGTACAAGATTATGCAACAAATTCTTGCGTAGCAGTGCTACTCAGGCATTACAATTATGAAAGACCACATCAAGCCAACAAAGGAAAGCCACCTCTCATGGCTGCTTAACCTCTACTTTTAACTTCGGTTATTTATGGGAGGATTACCGTCCGCTACGTTCGAGTTGAAGCTGGTCAACCCAGCGTCTCATAGCAGTTTGACCAACATCTAAAGCGCGGCAAGCCTGTAAGATAGAATAGCCCTGATCGAGTACAAGGCTAGCAGCTTCAA
>Ga0172376_10007082_pt1 | contig 12009 bp, 8 predicted proteins | sample Lak35m_FD_121114 | JGI IMG/M metagenome (GOLD analysis project Ga0172376, IMG submission 121114) | Freshwater microbial communities from Kabuno Bay, South-Kivu, Congo - kab_092012_35m | ecosystem: Environmental > Aquatic > Freshwater > Lake | place: Democratic Republic of the Congo: South-Kivu...
GGGATGGCGAACAGACTCCCTCCTTCCAGCACCAGGCGAGTAATGCCCTGGGCCACCAGGTAGCGGGAGGTGCGCTGCAACACACCGCTGTCGGGCACCTTGATCACCCGCTGGCTACGGCCGCATTGCCGCTTGGCCTGGCGGGGATTCACGTAGAGCATCAGGGCCTGACGCTCCTGCTCCTCTTCCGGCAGGCTGCCCAGCTCGCTGAACTCCCGCAGCGGGCGCACATCGAGCTCGACCGTTTTATCGACCAGAAGATAGAGACTGCCAGGCAGCGAATCGGGACCCAGGGGGCGGGGTAACACCACCTGCACCGATGCCTGTGATGGGCTCGCGGTCACCGGCAGCGACTGCTCGGGCTCATCGGCGTCCTCATCGCCGTCATCAAGGCCATCGTCGCCGAAGTCGTCAGCGTCATCGATCGCCAGGCTGACCTCGTCTGGCTGCGGATCGGCGGCCAACTCAGGGGTGGGCTCCTGGTCGAGCCCGATGCCCAAGCCCGGTTGTGGGTCGCTGGCGGTGTCCTGCTCGGGGTCAGCAACCGTCTCCTCCGCACTGGCGGCGGCGGATTGGCTGCGCCCGCCGGCTCGGGACTGTCTCTTCAGGCTGGCCAGCTCTTCCGCGCCGAGGGCGGCCTTCAGCACCCTGCTCACCGTGTTGGGGCTGCAGCCATAGGCCTGAGCCAGCGCCTGGCCCGTCTCCCCCTGGCGGTAGCGGTCCACCAGCTCCTGCTTCTGGCTGTCGCTGAGCCGGCTGGCCGCCATCGAAACACCGCGCACAGCCCACCAATCTAGCTCTCTCAGCCAGTGCACCCAGGCCCGTGCTGCAGCCAATGCACCTGCAGGCGCAGCTGCCAGAATGACCAAGCCGGGCAGGAATCCCGCTGCTCCCTTAGCTCAGCTGGATAGAGCAGCTGCCTTCTAAGCAGCCGGTCGATGGTTCGAATCCATCAGGGGGCGTCACAAGAAACCAAGCCGGAACAGGGGTTTAAGCCAGTCCCCGCAGGGGTTTTCAAGAGAGGGGCCGATCCGCCTGGATCGGCCCAAACCCGCCTGGAACCGTCGAGTAGCGGGTAGAGCGGCTGCGGGGCAATGGATCTACGCAAAGCAAAGGCATGCGGCGATGGATCAGAAAGGCGATAAGCAAGGCCACCAGATTCAGCCCTGAATGCCCAGCCGGCCGCGCAGCCGCGCGAAGGAAGCCGAGGCATCACCCCAGCCCCATCGAGGTGGGTGAGGGCCCGGCCACCGCAGCCGCGGGAGAGCAGCCATGCCTGCCCACCCCCACACCGGCCCCGGAGCGGAGGGCGGCCGCCGCCGACCGGAGCCTTGCGGTGGTTGCTCAGCCCTCGCCCCAACCCTGAAGAAGAACCAGGCTTATTCAAGGACCGCCCCATTTCCCTGAATAAGAGCCGCGCCGCTCAGCATGGCTAGGATGTACTGGTACATCCTTGTTCGTCATGACGACGACGCGGCTTTTCCGCAACGGCAACTCCCAGGCCGTGCGCATCCCTGCGGAGCTGGCCTATGAGCGCAGCGATCTGGAGCTGGAGATCGAGCGCTGCGGCGATGAGCTCCGCATCCGGCCCGCCGGACGCCCGATCACCGGCGCCCTGGAGGCTCTGGCCGCTTTTTCGCCTTCGTTTCTGGCGGAAGGGCGCGAGCAGGACGAGCAGCAGGAGCGGGAGTCGCTGTGAGCCTCAGGCCCCTTTACCTGCTCGATACCAACATCTGCATCTACCTGATGAAGCATCAGCCTCCGCAGGTGGCGGAACGCTTCTCGGCCTGCAGGGTCGGAGAGGTGCTGATCTCGGCGATCACCGCCGCAGAGCTGGAGTACGGCGTGGTGGCCTCAGGTGTCGACGCCGAACGCAACGGCGCTGCGCTGGCCCGCTTTCTGTTGGAGGTGCCCGTGGCGCCATTTGATGGCTCAGCAGCCAGGGTCTACGGCGCTGTGCGCTGGGCCAGCCGTGAGCGCCGCCGCGACGCACTCGACAAACTGATTGCCGCCCATGCCCTGGCGCTGGATGTCACCCTGGTGACCAACAAACCCCGCGACTTTGCTTCCTACCCGGATCTGAGAATCGAGAACTGGGTGGAGTGATCCTTTGGCGCCGCGTCTGCTCAGCCCCAGGGAACGTCGAGGAACTCCACCAGCAGCACGCCCCGGTGGGTGCCGTGGATCTTCACCAGTCCTTCCCTGGCGGCCTGCTCCATGCCTGCGCGCTCCTTGTGCACCTGTTGGGCGCTGGCCAGCACCCGCACCCAGCCGCCCGTCATGAAGTCCTCGCTGCCCGTCTCGAAGGCCTGCAGCCGCCGGTGGCGGTTGCTGTTGCGCTCGTAGTACAGGCCCCCACCGGTGGGGTCGGTCCCCTCCGCCCAGACCTGATCCACCATCAACTTGCCGATCGCCAGCGGATCCTGCGCTGCGGCGTCGATGACTTCCCCGTCGAGTACCAGCGGGTTGCCGGGGTCGTCTCGGTTGTCAGAGACGATCAGGCGAGGGCTCACGAAGGCCAATGCAGAGCACCTGAGTGCTGAGCTGGTGAATCTAGTTCCGACAAGGGTTTTGGAGGATTCTCAATCTCAGACCGCGACTGGTGGACAGGCGGCTTTTTTCGGATTTCTTCGGATTTTTTGTAAAGCGTCTTGTAGAGACAATTCCAAAACCCTTGCAAATACTGGGGTGTTGACTGATTCGTAATCAGTAGGTCGCAGGTTCAAATCCAGTCACCGGCTTTCTCGACCAACCGCTCCACCACTCAAAAAAGCCAGTTACCGCAGGCGATCTGACGAGGAGCGACAACTCTGCTGCCGTCTCAACCTGAGCCAAGCAGTCTCATGCCGTGCCGTCCCGGCGCGGTTTTTTTGTAAAGCAAAACGCAGAACGTTTGTATCGAGCCCCAGCCGGTGCCTGTCAGGAGGGATGTTCGCTGGAGTGCTGCTCGCAGCAGCCCTATGAGACTATATAAAGCCGGTTATTGGGCTGCGAGCATAGGAAAAGCAGGCATTGACTTCTGATCCATGCTGCAGCTGTGCGGGACCGCTGGAGCATTGAGAGCTGGCACTGGATCCGAGACGTTCCATTGCACGAGGACAAGCATCGCTACAAGGGCAATGGCGCTGGCGTCATGGGCTGGTTGCGTACAGCAGGAATGAATCTGCTGCGATTCGATGATTTTAAGTCACTCCGCGCAGCGATGCAGGCAGTGATACACAACATCAGTGTGCTGCTGGTGCGCCGTCCTGCAACTACGCAGTGGAATGGATCGACCATGGCGGCCCCTGGGTATCGAGCAGGGCAAGGCTTCCAAGCCCCATCATCAGGTCCTGAATTGGGCCTAAACATGCGGGACAGCACAGTCGTGATGGCGCTGCGGAAGCCAGGGACTGAGACCGGTTGCCACTGTGAATCAGCCCCGGGCTCCGGGCTGATCCTCGCTCGGCGCGAGGGCTGCGGCCGAAGCGCAGGGGCCAAGCCGCTCCTTGCGACGACTGCGATGCTGATGCCCACGCATGGTGACCGTGTCGCGCACGACTGGCGAGACCGGCACTTGAGAAGTGGCCCTGATCCCCTGGTCACGTACGACTGATGAACCGGCACGTGGAAGCACCCGGGGTGCTGTCTCGCCTCGGAGGTTCACGATGGACCCTGATCGAGAACAACCAGGCCAGCTCAGCACCCCATGCCGCACGCGCCCGCCCGGTTTCTGTGGCAGGCTCGCCCGATGGCGAACGAACGCAGCAGCGATCTGCCGGTGCCGTTGCCGGGCATCGACCTGCGCATTGCGGCGGCCGAGCTCGACTGGCGTTTCTGCCGCTCCTCCGGCCCCGGCGGCCAGAACGTCAACAGCACCGATTCGCGCGTGGAGCTGCGGTTTGCGCCGCTGACCAGCGCGGCGTTCTCGGCCGCGCAGCAACTGCGGCTGCGGCAGCGGCTGCAGGGTCGCCTGGTGGACGACTGCCTGGTGATCCGCGCCGGCGAGCACCGCTCCCAGTGGCAGAACCGTCTGGCGGCGCAGAGGCGCCTGGTGGCGCTGCTGCAGGAGGCCTTGAAACCACCGCCGCCACCGCGGCGGCCCACCCGCCCCAGCCGCGGCGCCCAGGAGCGGCGCCTGGCGGCCAAGCAGCGACGCAGTGCGATCAAGGCCAACCGGCAGGGGCGGTCGCAGCCAGGGCAGGAGTGAGGCCGGCCTCAGCACCGGCATGGGCCGCTCGAGCACCGGCGACACCAGGCCCGCGGCCATGGCCTGGCGGCTCAGAGGTCGCCGGCGGGTTGGCTTTCGGCCCGGATCCGGGCCTTGGCCTCCTGCCACAGCCGCTCCAGTTCTGCTGGGCTGCGCCCGCGCAGATCGCCGCCCAGGGCCGCCTCCACCCGCGCGAAGCGAGCCAGGAAGCGGCGGTTGGTGCCCGCCAGACCCTCCTCCGGATCGATGCCGCTCCAGCGGGCCACGTTCACCAGCGTGAACAGCACATCGCCCAGCTCCTCCTGAATCGGGATCCGGTCGCCGCTGGCCAGGGCCTGGCGCAATTCGTCCAGTTCCTCCTGCACCTTCTCCCAGACGCCATCGAGCGAATCCCATTCGAAGCCGGCCGCCGCGGCCTGGCGCGAGATGGTCATGGCCGCCGCAAGGGCGGGCTGGCCTCGCACCTTGGCGGTCAGTCGGTCGCTCAGCGGGCTGGCGCCTGCCGCCAGCGCTGTGGTGTCGCCGCTGGCCGCAGGGCGCTGCTCTGCGGCCTTGATCGCGTCCCAGCGCTGCTGCACCGCTGCGACATCACCGCCGATGCCGCGCAGGCCGCCCGCACCACCGCCCGATCTGCCACTGCCCTCGCGGCCACTGCCCTCGCTGCCACTGCCCTCGCCACTGGCCGCGGTATCGGCCTCGCTGCCATTGCCCGCGCCACTACCTGCGCTGGTACTACCCGCGCTGCCACTGGCCTCCCTGCCACTGGCCTCGGTGCCAGCCTCGCTGAACACATGCGGATGGCGGCGAATCAACTTATCGCGCAGGCCAGTGGCAATCGCATCGAGATCAAAGCGCTGCTGCTCAGCTGCGATCTGGGCATGCAGCAGCACCTGCAGCAGTAGATCGCCGAGTTCTTCCTGGAGATGCTGATCATCGCCGCGGCGAATCGCATCAGCGACCTCATGGGCTTCCTCCAGCACGTAGGGCACCAGCGAGGCATGGGTCTGGTTCAGATCCCAGGGGCAGCCCGTCTGCGGGTCGCGCAGCCGGGCCACCACGGCGATCAGTTGCTGCAGGGCATCCGGATCGGTGGGCGCGGAGTTCATGACGCACGGCGACGCCGGGCCATTCTCCGGCGCGGCTGCCGGCGCCGCCCGCGGCGAGGCCTCCGCAGCCAGCGCGGCCAACGCGGCAGCGGATCCCCGTCCTGGATCAGATGCAGCCAGGCGCTGGCTTCCACCCCCACCAGGGCGGTCAGCAGCAGCGCCCGCTGCTGCAGCCACAGGTCATGCAGGCCCTGCAGCAGGCGGCCGGGTGCCGGCAGACCCAGCGGTCCGCCCAGCCAGCAGAGGCCGAGCAGCAGCAGAGCCAGGTACAGCAACCGGCCGGCACTGCCCAGCAGCGGGCTGTGGCTCAGCACCGAGCGGTGCGGCAGCAGCCGCCGGTAGGGCCACCACAGCGGCTGCAGCGGGCCCCAGCGCCGGCTGGGTCGTGAGACCGTATCGAGATCGGGGGAGAGCAGCAGCCCGCCGAGCAGAAAGGCCGCGGCGCCGACCGCCGATCCGCTCCACCCCAGCCAGGGCCACCACAGCCCCCCGAAGGGCAGGGCCAGCAACCAGGTGGCGCGATCATGAAGCCGGCCGCTGGCCATCGCCGCCCGCATCTGCTGCGATTCTGGCCGCCCGCCGGCACCTGAGCACCTGAGCACTTGCCGCCGCCGCCGGCTCGCCACCTTGCCACCGCGGCGCCCATGGCCGTCTCGCCCGTGGGCGTCCCGGCCGTGGCGGATCTGCCCGTGGTCGCTCCGCCTGTGGGTGATCGGCCGCCGGGGCTGGTGCATCCAGCGATCAGCGGGCAAGATGGAAGCACCGCCCGGTTAGCTCAGCGGTAGAGCGCCTGCCTTACAAGCAGGATGTCGCTGGTTCGAACCCGGCACCGGGCATCTCTCCCCAGGCCTCATAAATCCCTGAGAATGCCGCTCTGGCAAGAGTTTTCGGCGATCCAGCGCCTGCCAGCTCCTGGCTGTCAGTGCCAGGCTGAGAGGCGAAATGTCTCACATTTCCTCTCCCATGGCCGGAGCGCTGGCCTGGGAGACCCCAGGGCTGATTCAAACTCGGCGCGAGGGCTGCGGCTGAAGCGCAGGGGACAACCCGCTCCTGGCAGCGCCTGGGGTGATCAAGCCCACTGGTGGTGCCGATGTCCGCGCACGACTGGCACAACGCAACGCAACGCAACCGGCACTTTGAAGCGGTCCTGACCAACACCGCTCCACGGCCGCGCTCCTCCAGCATCTGAAGGGCGATGGGTCGGACTGCATCAACCGCTGTGGTAGTTGAGATCTGTGGAAAATCTGGCGCCATTAATTAGAAGGCTGAGCTCAACTCCGACCAATAAATGGTGACGCCTTGCCGCTGTAGCTCACCACCACCCGCTTCTTGGCGCGCGTGGCCGCCACATGCAGCAGCGAGCGTTCCTGCTGCTCGAACAGCTCACGGGAAAGAGCGTCGGGCCGTTTGCTGAGCTCCACCTGCAGGGGCATCTGGGAGGCATCCAGGCCCGGCAGGAAAACCTGATCGAATTCCAGTCCTTTGACTCGGTGCATGGTGGCGAGCCGCAGCGCCGGATCGCTGGGATCGTCGGATTCCTCAGCGTTGATCACTCGGGTGGAGAAGCCCTCGCTCTTGAGCAGGGTTTCAAGCTTCTCCACGGCCCTGTTGGTGCGGGCTGCCACGCAGGTGGAGGCCAAGGACTGCTGCTCGTCGCGCAGCTGCCGCAGGGTGCTGACCAGGAACTTCTGTTCCTCGGCTGGATCTTCAAAGCCCTGCACCAGGGGAACGTCGCCGTGCAGCAGAGACCGATAGTCGCTGGCTGGATCACTGCCCCCATCGAGATCATCGAAATCGAGACCGTGGAGCACGGCAGTGGCCCAGGCGCGGGTTTCCTCGGTGGTGCGGTAGTTGATGCGCAGTTTGCGGGAGCGGCCGCGGATGTCGATGCCGCAGCGGCTGAGCACCACCGGCTTGCCGTAGATGCGCTGGTGGGGATCGCCGACGAGGAACAGATCGTTGGCGCGAGGCTCGCCCACCAGGGCGCGCAGCAACGAGAAGGCGGCCACGTCCAGATCCTGAGCTTCATCCACCACCACGGCGGCATAGAGGGGCGGCCGGTTGGCCTTGGCAATCAGGTCGGCGGCGATCTGCCTGGCCTCCACTGGTTCCCACAGTCCGCGCTGGCGGAATTCAGCCCGCACCGCATCAAATACTGGCCAGATCTGGCCGCGCTGGGGGCGGCTGAGACGGGTGCCGCGTCCGACGCGGCGAGCCATCAGATACTCGTCGCGGCTGCGGCAGCCCTGAGCGAGTACAACTTCTTTCCATTCTTCACGGTAGAATCGCTCATCCAGACCCAGCGAGGTGTCGGCCAGATCCATGGCCAGCCTCCAGCAACTGTCTCGCGCTTCGTCGTTGAACACGCGCACCTGTAGGCCCTGGCCCTTGAGGAAATTCATCACCCAGCCATCGAGGTGAATCACTTCGATCCGCTGCAGTTGCTCCGGGCTGCAGATCTTGGTGAGGTTGGCGCGGATATCGGTGGCCAGGTTGCGGGTGAAGGTGGTGAACAGCACCCGGCCGGAGGAGCCGGTTTTGATCAGCTCATGGGCCAGCCAGCGGGCGCGGTGCATGGCCACCACGGTCTTGCCGGTGCCGGCGCCGCCGAGCACCCGCACCGCACCGCTCCACTGCCGCTCCACCAGCCGGCGCTGGCTGGGGTGGAGAAACACGCGCCAGCGCTCCAGTGGCGCCGAGAGCATCGCTTCGAGCACGTCGTCGTCGGTGATCACCAGGAACGCGGCCTTGCTCTCCGGCGTTTCCAGGGCTGCCGCCACATCGGTGGGATCGATGGCGGTGGGCCGCTGCCGCTCCAGCTCCTCAATCACCGCCTCGATCGGTTTGCCATCGGCCAGCAGGATCAGGCCATCGACGCAGTCCTGCGGCACCCACTCGATCAGACGGCTGAGGGCCTCCTCGCTGCTGACGGCACGCACTGCGGGCAGCAGCGCCTCGGGGACGCCAAGCAGCATCAGCTGGTCGTCGCTGCAATGGGCAAACAGTGACCCGACCTTGGCTTGTGCCGTTGCCGTAGCGGCTGGGCCTGCAACCGACGGCGATGGCGCCGGCTGGACGACCGGGGCCTGATTGGCCAACGCCTCGCTGACGGCGGCGGCGATCGCGTCACCCACGGCTGTTTCAGCGCTGACAGCCAATTCGGCCGCCTCGACGTCCACCACCTGCAGGGCACCGGAGACGCGGTTCACGTGGCAGCTGCGACGCCGGGCCCATTGGTAGGCGTCGTCGTGTTTGTCGATCCAGAGCAGCACATAGGTGTCGCCTGTATCGGGGGCGCGCACGATGCAGCGGATGTCCTGATCGACGCGGACTGAGCGGATCAAGGGGTCCTTGCCGCCCTCGATGCGTTCGTAGTTCAGTCCGGGACTGCGGGGGTTGTCGCGGAACCTGGAGATGAAGGTGGCCACCTTGCCTTGCGCCTTCTCCGGCAGCCGGCCGAACGCCTTGAAGAAGTCGTTGGAGAGGGCAACGGTGAGGCGAGGCTCGCTCATGGCAGATGCGGGGCGGGGACGGCGGAAGGGAGTGGCGACTTCAGGCGGTGGCTGATGAGGGTTGGACGCGGATCAGCAGGGAGTGAGCGCCTCAGCAAGGGCGGTGGCTGCACTGGCGGGAGGATCCTCCAACGACCAGCAGCGCCAGCCCGCGGCTGTGAAGGCTTCCGCATCCAGCAGATCGCTCACCACCGCCAGGACTTGCTCGGGCCAGGCCAGCTCCGCCTGGGCGAGCACGTCGCCGCGGGGGCCCTCCAGTTCAAAGGCCTGCTCGGGCAGGGGGTGATTGGTGTCTCGCCAGGCTGCTTCCAGGGCCTCCAGCAGCGGCTGCGCCTCGGCTGGAGCGAAGCGGCCCAGTTCTTTCCAGGCGCGTTGTCGCTCAGCCGCGGCGGAATCCGGACCACCTTGGGCGTCCGGGGCTCCCTTGGCCGGATCGGCCGTCACCCACACCTGGGGCGGGTCGACCGCTGGGGATTGCTCGTTGCCACCCCAGCCCGGGGTGGAGATCAGCAGATGGGGCAGGAACTGGAAGAGATTGCCCTGGCGCAACCACTCCCGCCACCGGGCCTGTTGCTGTTGCTCAGAGGCGTTCGGATCCGGCTCGAAGTGAATGGCACGGAAGCTGGCGGCTGGATGGCGGCGCTGATGCAGGCCCATGTCCACCAGATTGAGGATCTGCAGGCCTGGCGCGGGGGTGAGGTGCTGGCCCACGCGGCGTGAGGGCTCCGTTCCTTGCCACTCCTGCACGTGGGCATCGAGCTGGAGGGCAGCGGCGGCAGCGCTGAGCTCCGGAGACTCCACCGCGATGGGGGAGGCCTGGGCCAGGCAGAACTGCTGCGCCATGCCCTGCCACAGGGCCTCTGAGGGGTTGGCCAGGTAGGCCATCAGCAGCTGCAGGCTGCTGGCCAGCTGCGCCTGCCGCGGCATCAACGCCGGTGCCGAGGGCAGGCTGTCGAGCAGCGGCTGGGGCCACCAGCGCTCGATGAAGCTTTCGGGCTTGTTGGCGAACGCGGGGATGACCCCCACCGCCAGGCCGTTGGGATCGAGCGGTGCCTGGGCGGTCGGCGGTGCCTCGACCACGTCATCCCAGCTGAGGGACCAGAACAGGTAGCGGCCGCTGCGCTGCAGGGCCAGGCGCTGTTCGGCATCGGTGGCCAGGCGGCCGCGGTGGTATTCCCAGCCATCGGTGTAGATGGCGATCGGTTTGCCACCGGCCGTGGGCGTGAGCAGAAAATCGGCGCGGGAAAAGGCGCTCACACCCTCCGACTCGCCGAGCGGTACCTGTTGCTCCACCTTCCAGCTCACCACGGATGGGCTGCCGTTGGGGCCTGGGCCGCTGTTGAAGGTGAGCAGATAGCCCTTGTTGCCCTTGATGAAGTCGTCGCGCAGGGTGACGCTGACACCAGCGGGCTTGCCTTTGCCTTCGCGCAGCCTCTCGATCAAGCGCAGCTCCAGCTCGCTTTCGGCGCGGGTGTTGATCACCACCTCCGAGAGGCTGCGCTCTGACGGTTGCAGCTCCTGCCAGCGGTTCAGGATCGTCTGCAGCTGCTCGATGGCACGGCGCTTGCTGGTGCGCTCGCGATCAAAGCGCTGCCGGTACATGAAGATGCAGCGGTAGCAGCCATCGCTGCAGGAGCAGGCCTGCAGGGTCTGAAGCGATTGCTCGAACACCGCGCGCAGATCCGCACCGCCCGCCTCGATCAGCTGGCGTACGTAGCCGGTGCCACCGGGCACCGAATCGAAGAGGTACAGAAACGTCTTGCGCTGCTGGCTGCCGGGCTGGGGTTCCTCTCCCAGGGCTGACTGAAGGTGATCCACCTTGCCGCCAAAGCGCTGCCGCAGGCCCAGATGCAGGGCGCCGACGAACGAGGGCTGGCCGGCCTCATCCCAGAAGCTGGCGCCAGGCAGCAGGAAGCGCAGGGCTTCCGAGTTGAACTCCCGGTACAGGAACAGCAGCTGGCGCAGCTGGGCGTCATCGGGCTTGTCGCGGTATTTGCAGCCCCAGGTGTGGTTACTGGCCTTGGCGGGGCCGCGCTGCACCTTGCCGCAACTGCGGCAGAGCTCAAAGCCCTTCACCTTCAGGGTCTTGCCGGCGATGGCATGGCTGGCGCCCACCACGGCCTGCTCGCCGAAGTTGATCTCCCGGAAGGTGGTGCTGGCGAGGTATTCAGCCCCGAAGGGGAACTCCTCAGCGGCGATCGCCAGCGAGATCTCGCGGCGGCTGTGATCGGGAACGATCAACAGCTCGCGGTGGAAGAACAGCGGGTTGCGCTCGTCGCTGTCATCGCCAAAGCGGCTGCGGGCGTCTTCTGTGGTGGCCTGCACCTGGCGCAGACGGGCCATCTCCTTGACCTGGCCGTGGTCTGCGTAACCGCTGCTGCCACAGCGCGGGCATTGCTTACGGCCGAAATCGTCGTCGGTTTCGCGAGCGGCGTAGGAGCAGGCGGGGCAGAAGCGCCAGCGCTCGCTTTGGTTGAGGTTGGGGTCGACCTGATCGACCTTGACGCGGCGGCCCTGGGCATAGAACTGGCCATCGGGCACCAGCTCGCGGATGGCCACGTTGGCGGGGCGCTCGTAGGAGAGGGCAGGCAGCTCCTCGCTGCGGCGGCCATCACCAGTCCCGGCAACAGCCGCACGGCCGGGCAACCTGCGCCAGAGCACGGACTTGAGCGTGACGCCGACTTCCGGGAAGGCGTAGTTGGGCAGGAAGCCCTCGTCGGTGAGCATCGCCAGCAGGGGGCGGCCGTCGAGGTCTTTGCGCAGCTGGTTGTAGGCGAACTGCTCGCGGCGGATCGAATCCTTGGCCTCCTGCTCCTCAGGGGTGAGGCCGTCGTCGGGGCGTTCGCAGAGTTTGTTGTAGCGCTCGCGGAGCTTGCGGGCTTCTGCACCCAGCCGTTTGCGTTCCGCCATTAGATCCCGCAGCCGGGCCAGCAATTCCTGGGCGAAGGGTGCATCGAAGGCGCCCTCTCCACCGCCATCGGCGGGGGTGAGCAGGAACGCACGCAGATCCGCGGCGCTGGCGGGCTGCAGCTCCTCACCGAACAGGGCGCAGAAACGCTCCAGCAGATCGGCCTGATGGGCCTGCACCCAGCCCAGCCAGGTGAAGGGGAACTCCTGGGGGATGGTGACGCTGAGGGCCTTTTCCACACCATCGAGCACCGGCTTGAGCTTGCGTGGCAGCGCCAGCGGATCGAGGCCGCCC
>Ga0172376_10007083_pt1 | contig 12007 bp, 6 predicted proteins | sample Lak35m_FD_121114 | JGI IMG/M metagenome (GOLD analysis project Ga0172376, IMG submission 121114) | Freshwater microbial communities from Kabuno Bay, South-Kivu, Congo - kab_092012_35m | ecosystem: Environmental > Aquatic > Freshwater > Lake | place: Democratic Republic of the Congo: South-Kivu...
AATGGTGAGAAAAGAATTCTAGGTAAGCAAAAACTAAAGGGTGTTAAATTAGAAAGTAAAGAGCACCGAGTTAAATCCATGGGTCATTATGGTAGGGGTAGAATTGGTGATTTAGTTATTAAATTGATCTGTTAAAAAAGTCGTTAATATTTATTGAGTTTAAACTATTATCTTTTAACCAAAAAGAATCATTGATCAAATTTTCAGATTTAAATTTATCAACATCAAAATAATTATAAGTTTTATTTGATGTGTAACTAACATAATTATAATTTATTGATGTGTTGTAATCAAATTTAACATAATCTATCCAATTGGGAATTTGAACTCCTTTATTTATATTTTCAATAGTAAAATATTGAAAGAATGGAATCATATCAGTTTCGTAAAATTTTAAATTATCTATAATTATAGATGCTGTCCCGGATCCATAAACTCCTGATCCTTTGAGTGATAACATTAAATCTCTTTTATTAAAGAAATACTCAATTTTTGTTTTATTTTGAGTTTCTAAGTGATTTATATTTTCACTAATAGGTAAATATGACATTGCTGTGTTGTATGTTTTTCCATTTCTAACTATATTAGTTTGATTTATATTTGAAAAACTAAATATCGGTTCTTCTTTTGTTGTGTAATCAATATAACTATATGTTCCATTATAGAATATTTTTCTATCATTAATATCATCGGTATCAAAACCTCTTTGGTATTTAGTATTTAAATTAGATTCAATTAAGTCAAAAGAAATAAGTGAATATCCATTTGATTTTATCTTTTCAGTGTATCTAAAAGGTATGTTATATGATGATTTATTATCTAAATTTAATATACCGCCATCGCCCTCCGCTACCAATTTTAACTCTTTTCCGGTAATGTCCTCATTTTTATCATCGGTTCTGTATCCTATAAATCTAGATAGAGCTGCTAGTGGATTATTTGATATATTAAATGACCATCCCATTTCAGATGTTTTTTTAGGAGTATAAACACTGTGGAAATATTCATCAAATGTAGAAGATTCCCCTATGTAATCATGAAAAACTTTCCATTTTGTCCCTAATTTATATTCTCTAATGGTATTAGAAAAACTATCTCTAAATCTCGAAGTACTTGAAAGTATATCATTTGTTGTGTACCCATATAAGTTATTTTCAGAATAGAAATTTCCAGTATTGTCTGGAATATTTTGTGGTTTAAAAATATTTGTTGCAGAAGAACTATCATATATTAGATCTAACCATGAATTATATGAAAATATATATTCACTAACAAAACTTTTGGATATTGTTTTATCTGATGTATTATTTGAATTAAATTCAACATTTTGCATTAACCCAGTGTTTTTATCGGTTAAAATATATTTAATTAAATTCATATTAATAAGAGTTTTAATTTGATCTTGTTTTATATTTATAAAGAATGTTTTAGAATTTTTTATTGATAAGACCTTAAATTCTAAATCAGAGTATATTTTTGAATAATTACTGTCAAAAAAATAAACATTATCATCTATTTTTAAATTTTGATCTTCAACCGTATTAATTGTTAAATAAATATCATCATCAGCAGTACTATATCCATTATAATTATAGTAAATATTATTCGACACAAAGTGACCACCGTCAAATAGACCATCTATCCAATGTGAATCTTCCATTTTTGTAATAAATGGGAATCCTTTAAATACACCATCTATCCAATTTCCTTTAAATCTACCATTTAAGAAAATACCATTTAACCATATGCTCTTAGTTACAACTATATTATGGTAGATTGAATCTCTTTCGATGGATCTAATTGGGAAGTCATAAATAAATTCTACAACTAATGAAGTTTCTGTTTTTTCGGATATTGTAAAAAAGTTCTTTATCAATCTTCTATCACCATTTATATCAATAACAACAATATTTGATATTGATATTTTATCACCAATATTAAAATCGACAGTTGATGTGTTTCCGCTTATTATAAATCTCCACATCTTATCACTATCATATGAATAGAAAAAATCAACATTGATAAAATAATATTGTTTGGTTTCTTTCCAACCACTTTGCCAAACACCAGTTTCCCATATACCGGATATAAAGTTTGAATTTCCTATTTTAGAATTTACAATATAGATATCATTTAGAGTATCCGCGATAACATTATTACCAGAGCCAAGTTTTATAATATAGCTTGTTTGTAAATTATTTTGATCATCCATATAATTAGGGTCTAAATTTTTAAATAGTTTATTATTTAATGGATGATATTCTCCTTCGATTTTAAAATCTTCTATTATTAATTGAGATATAGGACGATTATTAGTTGGATTATTAGTATTTGTTATGATAAATAAATATTGATTTCCTTCTAAACCAATAAACTCACAATATTGTTTAAGACCATCATCTTTCGAATTTTTTGAACTTTTACCAATAGTTCCTATTTTTTTAACCAAACCTTGATCTATTAAATCTTTTAAATTTAATTCATTTGGTAATTTTATACCCAAATAAATGTCTATATATAAATAATCTATTGAATTTGTATAATTAAAACTAATATTAAATTTCTGAACTTTTATATATCTAGATATAAAATTATATTTTATATACTTTTTATCCTGAGTTTTTTTGGAAAAATAATCTTCAACATCTCCACCAAATGGATAATCAAAAACATCTTCAAATTCTAAATAAAAAAATTTGTTTGAATTTTGATGCCACCCAATACTATTTGGATTTTTTAGATTTAATGTTATATAACCATTGGTGTCGCTATTAAAACTTGAATAAGCAGCATAACCTTGTATAAACCATTTTGTTTTGTATAGAGTAACCTTACGTATACCACTACTAAAATTTGTATTAGCAGTAAATGTAAAGGGATTCTTTGGATTAGTAGATGATACAAGATTTAATATAGGCTTGTCCGGGAGTGTTATTTTATATTCATCTGTTAATGAGTCTTCATGAAGTTTTTTATTAGTTTTAATATTATCATCATCAAGTAATCTTGAAAATGAGTTTATATTGGAAAAAACATTATAATTAATAATTTTAGTATTGCCTTTTAACTTAGTATTCAAAAGTATTTTATCATGCCATGGTGTTGTTAATTTTAAATCATTACCATCTGTAAAACTTGGTAATTCAACTATAAATTTATAATTATAATCCTTTTCAAAGATATTATTAAAATAATAATGTATGGGGTAGCAAACGTTTTCGTCCTTGTATATTGGTACATTATAGTTATTACCAGTAGGTACGTCATTTAAAATATAACCATAATTTCCACCATATCCAAACTTGTTAAATCCAACCGGTTTTGGTGATGGATTATCTTCGCTATAGGACCAACTACTATTATCATCATCGGCTTCTCTAATTCGAATCACATCACCATTCCAAAACCAACTATCATATAGTTGATACCAATATCCATTTTTTTTAGCATTGGGGTATATCCAATTATTAATTTTATCTTTTATTAGAGCTTTTTTTATATTAATGTATTCGTTATTAGGTGTTCTAAAAATAGCAATTCGTGATATATTAAATTTTACTGTTATATCATCATACTGAGCATTAGCTATTTTCCACTCAATAGGGCCAGATTTAAAGTTAATTGGATTCCAGAATACAGGTTCGTTATTTTGACTAACCTCCGCACTCTGAGTTATAGCAGAATAAGCATCAGGTATTATGTATGGAAATTTTGGTTGATTAGGAGTAGGATATTTTGGATTGGTAAACAATATAACACCATCTCCACCTGATCTAAAATAAGACTGACCATTTACTGATGATTCTAATAATACTATATTTAAAGTTTTAAAAACATCTACTGGGTAATTTGAAGTAATTGGCCCAAGATTTTGTGTGCTACGTAAAACTCTTATAAAATAAGTTTCATTAAGTCCTAATTTTAGTTCTCCTTTAAAACTATCAGATCTTGTTGGGTTAAATTTTTTATTTAAATAATATAAATCTAGGTTGTCCCAATCAACAGTAAAATGTAATATTTTTGTTGGCATTCTAGATATTAAATCAGATCCTAATATATCACTAGGATATTTATTCAAATAACTAGAAGGATCCAATGAATCTATTTTATCAACTGTCCAATAACAAATAGATTCATATGTACCCACGTCTTTATCTAATTTACTGTGTAATGGATGATTATTTGGTAGTGAAATACCTTTTTGTTTTAAAGATGGATATTCCATTGAATTCCAACCTTTACCATCACTATCTTTTAAATATACACTTATTACTTTACAAAGTTCAATAGTAATATAATCAATTGGATACGGAGTTAAATATTGAAATTTTTTATCTTGACCATTTTGTAATTGCGTTATAAATGTTTTATATTTTGGCATTATAAATTTTAAACTAAATCCAAATTGCCACTTATCACCATTCTTACTATCACCAGGTGTATTTATAGTTCCTAATGCATTTAAATTTTTTGGATCGTATTGTGATATCCATTCTTTTATTAATTGCCAATATCCAAATTCAGTTTTATCTGGGTCAGGTCCACTCCCACCACCACCATCTGTAGTGCCAGTGGTTGGTCCAACTGGTCCAACTGGTCCAACTGGTCCAACTGGTCCTGTTCCAGTTGGAATTTCCCATTTGCCTGTAATATTATTCCAAACTTCAATTGACATAGTATATATATTAAAATTGTTTCTGTTGATTTAGATATTTCTTAGTTTAAGATGTTTGATCATTCGTTCCATTATTTCCAGGAGATTCATCAGTTTGTCCTTGATAAATTTACTGGCTATGTACATCATTTGGTGTATTCCTAAATTTTTTATCTAAGTTATTTGTTTCATTTGAATTAAGTTCATTATCATTTATGTCAAATGGTGGGAACCAAAGTTTAGAACTTTCAATACTACCAATTTTAGGAGCTTGGACTAAGGTAGACTTTATTTTATTTATCTTATAAAGTCCTTTAACTCCTATAAATATATTATTTATATTGCTATTGTTATCAATTTCAAACCAGATAGAAATTGTTTTATTATTATTTCCAAAACCAAGTTCATCAATTGGAACTTTATTTACGTTTAAATATGTTTTATTAGGGGTGTCATAATCTAACTTTTTCCATTCATCATCAGTATCTTTTTCAAATACAAGTATATCATTATCATATATTCTCAATGGAGTTCCTTTCCATTCATTATTTATATAATATGAGGGATTTGAAATCTGTCCAGTTGTTGGGTTGGATTCAAAAAATTTGAATTCCAAAGTACACGTTGGAAAAGGTGTTACCCATTTTTCACTATTTACTTGATATGATTTATCATTTTTTTCAGAACTAGTCCATTCATATATTTTTGTTCCTACTATAGCATCTCCTTCCCAATAGATAAGTGGTCCTCCCTTTGCTGATTGGTTTTCATAATATATAAAATCAGTATCTACAATATATTTTCCTATTACTGAATTATTTCTAGTTGGAATGCCACTACTATTAAAATCCCATGAATAGAAATTTGGTGTATAATAAGGTTGTGCAGTTTCTATAGGACCACTTGTTTCTAAAATACCATTATCATCTAAAAGAATTCCATTATCAAAAATATTCCAAATATGGTTGGATGATGTTCCGGTTAATAAAATATTTCTCTCACCTGTTTTATCCATTATTTTTTTAATGAAATTATTTGATATAGATCCACCATAGTCGAAATCTGATCCGTGCCAAACACCATCTTTCCAAATCGGTGTTGAAACTGTTGAGCCAAATATAGCATTGTAAGCATTCATATAGTAGGATATTCCATTTTTGAACCACATACCATAAGTGTCACCAGATGAGAAATTACCATCTAACCATTCAGAGTAGTAAAAATCACTGTTATATAAATTACCACTATTCCAAATTGCATTTTCCGAAAAGGAATATTTATCTTTATCCGAAATATTAATATTTTTTCTATTAACGAATGGGTTAAACGAGCTATTTCTAAATGTACCTTTGGAGAAATTGCCATCAAGAAATAATGAATTTTCCATAATAGCGACATCGCTAGAAAATGTACCATTTAACCACAACATGTTATTAAAAGATGTGGTGTTCCATTTTGAATCAATTGTATAATCAACTTTATTTGTTACTATACCATCATTCCATAATCCATAAAAGTTTTGAGTATAATAATCATTGAATATTGAAGCACTGGACTGTGTATATGTTAGATAATTGAAATTTCCACTTGCTGGTAGATTATTTTCTAAATAGTTGGATCCATAAAAATTACCATATGTGAAAATACCATTATTCCACAATCTCCCTTTAAATTCACCACCATTAAATTTACCATCATACCATGTTGAGTTCGTGCCTAACCAGTTAGAATTTCCAAATTCACCACCATTAAATTCTCCACCTTCCCAGGTATAATCTTTTTTATCAATTGAATTTCCAAATCTCAAACCACTTTGAGTCCAACCTAGTCCAGAAATAAATTGTCCACCATTAAATTGTCCATTTTTCCATTTTGCCCAATTCATAAATTGACCACTATTAAATATACCATCGTGCCATATTGATTTTTCAAATTTTTCTGATCCAAATAATCCAGCATTAAATTGACCATTTTTCCAATTTATTTTATAATCAACTGAACTCCATGTAGATGGATTTACCGCAAATAGTGTTGCATTTTCAACAGTAACATAATCGATATTTGCATTAAATATGAATGTATCGTCATGTGAATTTTTAATGTCACCAATTACACCGTCACTAAATGTTCCACTATAAAATTTAGAATAATTAAATTTTCCATTTTTAAATTCACCATCTTCCCAATCAGATTTGTAAAACTCACCTCCGTAGAAATTACCATTAACCCATGACCATCTATTATTTTCAACATTCTTAACACCTCTTCTAAAATTAGAAAATAATCTATTGGTGTCTAAATATTTATAATCATCAGTAGATACACCATCAAAAGATCTTGAATTATAGAAAAGTCCACCGATAAAATTACCTCTTCTCCAATGAGACTCTTTAATAACACCACTTGAAAAAGTAAATGAATCTAAATAAGAATTATATATGATTCCATCGTGCCATCTATCACTCCCACCTATTAAAAAAGAATTCATATAAGTTGCGGATGATAGTATATTGGAATTGTTGTTGAATATAACATCCGATATTAATAAACTTTTTATATTTAATTCATTTTCAAAATCTTTATCACTTGAATTATAATTTTCATTTCTTATTAAAGAATTTTGGAAGTAGTTTCTTTTAAATAATCCTGATTTTATCTTACTCTTTATAAACTTTGTCTTTGATATATAAGACCACCTATTGTCTAAATCAAAAGAACTAAAATTACCATTAAGTACCAACCCATTTAATAAACTTGTATTCAATTCTTCAAGTTTAATAGTTTTTCCAATAACTCCAGATATCTTATAAGTATCTGATAATTTTGTTATTTTATTAGTATTATCAATATATTCTAAATTATTTAAAAATATGATATCTCCTGTTTTAAAGGTGGTTTCAAAGTGACTATATGATGAATTATTATTTAAATAAGTATTTAGTGAAATTTCAATTTTTTTATCTTTATTTAAATAAAGATTATAAATACCACTTCCGGTCAAAGATGATATATTTACATCGTTATTATAATTTATATGATATCCACTATTCCAATCCGATGTTTCAAATATACCACTCTCGAAATGAGAATTTATTATATAAGCATCTTGTAAATCTAAATTATTAATATTAAAATCTGTTGAGTATGTTAATCCATACATGTCTTTTAAAGAGATTACTAAATCAACAGAGTAATAATCTGAGTAAGTATTGGGATCTCCTATTTTCGTATTATGTGAAGTGTCAAAATCTAATTTCCATGAGTTTTCATCTGGAGTTGATAACATAACTGAATATTCACATCCTCTTTTATAAAAATTCTTAGATTCGTGAATTGGATAATTGTTATATTTACTTTTTATATCATTAGAATCATCATTAAAATCATCAATGAAATCAAACCAATTACCAACTTTAAATCTCTTATCAAAAAAGTTTAATAAGGTATTATTACTTTCTTTAAATTTAATTCCCTTTATATAAAAGAAATCTCCACTTTTTAACTTTTCGTAATCAGAATCGTAAATATAAAATTTGATTATTTTGTGAGTTGCTGAGTTATAATTCATATTAATATCATTAACATCAATGCTAACATTACTTATATTATTATTATTAAGTGGATTTTTTTTATTATTTTTTTTAAAATCACTTATAAGCCACTCATCAATATGTAGAATTTTAATTGTATCCTCAGATATATAAGTTGAATCTTTAACAACCGAATTTTTAACCTGTGAATTAACAATCCTACTATTAATTACTTTACAATCATTTAACTTTGTTTCTGTTAAAACCGCATTATTTATAACATAATTACTAAAACTACTCCTTTTAAAGAAAGCTTTATTTATATTATAAGCCAACGTATTTGATGGATTTTTTATATGATTTTCAACAACGTTATAAACCTTTGAGCTTATAGAACTATTACCTAATGTATTCTGAACAACAGTTGAATTTATAATTGTGCCGTTTTCTATATTTGCATCCTCTAAATAAGAATCTAAAATGTAATTCCATCCCCATCCACCATTATCTAGTGAGTTTGCTTTTTGTAAAACGCCATCTGCCTTTAAAGTGGCTTTATAACTCTCACTAATATCAATCTTCGAATTTATTGTACCCTTTTTCCAAATCATATTATAAAGTGTACCACCTTTAAAATTACCAGTATTGTCCCATGTTATTTTCTTTTCCTCATTACCATAAACACCACAATTAAAATCTCCTAAAAATCTACCACCCCTAAAGTTTGATTTAGTTATAACAGCCCCAGTTTTAATTTTATCCATTTTCCAATTGTTTATATCAGAATCCCAATGATAAACTCTACCCTGTTTAAACTCAACTCCATTAAATATAAAATCATCTCCAATAATTTTAACTTTACTTGCAGTTGAACCTGGTTTTAGAGCTAATGAAAATGTTCCGTAGTTTTTAAAATCAAATGTTAGATCTACCCAATAATTATAATTATTTTTAATATAGAAACCTGGAAATGAATTAGTATCTTTTATACCTAAAGTAACTCCCCATCCATAAATATCCTCTTCACCATTCCTTCCACTAATATATGAATAAACAGGACCAAATAATTTTGAATCTGTTGAATCGATAAAAACTATGTTATTTTTACCGCTGTTGAATTTATAATCAACTTGACCACCATAAGTAGTCATGTGTCTATTAGCACTTATAAACTCATCACTTGTCGATATTTTATAAACATTTACATATTCCTCATAATCATCACCACCAGGCTTTATTCCAACATAATCAATATCTAAAACAATCTTACAATTATCAATAAATAAAACTCTATATCCATCACTACCATTTGCATATTTATTAGATCTTAACAAATTATCACTATCATAATAACTATTTAATATCCAAACTCTATCTCCAACATTAAAATTACTATTAACCTCTGTATAAAAGGCAGTTTTCTCATAACCATTAAATGTATATGGTTCAACATAATTTAATAATCTAGGACTAGAAAATTGCTTAACTCCAAAGTCTTCTTTTGTTTCAACTACATAAGGGTTTGGTGTCCCAATATAATCCGGAACGTATATTAAAATTGGTGATGGCATATAATATTTATAATTTTTTATTATATATTAATTAATGTGGACTTTCCAATAAACTTATTTTCCATATATTTGTATATTATTATGGATATGAAAAAAATATTAATATTTACAGGAGCAGGTGTATCAAAAGAATCTGGAATCGAAACTTTTCGTGATTCCAAAGACTCACTATGGAACAATTATAAAATTGAAGATGTTGCAACCAAAGATGCTTGGAGAAAAAATAGAGAATTGGTATTAGAATTCTACAACCAAAGACGTGCTCAATTAAAAGATGTAGATCCAAATTTGGCACATAAATTAATTGCTGACCTAGAAAGAGATTATAAAGTTAATATTGTAACACAAAATGTAGACAATCTACACGAACGTGCTGGATCAACTAATATAATACACTTACATGGTGAATTGATTAAATCAAAATCAACTTTCCCTGGGTCAACTGAAACTTATTTTTGTCCAGGTGATATTAAAATTGGGGATAAATGTCCAAGAGGATCACAATTGAGACCAGATATAATCTTCTTTGGTGAAGATTTAGATCCACTTGATTTAAAAAATGCTGCAAACGCTGCTGAAAATTGTGATATTTGTATCATTGTTGGAACTTCTATGCAAGTTTTCCCAGCAAATCAAATTCCATTTTTATCCAAAGAAGATTGTTTAATCTACTATGTTGATCCAAATGAAAATGACTTTTATGTACCAGAGTTTAGATTACCTTATTTTAAACACATAAAAGAACCAGCTACAATTGGAATGAAAAAAGTAATTGAAGATATTAAAAATGTTTAAACTAATGAGAATAGATAAATATGCAGTCGGTGTTGATGATAAATCAGATAAAATTTTATAATTTTCAAAAAAAGTTGAAGAATTTTATAAAATAATGCACTCAAAAAGAATTGCACAAAAAAGAATTAAAAAGTTATGCAAAATCTGGAATTCTTAAACTTATTATTAGATCTCCTAGATGTGAAAGAAAAGAAATCAGTGGCTATCCGATCACAAAAATATGAAAAAGGATCTACTTTAAGAGATCAAGAAAGAATATTAGAAAAAATGGTCTATGAGAAATTAAAAGGTCTGGATGAGAATTGGGATGAGTATAAATCTCATTATGAGACTATTTCAGAATTTATTTTTAATAGATGGGGATTAGAATACCAAAGTGCCACTAAAAGTTGTATTAAGACTATAACCAGAGAAATAAAATTAATGGAGTTGGGCATATGAGTAAGGAAATTTTAGAAATAAGAAACTATTTGATTTTAAAGCATAGGAAAATTGGAAAATCATCAATAATAACTAAAAAATGGTTAGATGAATGGACTCAAAGAATTCTAAAAATTAAATCTAATGAGAGAAAAGAAAAGTTAAAGAAGATATTTAATATATACAAAAAATAAAAATGTATATGAACTTACAACAATTACTTGAAAAATGGGGAATTAAATGCCACACCAACACTATTCTTTCAATGTGGAATGAATCACACAGATCTTATCACAACTTAAATCACTTAAATGATTTAATCAATCAAATAAACGAAACAAAGTCCAACTATTCCCAAAAAGAATATGAAAAGTTAATGTTAACTGCTCTTTTCCATGATATCATTTATGATACAAAAAGTGGAAATAACGAAGAAGATTCTGCTAATTTCTTAATGGAATGTGCTATAGATAAATCTAATGGTGATTTATTAGAAGTTAAACAAATGATTTTAGATACAAAAACTCACAATTCAACTACACCACTATCAGAAAGTTTTAATAAATTTGATATGAATATTGTTGAAAGAGATTTTGACCAATTATTAGAATGGGAAAGAGGAATCTCGGAAGAATATTCAATTTATACTAAAGAAGAATATAAATCTGGTAGATTAAAGTTCTTAGAATCTCTTTTAGATAAATATACACACAATACAGAAAACCTACTTCAATTGATTGATTGGGTAAAAAATAATTAGTATTATGGAATACGGAGTAATTTATATAAAAATTAGCCCTAAAGAAGGAACACCTGGTGATTGGATAAAATATTGCCATTTTTTATCCGTTACTGTTTTAATTTAAGTGTTCAAAAGTGAACTTAAATTATTTAAAACATTTTATTGTTTTTGACTGAACAGCAACAGCCTCTATTCCATTTGTAAATTCTACATTTGGAACTGCCTTTCTTAAAATATTTAAACTACCATTTACATCCGAATTAATTATTTTACCTTCTCCGGTTCTAAATAATCC
>Ga0172376_10007085_pt1 | contig 12005 bp, 8 predicted proteins | sample Lak35m_FD_121114 | JGI IMG/M metagenome (GOLD analysis project Ga0172376, IMG submission 121114) | Freshwater microbial communities from Kabuno Bay, South-Kivu, Congo - kab_092012_35m | ecosystem: Environmental > Aquatic > Freshwater > Lake | place: Democratic Republic of the Congo: South-Kivu...
AGCTCCGCCTGCAAGCGGAGGCACTCAGGACACGTCGATGGCTGCAATTGATCTTCCATGATCAACGCACCCTAACCGCACTTTGCAAAGGGCGCCAGACCAAAAATGGCGGTAATCAAGTACACTTTGGAGTTATCCGTTTACCCCCTCTCGAAGTGCATGTTGAGTAGCATTGCTTTAACGGACGTCATGGGAATGGTCTCGGCTTCGAGAGCACGGGATGAGCAGATGAAAATAGGAGCATCGCTGGGCTCTTGACCTTGGTCTGGCAGGCGACCGTGGCTGCCTTTGACGACCCGCGCGTCGAGGCCAATCACATCCATATAATACCGGAACCCAAGCAGCTTCTGAGCTAGCCGCCGTGCGATACGCAGTTTGGGAAATGAGAGCGACGGATCGACGAACAGTTCGACCGGGTCGTAGCCGGGCTTGCGATGAATATCGACGGTCCGGGCGTAGTCCGGGGCCAACGCGTCGTCGAGCCAGTAGTAATATGTGAACCACGACCGGCGATCGCTCACAACCACCAACTCGCCGGCCCGCTCGTGATTGATACCAAACTCAGCTTGAGCGGCTCGATCCAACACATGCTCCACACCGTCAAGCCGCTTGAGCACCGCAGCGACGGCAGACACATCTTCCGGTCGGCGAATATAGACATGAGCCAGTTGATGATCCGCGACCGCGAACGCTCGCGACGCTCCGCAATCCAAAGTCTCCCAACCAGTCATCTCACGCCGAGCACTCAGGAATCCGGCATCTCGCAACGCACGATTGATGTGAATGGGGCGGTCGACATCGGTAATTGCGTACTCGGACAAGACAACGACTTCTGCACCGGAAGCCTGGGCCGCGTCGATGACTTTGCCTGCTTCTACATCGACCGCGCGGATATCGGCCCGCACGCGCGGGTCGCTCGGGCCAAATCGTTGCAGGTTGTAGTCCAGATGCGGCAAATAGACCAAAGTGAGACTTGGGCTCTCGCGGCGCATCACTGCCACCGCCGCATCCGCAATCCAGCGCGAGCTTTCGATGTTTGCCCCTGGCCCCCAAAACTTGAGCAACGGGAAAACACCGAGCTGACTTTGCAACTCGTCCTTCAGCGTGGCCGGTTCACTGTACGAGTCGAACAGCTTGCGACCGTCTGCCGGATAACAGGGTCGAGGCGTCACCGACCAGTTCACGTCGGCGTACATGTTGAACCACCAAAACAGCTTTGCGACCGTGTAATTTGGATCGCGGCGCCGGGCGGCGTCATAGATGCGTTCGCCTTGCACGAGCCGATTCGATTGCCGCCACAACCAGACTTCGGAAAGGTCTCGGAAGTACCAACCATTCGCGACAATGCCATGCTCGCGCGGCAACGTGCCGGTGAGCAGCGTGGCTTGTGCCGAGCATGTGACCGCCGGCAACACCGTTCCCATCGGTCGCGCGAAACCTTCACTGGCCAGTCGCGATAGGTGCGGCGTATCCGGCCCCAGCATGTCGTAAGACAATCCCACGACATTGATGACGACAATCCGTTTGGTCATAGAGTCAACGCTCTTCAAGTCAGTAATGAAAACGATTCGCACGCACCTGAAGGGAAACTTGTGGGAGTTCCAATGACCAGACTCGCGCGTGCTACCGCGAATCGATCAGGTGTGAGAACGAACTCGGGTCGCCTGAATCCCATTTACGGAGCCGGCGTCTTTTCGTTTTGAAAGCTGCGGTAGTACTGGTCGACTAAGTCTTTGTACTGAGCCGGTAACTTTTTCTTCGCAGCATTGAAGGCCGTTGGGTCATCGGCGCGTTGCTTGAGATCAACCCATGCGGCTTTGGTGCCGTCACGTTGGCTGATCTGTGGAGCACCCGGCGTCACGTTGCTTTGACCGGGTCCGCCGCCCCCACCTCCACTGCCCGGTTTCTTGCCGCCCGCACATTTGCAGCCTTTGCAGCTGCCACACTTCTTTTCAAGTTCCTCGATCATCTCGGTCAGCAGCGCGACGACCTCTTCCTGCACGGCTTGCGTCTTCTCGCCCGAATCTTCGAGCCCCAAGCGCCGCCGCGAGAAATTCATCTTCGAATGGATCTGAGGCAACAAATCGGCCTCGATGTCTTCTAGGTCAATCAATGCCGCTTGAGCTTCGTTACGCTGACGCTTCGCGGCGTCCGGGAAATCGGCCAGGAATTGTCGATAAGCCGCCGTCGCTTGTTGGTAGCGCAGCAGACCTTGCAGACATTTCGCTTTCAGCAATGCCGCCTCAGCAGCACGCAACGAGTGCGCATGCTCGTTACTCACCGCGTCCAAGCGAGCGACCGCCTCTTCATACCGTTCACGTTGAGCCAGCGTGCGACCGGCGAGAAACTGTGCTTCGGCCTTCAAAAACGGATTCGCCGACGCTTCGAGAACTGCGAGCGTCGTGAGTCCTTCGTCCCACTGTGAGTCCACGAGCGCTTGGGTTGCGGCCGCGAACTCCGGGGAAACTTCTCGCAACCCAGCCATAATCGCCGCCCCGCCAGTCAGCGGGTCGTGGCGATACTTCGCGACAGCAGCAACGACTTTGTCCTTCACCGCCGCGTTCAATGACGAGTCACTCGCGACCTGCTTGAGGAACGCATCGATCACCACGTCTCGCGGCTCAACCGCGAACGCGCTCAGCGGAGCGAGTAATGCCAACAACACGATCAACAGCCGCATGAGGAATCCGATGACTAGCAGGAGTTGAAATCCACGTTCAGCAAGCGATCGGGCTACGGCATGGTCGCTTTGGTTCTTTGAATGATACTGCGGACCATTCCGCCCAGATCCTTCTGCACATTCGAAATCGCAAGCACTTCTTTCCTTCGCGCATCATCCAGCGGCCCGTTCGGACGCACTTCGTCGAAGGCTTTCGTGCGTCGGTTCACACGCAGTTGCAACGCTCGCAACATCTTGAGTTCAGCAGTATTCGGCAGGAGCGCTGGTTTGCAATTGCTCGGCTTGCCACCGGCTCCTCCACTCCCGCCTTGCTTCTTCGCAGCCTGCAACGCCTCGATCAGTTCTTCCAACGTCTTCTCGACTTCGACTTGCAGCGCCTGCGTGTACGCACCGGTTTCGGTTTCTTCGAGCCGCGTCGCAATCTGCATGAGATTGTCCTTCATGTTGGCCACAACTACCGGAAATGAGACGCTTGTGCCGTCCGCTTCGATCAACGCCAAGGCTTGCTGTGCCAACTCCGCGAGGTCGCGTTCTTCTTGTGTCAGCCGTCGCAACGTGAGCCGATCGGCGCGCTTCAGTTCGGTGCCTGTCTCGGTGTTGTGCTCGACGTTGAATTGAACCGTATGCGCTGTCGCTTGTTGTTGTCGCGTCAGCATCTCGGTGAAGAGATCTTCCAGTCGCACGATCGTCTCGTTGTCCAGCTTCTCACCGAGTTCTTCGAGACGTTTTTCGATCTGCTCTTGAGCTTTCTTTAACTCGTCTTCGGCTTGCCGTTGTTCCTTCGCCGCCGAAGAGGTTGAGTTCTTCTTCAAGCTCTGAGCTGCACTTTGCATTTGCTGAGACGCCTTCGACAAGCATTGACCACACGACGACGAGCACGATGGACTCCCTGGCTTCGACACCGCAGCAGCTTTGCTCATCTGATTGCCGAGCGCGTTCGCCTTCTGTTGGGTCTGCTCCTGCTTGTGTGCCATTTGCTGCGTCACGTTCTCCGGTGGCTTTTGCAGGCGTTGCAGTTCTTGTTCGAGTTCCGTGAGCGACTTCTTCAACTCGTCGAGCGCCTTCTGTTGAGACTGCTGCGCGGACTGACCTTCTCCGGCTTGCAACTTTTGCTCGGCGTCTTGCTGTTGTTCCGCCGCTTGTTCAAGCGGCTTTTGGCCGGGTTGCTTTTCGTTGGACTGAGCATTCAACAAACCGGCTCCCGTGCCGGGCATCGGCGGGTTCATACTCTTGGCGACGAATTCAGTATCGCTGCGCAGCGACTGTTGTTTCTCGCCAAGGACTGGCAAGGACGCGATGTTCGCCGTCTTGGCTGCAGCGGTCTGCTTCGCGAGTTGATCCTGCTTCCGAATGAGTTCTTTGACGGCGTCGATCTGCTTTTGAAGTTGCTCGGCGGCTTCGTCTTTCTTGTCGAGCTGCTCGGTTGCCGTGCGCTGCTGTTGCTCGTCGCGCCGCAACGCCTCGATCTCCTGATGCCACTTCTTCAGCAGCTCAACTTCTTCGCGGTCCTTGTCTTTGTCGGCACTCTCGCTGAGTAGAATCGCGATCAGCTTGCGAACATCGTCGAGCACTTGTTGTTGCTCGCTCGAAGCATTGTCGAGCTTGGCGGAGTTGAGCATGTTGACGATCTGAATCATGCGTTGCTCGACCAGCAATGACCGCGATTCCTCAAAGGCTTTGACAAGACGTGCAGCGCGCTCGGGCTCTTTTTCCTCGATCGACTTTGCCAACGCGAGCAGGCGGCTTTCAAGCTCGCTCATCATCCGTCCGACGCGCTGCTGACGAACACCGAGCGCAGACTCGGCGGCGGTCGGTCCCGGCTTTGTTTCTTGAGCCGTGACGGGCAGCGCCAGGAACAAACACCAGCAGACGAGCAACATTCGCACGCACGACATGATCGACTCTCCGACAGGCAGCGGCCCGGATGTCAGGCAAACGCGACTCTTACTCAAATGCCGTTTGCGACTCGCGCGATTCCCTGATTGAACCATCGAGCTATCAACAGCGGCGCGGAGTCTACGTCCGTTCGACAGAGCGGCAATCGGGATTCGACCGTCTCGCCACTTCTTGTCCAGCCTCGGCTCAAACGGCGATGAACACGGTTAATTACAGCGTGCGCCTGCGGATCGAGACCCAGCGATCCATGAACTGAAACGATCCCACACCGCGAGGTGGCGTCTCACTCGCCTCAATGTTTCTGACTTCTACAATCCCGCAGCGATCGACGGACCGATCACGTTCTGAAGGGCAGAGGACATCATGATTGGGCACGCTTGGCCGACAACTCGCTCGGTCACTTCACATCGACATCACGAGCACGCCGGATTGGCGTTGCTCGATCAATTGGATTTGCACGCGGTGAATGAATCGGAGACGGACGCTCGGCAGTCGCTCGGCGAAGACGCCGACACTGAGGACAGAGAACGCGCAACGCGAACGCTCGATACGGTGCGGATCGGGGCCGTCAGCTATTTGAATTCGAAGCCATTGGTGGAGGACCTCGCGAGGTTGCTGCCAGCGGCCGACATTCGGCTCGACTATCCAAGCCGTCTCGCCGACGACCTCGCGGCAGGCCGACTCGATGTCGCCCTTATCCCGTCGGTCGAGTGCATGCGCGAGCCCGATTACGAAATCGTCTCGGATGCCTGCGTCGCGACGCGCGGGCCGGTGCTGAGCGTCAAGCTCTATAGCCGCGTGCCGATGGGTTCGATCAAAACGCTGTCGCTCGACGAAGGCTCCCGCACCAGCGCCGCGCTGACCAAAATCATGTTGCACGAGCGTTTTGGAGTGCGGCCGGCCTGTCGGCCTCTGCCGCTAGAGCAATCCATCGAGCACTCAGACGCCGATGCCATCCTGTTGATTGGTGACCGCGCGATGCATACCCCGCATGAGCACTTCCATGCGGTTTGGGATCTCGGCGAAGAGTGGACCCACTGGACCGGCTTGCCCTTCGTCTTCGCGATGTGGGTTGGACGCAGCGACTCGCCGCTCGGCGATGTCGAGCACCGGTTGTGTGAAGCGCGAGATCGCGGAGTCGCTCGCATTCCGGAAATCGCTCAACGAGAAGCTCCGCAACTCGGCGTCTCGGTCGAGAAAGCCAAAAACTATCTCACTCGCAACTTGCACTTCCGATTGGGCTCAGCCGAGCAAAGTGGACTGCGACTGTTTCATGAACTCGCTGTGCAATTGGGACTAGCTCCTGAAGGAATCGATCTTGTCTTTCGACATTCAACCCATTCTCGATAGGGCCGTCGCGGGCGAGCGGCTGAACAACGACGACGCGCTACGACTCATGCAATCGCACGATCTCGTCGCGATTGGTGATGCAGCGAATGCGGTCACTCAGCGTCTGCATCCCGAGCCTTTCCGCACCTACAATATCGACCGCAACATCAACTACTCGAATGTGTGCGCGGCGGTCTGTGACTTCTGTGCCTTTTATCGACCGCTGAAGCACTCCGAGGCGTACGTCCTGCCGCAAGACGTCTTGCATCAGAAGGTGCGCGAGACCGTGGAACTCGGCGGCGATCAGATCCTGATACAAGGCGGCTTGCATCCAACGCTGCCCATCGAGTGGTACGAAGACATGCTGCGCGGGCTCAAAGCCGAATTCCCGCAAGTCAATATTCACGGCTTCAGCCCGCCCGAGATCTTCCACTTCACGAAGATTGCGAAGCAACCGCTAGAGACCGTGCTGGAACGACTCAAGGCAGCGGGCCTAGGCAGTATTCCCGGTGGCGGCGGCGAGATTCTCGTTGATCGCGTACGCAGTTTGATCACGCGGGGCAAAGTGCTGACCGACGACTGGCTCAACGTGATGCGTGTGTGGCACCAGCTCGGAGGTCGCTCCAGTGCAACCATGATGTTCGGGCATGTCGAGACGCTCGCAGAACGCGTCGAGCATCTCGCGCGACTCCGCGCTTTACAGGACGAGACGCACGGCTTCACAGCCTTCATTTGTTGGACTCATCAACCGCCGCACGAAGCTCCGTGGTTCGGCGGCGAGCGCGATGGTGGCGTCGATATGTCGAAGTTGCCTGAGGCTGGTGCGTTTGAGTACCTCAAGGTGCAAGCTATCGCCCGCTTGTTTCTCGACAACGTTCCCAACATCCAATCGTCGTGGGTCACGCAAGGCGAGAAGATCGGACAAGTGGCGCTCTTCTTTGGCGCGAACGACATGGGCAGTTTGATGATTGAAGAGAATGTCGTTTCGAAAGCCGGCACGGTTCATCATCTGACGCTGGAGTCGATTCGCCGCTGCATCCGCGAAGCCGGTTACATCCCGCGCCAGCGCAACGTGTTCTACGAGTACATCGATGGTACCGAAGCCTCCGCGACCGCAGCTCCGATCAGAGCCGCGCAGGTGATGTCGTTGCCGGTTGTCAATTAAGTCTTCTGGGAATCGCGCTGTGACTGCCCCCACTCCTGCCACTGAGTTGATGCAGCTCATCAATGGCTTTTGGCTGACGCAAGCCGTCTTTGTCGCAGCTCAGCTTGGCATCGCCGACCGACTGGCTAATGGAGCAAAGTCCGCCCAGCAACTCGCCGTCGAAGTCGGTGCTGCCGTGCAACCGTTGCACCGACTGCTGCGGGCACTCGCGAGCGTCGGTGTCTTCAAAGAAGTCCAAGCGGGAGAGTTCGCGCTCACTCCCATGGCCGAAGTGCTGCGTTCGGACATCACGGGCTCGTTAAGGCCCATGGCACTGATGCGCGGGCAATGGCAGTACGCGGCTTGGGGCGAACTCTTGCACTCCGTCACAACGGGAAGCTCGGCGTTCGAGAAACTCTTCGAGCAACCGATGTTTGACTTCCTTGCCAGCGATCCTGCTCGCGGAGCCCTCTTTGATGCGGCGATGACCAGCATTCACGGTCGCGAGACGGCCCTGCTGCTCGATGCGTTCGACTTTGGCGAAGCCGCGCGCGTCATCGATATCGGCGGTGGTAATGGCAGCTTGCTCGCCGCGATCTTGAGGAAGCATCCTTTGTTGCAAGGCACGCTCTTTGACTTACCAAGTGTCATCGACCGAGCCCGCACAAATGAGGCACTCGACGATGTGCGTCAGCGACTCCGCTTCGTCAGCGGCAGCTTCTTCGAGTCGATCCCGAACGGCGGGGATGTCTATCTGATGCGACACATCATTCACGATTGGAACGACGACCAATCGATCGCAATCCTCAACCACTGTCGGACCTCGATGACCGCAACCGCGCGGTTGCTGATCGCTGAATTCGTAATCCCATCCGGCAACGAACCCTTCGTCGGCAAATGGTTTGATCTGGCGATGCTCGTCGGACCCGGAGGCCAAGAACGCACCGCTGATGAGTATGCCGCACTACTCGCACGAGCCGGACTCAAACTGACGCGCCTCATTCCAACCGCCGGCGAAATCAGCCTTGTTGAAGCAATGCACAGTTAGCCCGTCTCTCACGCACCTGGAGCTGCTTAAGAGTGGGATTAACTCGGGAGTAATACGGATCGCAGGAAATACCTGCGCTTCGACGTGAGCCGAACGCGCTAGCGTCGGGCGAGGCAAGCGGGCGAGAAAACCAAGGCCCGCGGCTAGCGCCGGCGGCTCACATTCAGCGCGACTGTTTTCTGCGATCCGTATTAGAACTCTTTCGAAGTCATTTTTCAGACGAAATGCGTCCTCGTCTCAATGCACTCGTTGCACGAGCGACGAACGATCCTGCGACTCACGATGTTGTCGATCGCTCGGACACCTTTGTGACCGGCTTTGTCTTCGCCGTCTTTTGTTTATTGGCGGCTTCACGTTGAGCACGTCGCTTCTCGATGGCGTCGCGTTGCTGAGCTTGCTGCTTCAAGGCTTGTGCCTGCATCGTCTCCATTGCCTGCACACGAGCCGCGTACTGCTGGGCCTGAACCTGCTGCTGAGCTTGCTGCAACTGATTCGCCGCTTGCATGAGCATCAGCATTTGAGAGCCATCACCCATTCCTCCTCCGGACATCGCGCCGCCGCCGGAGCCACCGCCCATACGCCCCATCCTCATGCCACCTTGCATTCCGCCGCCCATCATCGAACTGCCGCCGCGCGCACACCCACCACCTTGTTGAGCGAACGCCAACTCAGCACGACCGACAACCAGCAGTGCCACAACTGCGCCGGCAGGCCACAGCCTGCGCATCCACTTCGTTCGTAAAGTCATCATCGCTGCGTCTCCCGAAGAACATCAGATCGCGCCCGAATTCGCAGACATGAGACGAGCCACTCATTGATGTTGCAGGCCGTCCTCTCACATCCACACGGCGGGAGAACGCGGGGCGGTCCACTGGCTCAACTCGCAATCTGCCAGGAACAACAGCGCGATCGGCTTAATAATTCTCCGGACGCCATACCACGCGAGTTTTTGTCGATTTGTCATGCAGCGTGCGTTTCTCCGGATCCCAAGCGCACATGGCGAGGCCGAGACCAAACAGCCCCGTGCCGATGTTCCGCAAGATCGCACGCATCATGGCCTCACCGGTGGTGATGGGCCGCTTGCCGTCCTTGTTCACGACTTCCAATCCGAGCGCCAACTTGCCGAGCGTGCCTCCGCCCGGCCCACTCTCCGACAAGATGTAGTAGCCAAACGGTAAAAGTATCGCGACGAAGTTGGTCACCATCGCCAAGGTGTCTGTCATGCCTTCCACGCCCAGTCCATCAACCAAGAACTTGTTGAAGAGGAACGACGCTAGAAACACAAACACCAAGAAGATGGCAAGCAGCGTTTGGTCGATGATGTAGGCCAAGTACCTAATCCAAAACGGAGCCGACTGACCAGCAACACGCTTGTCGCCCATCTGCAGTTTGTTCTGGTTGTAGAAACACAACAGACCGACCGCGCGCATCGCGTACATTGATGAGAACGAGATCGTGAACGAGTACAGCGTGTAGAAAATCCACAAGAACAGCAGGCCGACGAACGGGAAGACAACGTAGAACAAGAAGCCTCGGTTCTCCTCGACGACGTCGATCCCGCACAGTTCCAGGACCTTGAAGATCAAACTCGTCAGTTGAGCCCAGATTTCGACAGAAAAGATGCCAATCGGCACGGCCGCCAGAATCGCGACGAACATCAACGCGAAGACGATCAACCACCAATACGCGACCGCTCCAGCATTCTTGGCAGTGATCCGAAACATCTCGTTGGGTAGGTAAGCCTTATAGGTGTACTTACTGGTGAGATGGCACAACGCGGTGGGCAGCATCGGCAGGGCAAACAAGAACGCGCAACCTCCAATGATCGCCGCCGGCAATTGGACATCCTCCACGGCAATGAATTCGCGTTGAATTAAGCCCGCAGCGATACCTGCCAGCGGAAAGAGCACGATGCCATACAGCGCGAACGGCCAACAAACCGCCTTTAAGCCGAGTGCGATGTTGCCGAAGAAGTCGAACGCGAAGCGGTCGTACTTGTCGGTTTCTTCGCGCGTTTGTCGAATGATCTCGATCGCCAACTGATAGAAACAGCCAATCGCCGCCAAACCCGAGATCAACGCGAAGACGCCGAAGAAAACTTTGAGCGGCACCTTCTCACAATAGACCGACATGAAGGCCGAACTGGTATGCAGCGTGGCCGCAAAGGACCAAAACATCCCCAAGCGAATCGCCAGTCCCTTCTTCGCCAACACAAACTCTTTCGAGTTACTCCACACCACCTTGAAAAACTGATCGGGATCAGGCCCTCGGCGTTTGATCTTCTGCTTTTCCTTTTGCTTGCTGCTGATTTGCCCGGTTTCCAAATTCACGCCGCAATGCGGACACTCGATGTCCTCTTCACTCACATCCTGAGTGCATTTTGGGCAGATGCGTTTCTCGGCATGATCGACGTTGTCAAGATCAAGATGCGAAAAGAAGTCCTCGTCCTCGATCGACTTCTCGGGTTTCTTCTTTTTGGAGTCGGCATCGCCTGCCGGAATTTTCACCGGGGCGCCGCACTCTTTGCATTTGACCGACTTACCTCGTGCCGCGTCAGGCACGCTGAATTGATGCTCGCAATCACGACAACGCACTTTGACCGGCATAAATCGCTCCGGCAGTTTTGACGGCACGCCTGGTTTCAACCACGAAGTGCCAGTAGATGGGTCAGAAATTGGCGACCTTCACAAAGGCCGCCGAGCGGGCGAGGAATTTAGCAACATCACTTTGCGTTGCATGCCTGTCGTTGGCATCCGCGATCACGGGCACGTCATAAAAGTCACGTTGTCATGGCTTCCAAGAATGATGTGGCGGGGCAGCACCGGACTTCGTTTGAATCTCCCCGCAGTCACAAGCCTTCACCACCCAGGATCCCACGAATGAACGCGGCCTTGTCTCCATCAATCCTCGGGAAAGACGCGCTGTTGGGACTGAGGTTTTGCATGACCGTCACGATGCTCGCGGGAAGCCTCGTGTGTTCGGCTCAAGACGCGACGACTCGTCATCAGCCATCGACCGAAGCCAAGAAAGCGATCAAAGCAACTCGATACCCGTTGTCATACCCACCGCAGTTACCGGACGGGAAGCAGGTTGTCACGGAAGTTACAGCCGACTTCCTTAAGCCCGGTCCGAACTTGCGCGAGGGAGTGACGATTGCTAGCACTCCGCCGGTCGTCGATTTCATGTACTACCCCCAGCAGAACTATCCGGGAAATCCATGGTCGCATCGCTCGGACGGCATCGTTGTCGGCGATGTCTATTACTCGTCCTCGAACGATCATCTCGCGCCGCGCGGGACGGCTCATTTGTGGGAGTACAACGCGGCCTCAAAGAAGTTCCGGTTGCTGTGCGACACGACGAAGTATTTGGAGTCGATCAATGCCTTTCCCGACTCGATGAACTACCGACCGGGCGAGATGCAGAGTCGCATCGATCTCGGCAGCGACGGATGGCTGTACTACGCGACCGATCGCGGGTCGCCGACGGTGACTCATGACAAGAATGGGTATCTCGGCGAGTGGGTCTTGAGGACTCATCCGCAGACGCTGAAGACGGAAGTCGTCTCACAGTTCCCCGTGCCGAAGCACACTCTGCCGGCGAGCGTCCTCGATCCGAAAAGGATGCTCTATTACGGCGGCACGGCACCGGGTAAGGACGCGGCGAATCAGAAGGTGCAATTTTTCGTACTCGATGTGCGATCGAAGAAGGTGAAGCTCATCGCTGATGACGGCCCGACTCGAACGCTCATCTTCTCGCCGAGTACCGGTCGCGTGTTTTGGGAGGGGAAGATGTACGACCCGGAGACGAACACGATCTCGCCGTCTGCCGTGCCGCATGTTCGATCGGCGACGAAGGAGACTCCGCAGGGCATCGTCTACGGCACATCGGGCACGAAGGCCGATCTCTGG
>Ga0172376_10007093_pt1 | contig 11995 bp, 9 predicted proteins | sample Lak35m_FD_121114 | JGI IMG/M metagenome (GOLD analysis project Ga0172376, IMG submission 121114) | Freshwater microbial communities from Kabuno Bay, South-Kivu, Congo - kab_092012_35m | ecosystem: Environmental > Aquatic > Freshwater > Lake | place: Democratic Republic of the Congo: South-Kivu...
GATTATCTCCATTGGTCGTCTAATCCTCTCAATTCACAATTCCGTGTTGAGCACCTTCACCTTTGCGGCATTGGCTATCGCCTTTGCTTTCAGGGCATCAACATCGCTCCCCAACTGATCGCAAGCCAGTGTCACAGCCATTCTCCGGTAAGGGCGGGTTGCAGGTTTTCCGAAAATCCGGATGTCGCTGCCGGGCTCTCCGAGGGCATCCTCAACTCCGGTGTAGTAAGGATTCGAGCCCGCTCTGTCGGCCAGTACAACCGCACTGGCGCCCGCCTTCAACAAGGTGATTTCCGGTATCGGCAGACCGAGGACAGCCCTCGCATGCAGTTCAAACTCCGAAAGGTTTTGCGTACCGGCAAGCGTAACCATACCGGTATCGTGCGGACGGGGGGAGAGTTCGGAAAAATAGATCCCCTCATCAGCGAGAAAAAACTCCACTCCCCAGATCCCGGCACCTGTCAGCGAACGGGTAACCTTTTCTGCTATCTCCTCAGCCTCTTTCAGATGGGCATCACTGATCATGCAGGGCTGCCAGCTCTCCTGATAATCACCCCGCTCCTGACGGTGACCTATCGGGGGACAGAAGAGTGTTTTCCCGCTCTTTTGGGTCACGGTCAGGAGCGTTATTTCAGTATGGAACTGCACAAAGGCCTCCACAATCACTTCAGCTATATCTCCGCGTTTGCCGCTCTGCGAATAGCTCCAGGCTTTTTCAATATCAGCTTCACTTTTGACGGTTGACTGCCCCTTGCCCGACGAGCTCATCAGCGGCTTGACCACACAGGGAATCCCCACCTCCCCCACTGCTGCATGCAGCTCTTCAAGCGACGCTGCATAACGATAGTTTGCCGTACGAAGTCCAAGCTCTTTTGCGGCAAGATCACGAATGGCTTTCCGGTTCATGGTAAAGTTGGCCGCACGGGCTGACGGAACAACCTGTATTCCCTCTTTTTCATAGTCGTAAAAGCGCTCGGTCCGGATCGCCTCTATTTCCGGCACGATCAAGTCGGGCTGGTGTCTGGCAACAATAGCATCCAGCGCGAGACCATCAAGCATGTCGATCACCTCCCGCCCGTCTGCCACCTGCTGCGCCGGAGCATCGTTGTAGCTGTCAACGGCAATCACATGGTGCCCCAGACGCTTGACGGCAATAACAAACTCCTTTCCCAGCTCCCCGCTGCCGAGCAGCATGATTTTCTTTTGTTTCACAGGTAAAAATTATTCTTTAAAAACCGTTGCGATGATATTTCCCGGGCATTTGAGTAAAAGCAGTTACAACTGAACGAGACGGTTCAGCAGAATATCTTCAACATTACGGCGGCCGTCAAGGAGCGCCATGACATAAACGTTGCTCTCAGCAATCCGGGACAACAGCCTCCACGGAGAGATAATCAGCTCCCGATAGATAAAAATACCATTCGAATGAAGTTCCGAAACTATTCGGCCTTGCTCGGGCAAGCTATATAACGATGCCGCTTTGTTTCTGATTTTTTCCAGAACATGCAAAGCATTCTGTGGATTGTCACTCGCAATAAAAGCTGTAATATCTCCGAGATCCCTTTCAGCAGCGTGAGTCCATAAAACCTTATAGACTACACTCATGGTGTCTGCTCTCTTAACAAACGTTCAAGATCGCTGAATACCTCCTCTTGCGGTCGTATGTTACCTTTTCGGACATCCTCTTCACCCTGGGCCAGCAGTTTCAGCAATCCGAGAGCATTGCGCATCTCTTCATAGCTTTTCGGGTCCTGAAGAACAGCTCGCGGCTCGCCATTCTGGGTAATAATCACCGGACGATGCGTCTCGTTGATCTGATCGAGGAGATCAGCAGCTTTTGCCTTGAGATAGGTGACCGGTTTGATGTCGTTAGTAATATGCATCGCTTCCCCTGTTCGTTGATTCTTCAATCCTAATATAGTACGATATTCGGTCTGATGAAAGGGCGCTATCAGAACTGTTACACAACGGCAAAATGCTAAAAAAAATCAAAAGCAAGCCCTACCATACTTGTGCCACGTATGGCAGGGCTTATTTCAAAAGAGAATTTATTGATCCGCTCTCAGCGTAACGATGTTCAAAAACTGCCTGCATAAAGCAAATCCTTGCGTATCTTTACCTGTACTCTATATTTACAGTCGCGCCCGAGCCGCAAAGCAAACGACAGGCTGATTTGCGAAAACCATCTATTTGATGTCAGGAGAAAAAGATACTATGCCGCTTTTGCATTGGCTTACCCGAGATACCGATATTCATGCCGCCACCAGTACCCCATACCGCTTGCTGGAGGAGGCTCGGGAATTTTCATTCGGTAAGCGCGACACCCCGAATATGCTGATTCAGGGAGACAACCTTGACGCCCTGAAAGCTTTGCTCCCCTATTACGCAGGCAAAGTGAAGTGTATCTTTATCGACCCACCATACAACACCAGAAGCGCATTTGAGCATTACGACGACAATCTGGAGCACACCAAATGGCTCGCAATGATCTACCCACGCCTTGAACTGCTGCGGGAGCTGTTGGCAGAAGACGGAAGCATCTGGGTAACGATTGACGACAATGAAGCGCACTACCTGAAGGTGATCATGGATGAGATATTTGGACGCAAGAATTATCTGGGAGACTTAATTTGGAGAAAAAGAAAAGGCGGGGGAAATGACTCACATTTCTTTGCCAAAGATCATGACTATGTAATTGGTTTCGCTAAAAATTCAGATAAAAAAATCCACTCAAACAAATGGCGTATTTCTCAAAGTGAAAAATATCTCAAAAGGTATAAGGAATGTGACGAAGAAGGTTACAGATACTATTGGGACACATTAGCTCGTGACGGTCTACAAAACCCAATTGTTGTAAATATCGAGTGCCCAGATCACACATGGATTACTTTAAATTCTCAAAAATCTGAAAGCACCATACAAAAAGAACTTCAATCAGGATCAATTAAATTTGCAAAAGGAAAGAATGGGTGGACACTACATCATAGGGTCTATATGCCCAACGGTCAGGTATTGAGATCTATCCTGGATCAGGTAGGAACTAATAAAGATTCAAACGATGAAGTAGCGGCGATCTTTCATAATTCAGAGTCGTTTGATTACCCAAAACCGGAAACACTGATAAAAGCGATACTGGAACTTTGTACCAAACAAAACGACCTTGTTCTTGACTCCTTCCTTGGCTCAGGAACAACCGCAGCCGTTGCACACAAGATGGGACGACAATACATCGGCATCGAGATGGGCAACCATGCCATGACGCATTGCGTACCTCGCCTGCAAAAGGTGATTGAAGGCGAGCAGGGCGGTATTTCCGAAGCTGTGGGCTGGCAGGGCGGTGGCGGGTTCCGCTTCTATCGCCTCGGGGTTCCTGTGTTCGATGAAAACGGTCACGTTGCCAAAGATATCCTTTTCGCGCCTCTGGCAGCCCATCTCTGGTTTCTGGAAACCGGTATTCCCTATTCCGGCAGCGCAGACTCTCCCTTTCTTGGAAGTCATGAGGGGGTCGGATACTATCTGCTTTATAACGGTATTCTTGGCGATAAACGACCAAACGGAGGAAATATACTGACCACCAAAATTCTTTCCGGCCTGCCACCTCACAAAGGGCCAAAAATCATGTTCGGCGAAGGATGCCGATTAAATGAGGAGCGATTGGGCACCGAAGAGATCATGTTCCGGCAAATCCCCTATGATATCAAAGTGCGCTAAGACGAAAAAAGCTATGGAACTAAAAGACTTTCAACGCACCGCTCTCGATACCTTGACTACCTTCCTTGAGCATGCACGGTTGTCAGGTAACCCGGAAGAGGCATTTCTCAAGACCCTGAGGGAGCGCAGACCGGAAGAGAACCTCCCTTCATATCGCACCATTGCAAAACTCGCAGGAGTCCCCAATGTCTGCCTGCGTCTGCCGACAGGAGCAGGAAAAACCCTCTTGGCTGCACACAGCATTGCCGTTGCCGGGCGATCATATCTTGAGCGGGATTATCCGGTTGTGTTGTGGCTGGTGCCAACAAGCACCATCCGAAAACAGACGGCTGAGGCATTGAAAAAACCATCCCATCCCTACCGTGCCGCAATTGACGATGCGTTTGAGGGAAGAGTATCAGTTTTCGATATCAGCGAGATTGAGCAGATCAGACCGCAGGACCTGACCGAACGAGTCTCCATTATCGTTGCCACGATTCAGAGTCTTCGTACCAGTAATCCGGATGGACGGAAAGCCTATGCCCATTCAGAAAACTATGAACCCCACTTTGGCCATATCCCTGTCAATGCTCCTTGGCTGGAACGGGACGAGAAGGGCGATCTCAAATTTTCATTCGTCAACCTGATGGCGTTTCACCGCCCTCTTGTTATGGTGGATGAGGCTCACAAAGCGGGAACAAATCTCTCGTTCGAAATGCTGGTCTCATTGCGCCCCTCCTGCATTATCGAATTTACTGCCACACCGAATACTGATCCCCGAAACGGCAGCAATATCATCTTCCGGGCTTCTGCCGCTGAGGTGAAGGCTGCTCAGATGATCAAGCTTCCGATTATTCTGACCGAACACCCCGACTGGCGAGCCGCCGTGCACGATGCGATAGAGACTCGGGCACGACTTGCGGAGACAGCAAAGAGCGACCCGAGCTATATCCGGCCGCTGACGCTCTTTCAGGCGCAGGACAAGGGGCAGGAGGTGTCTGTTGAGGTTCTAAAAAAGTATCTGATTGAAAATGAAAATGTTGCACCGGATAAAATCGCAATTGCAACTGGAATGCAGCGTGAACTTGATGCCATAAACCTTTTTGATCCGGCATGCCCCATTGAGTGCATTATCACCGTTGAAGCACTCAAGGAGGGATGGGACTGTTCGTTTGCCTACGTCCTTTGCTCCGTAGCCAATATTGGCAGCGCAACCGATATTGAGCAACTGCTTGGGCGTATCCTTCGTATGCCCTATGCGAAAAACCGCCCTGATGAAGCATTGAACCGCGCCTATACCCATGTGTCAAGCCCGCGCTTTGGTGAAGGAGCGCGTGCACTGACCGATACACTGGTACAAAAAATGGGTTTTGAACAGGACGAAGCCGCATCTGTCATTGTATCGCAACAGCTTGCCATCCCCGGCTTCGAGCCAAAAGAGTTTTTACCTGAGAGTATACCCGTCCTGCTCCTCACCATGGAGAGCACTCCTGACCTGACAGGACTCCCCCTCTCTGAAGCCGAACGTATTAAATTGGAAACCTGGCCGGATGGAACCATAACCGTTGGCCTGCAGGGTGAAATTTCCGAAGAGATGGAAAAACGACTTGTTGCCGCAGTGCATCCTGAAAGACGCGAAGCCTGCCGGGCATCAGTGAGGCAACACCGTATATCGCACCACAACAGCATTTCACCTGTTGAACGCGGCGCAAAGTTTGCCGTACCTCGACTCTTTCTGAATGTTCAGGGAGAGCTTGAACTTGCCGAAGAAAAATTCATACTCGACCTTGGTGGCTGGACACTGAATAACTGCAAAGCAGAACTGACTCCTTCGGAGTTTGCCATCAAGGATACTGCTGAACGCTGGGAGGTTGACTTGAAGGGCGAAAAAGTAATCTATCAGCATATCGATCAAAACACGCAACTTGAAATCGGTGCCCTGAAACTCGACTGGACTGAGTTAACCCTTTCTCGCTGGCTTGACAAAGCGTGCCGTCAGGAGGACATCACACAACCAGTCATGCTTGAGTTCTGCCGGAAACTGATCGCCAACCTTATTGAACATCGAAACATTCCGTTACACGACCTGCTGCGATTCAAGTTCCAACTTGCTAAAGCGACACAGCAGAAAATCACAGCCCTCCGTCAGCAAGCTTATGCTGGATACTATCAAACTTTTCTGTTTGACCCTGTAGCCACTGTTGAAACATGTTTCAATGACGGATTCGCTTTCGATAAACGCCCCTACCCTGCAGCCTGGGCTTATCGTGGCCGTTACCAGTTCAAAAAACATTTTCACGGGATGGTCGGTGAGCTTGATGAAAAGGGTGAGGAGTTCGATTGCGCACAATTACTCGACAACCAACCAGAAGTGAAACACTGGATCCGGAACCTGTCTGGCCGCCAGATAACCTCCTTCTGGTTACCAACTTCGACCGACCGCTTCTATCCCGACTTTGTTTGCGAACTCAATGATAGCAGAATTCTTGTGGTGGAATACAAAGGCGGGGATCGCGTCACAACCGACGACACAAAGGAGAAACGCAATATCGGTGAACTGTGGGCCGCAAAAAGCAAGGGGAAAGCTCTCTTTCTTATGGCTGAAAAGAAGAATGCCAAGGGGCTGAGCATCTCAGAACAGCTTGTTCAAATAATTGGCTGACGCCTGTTGATAAGGAAGGGCACCTCTATTTATTTGTTCCGAAACCCTATGACTGCGTTGGGCGGTGCTCGAAATCCTCATGTACTCCGTGTACACTCCGGTTTCTGCGCTCCGTCCGCCTTGTTCTCGGGCTTCTCACGACAATTAATAGAGGTGCCCGGAAGTCCAGGCAGCCACAACTACCCACCGGGTATTCGTTTCCCTTTTTTTGCTGTGGAGACAGTAATGGTGTTCGTGCCTCTTGCGCCTTTGGCGGAGATGGCCGTTTACCCTCTGGCGAAGGAGTCATATTTCTGTTGAGAGAGGCATCCTGAGCGAACCCAGGATGCGATTCAGGATTGTTCCTGTCAACCATTGCGTTTTATCCTGCTGTTTTTTTCTCAGCCGATTTTGCTTGAAGGTTTTGCAGCGATGGCGCAACCTGAGCCTTGGGTGGCGGAGGTCGTTCGCCGCTTGGTGGCGGTGGGTTCATGTTCTTTTTGAGCGCACCCTCATTGATGACAACACGCTCTTTGAAAGAGTCCTGATTAATCATTGAAGTTCCTTTTCTTGATTGGTGCTAATTCCAGAACCGTGTTTTTTCTATCCAAACCAAGGTACAATACAGGAATTTTATCAACTTCAACAAGCTCATGGGTGTCCATCGATTTTGCGTATACCGTCACTTCTGTAAGCAGCAACTCTCGCTCATCACCCCCGTCCGAGTACCCCTGAACCCATCCCTGATACACTTTACCATTGTCATGATGACGAACAATCACCCATTTATCGATATCTGGTGAATTATGTGTCAGTTCCCAAATATCAACCTCATTTGTTCGCTTGGAGAGACCAAGTAGACGTAAAATTCTGTGCGGAAGGCTATATGCCTGAAGCACAGCAACGAATATCCCTAATATAACACCGATTCCTGTAGCATAAGCAATTTGGTCGGCTCCCAATCCCGACTGAGGATTCAATGCCGCCAGGACGAGGCTGCTTTTCCCGATTGTTCCCCAAAAACTTCCCTCTACCGTCGTTGAATTTTGCCACAGGTAAAGTCCTTCAATAAACCCGGTAATCAAATAGCAAGAAACACCATAAACAAATATCTGCAGTCCACTCTCAAAATCTGACCTTGGGCGCCTGGGCCCAATTGACTTGACAATCCCAAAAGCTATAATGCCGGGAATGAGCAGAAAAAATATTTTAAGACCAACAGCATCTATCTTTGGCAGAGTAGGCACAAATCTTTTCTCCTGTAATAAAATGGGGTAACAACTCCCTTCCGTAAAACAACCTGATTGAATGACAGAAAAACATCAACAGTTAATTTTCTGCGATCCCTCAAGCGAAATTTACATTTTTATTACGTAAAGAAAAAATCACAGCACAGCACTCACTCAAGCTCGTGCAACTGGCGGTGGAGGTCTTTGCGGGAGAGGCCGTACATATGCACATAGAGCAGGTTGAACATGAGCACGGCTGAGCGGAGCTGAGGGCCACGCATTGCCCGTTTGATGGCGTTCTCTATGGTGAAGACCCGTCTGGTGAGCGCGGTGTAGCTTGGAATGAACTCCTGAAGGGGAATCTGCAGGGGTTTGTAGAGCATCTCCTGACCCCATGAGAATCTGAAAGCATCGTGATCATCCCTTGCGTGCAGGAGCCGTCCTTCATTGGCCAGACGATCAAAAACACCGGTTCCGGGAATCGGCCGCAGAAGGTTGATACCGGGCACATCAATACCGGTCTCCTCAATAAAGGACTCTATCCTCTCCGGCAGCCCGATGGTATCGCCGTCAAGACCGTAGATAAAGCTGCCGTAGACGCAGATGCCCGCTTTTCGGATGTTTTTAATACACTCTACCTGGCGCACTGCCGGATTGTGGAATTTTTTATGGGCGTGGTTGCTGCCATCCTCAATGCTCTCGATGCCGACAAGCAGCGCGCCGCACCCTGAACGCTCAAACGCCTCAAGCAGCTTCGGCTGCTCACCGAGCGCAGTGGTCGCCTGGCCTACCCATTTGATACCAAAGGGAATGATACCGGTGAAAAGTTCATGGGCATAGGCTTCATCAGCATTGACGGTATCATCAAGAAAGAAAAAGATCCGCTTGTCCTCTTTGAGAAAGAGTTCAACCTCCCTGAGCACGTCACTGACACGACGGTGACGAAGGCGGTGGCCGTTCATGACATGGACATTGCAGAAGTCACAACTATAGGGGCACCCTCTGGTGGTCTGCACCACGTTGGTGGTAAAGTAGCTTTGAATATCAAGTGCGCCTTTACTTACCGTGCGCTCAATTGACAGATCAGGAAAGGATTCAACCCGGTACTCCGGCTTCAATGCTCCACGTCGAAGATCCTCCTGAACCTCACGCCAGATCTCGTCAGCCTCTCCAATGACGATTGCATCGGCATGATCACGGCAGTTTTCAGGAAAGATGGTCACGTATGGGCCGCCAAGCACAACCTTGATCCCTTTTGAGCGAAGATGATGGGCAAGATCAAAGGCGGGTTTCACCGCGCCGGTCTGAACACTGATGCCTGCCAGATCCCAGTGCTGATCGAGCGGAAGCTTCTCGAAGCGCAAGTCACAGATGGTCTGGCTGACTCCCTCAACCTGCTGCGAACTGAGAATCATCAGCGAAAGCGGCGGAATGGCGAACTGTGCCCTGCGGATGATATTGCTGAGCGCACGCTCCTTGAGCGAACTGAACAAACCCTGTTTTACGGTAGCGCTGTCGAGCAATGAGGCTCCGTCAACACCGCTGTCGGCCTGGATGAAAATCAGCAGTACCTTTTTCTCAACTCCACCGCTATCCTTCATCAAAAGCCTCCGCTTGAGCGTGCCAGATCCTGGAGCTTCTGCAGTTCAAGCAGCCCTTCAATCGGAGTGAGCCGGTCAAGATCAAGCATCTCAAGCGCCCTGCGGAGCCGCGAGTCGGACTCTTCAAAAAGACTGATCTGCATGCTTTTCACCGTCGGCGGACGGTCAAGAGGAATCTCGATATCACGTTTCTCCATTCCGGCAAGGATCTCCCTTGCCCGCACAATAACATCCGCCGGCATCCCGGCCATTTTTGCCACCTCGATACCGTAGCTGTTGTCGGTGGAGCCCCGAACAATCTTTCGCAGAAAAATTACCCGGTCAGCGGTCTCCACAACCGTTGCATTATAGTTCACAACTCCGGGAATCCGGTTTTCAAGCTCGGCAAGCTCATGGTAGTGGGTCGCAAAGAGTGTTCTGGCGCCGATTGCGTGAGCGATATACTCGCTCATCGACCAGGCAATCGACATGCCGTCAAAGGTGCTGGTACCACGACCAATCTCATCAAGCAGAAGCAGACTTGTTGATGATGCATTGTTAAGAATGCTGGCCGCTTCATTCATCTCGACAAGAAAGGTGCTCTCCCCCGAGGCAAGATTGTCCGAAGCGCCGACTCTGGTAAATATCCGGTCAACAAGACCGATTTCAGCACGTTCGGCAGGCACAAAACTGCCCGCCTGCGCCAGCAGGACGATGAGGCCGGTCTGACGGAGAAAGGAGCTTTTTCCGGCCATGTTGGGGCCGGTGATGATGAGCATCTTCTGTTTCTCATCAAAGAGGCAGTCGTTCTGCACATAGGGTTCATCATCGCTCATGATCCGCTCAAGCACCGGGTGGCGTCCATTGATGATCTCAAGATTGCGGTGATCCCTCATTTCCGGTTTGCAGTAACCGTACTGAACGGCAGCAAAGGCAAACGAAAAGAGTGCATCAAGCTCGGCAATGACCGAGGCATTTGTCTGAATCAGGGAAGCCTGCCCGGCCACTTCAGCACAAAGGTCGTGAAAGAGACGAGCCTCAAGCGCAAAGCTTTTCTCTTCGGCATTGAGAATCTTCTCCTCATACTCCTTCAGGGCCGGTATGGTGTAGCGTTCGGCGTTGACAAGGGTCTGCTTTTTCTCATAATATGGTGGCACCTTGTCGCTGTTTGCCCGGCTTATTTCGATGTAGTAGCCGAATACCTTGTTGAACTGTACCTTGAGCGAGGAGATCGAGGTGTTGAGGCGCTCCTGCTGCTGAATCTCCATAAGACGATCCTTGGCCGTCGAAGAGATGGAGCGGAGATCATCAAGCTCCAGGTGAAAGCCGCTCCTGATATACCCCCCGTCCCGCATGGAAGCTCCGGATTCGGGATCTATGGCCTCTTCAATGCGCCGGGCAAGTTCGGGAAGCGGATTCAGTCTGGCAGCAAGGGAGCGAAGCCGAGCGCTTGCCGCCTCCTGAAGCAGCTCCTGAAGTGAGGGAATAAGGGCAAGCGAAATGCCAAGTTGTCGAACCTCTCTCGGCATGGTGCGGAAGGTGGCAATTCGCGCAAGCGAGCGTTCCAGATCATTGATGGCTGAAAGCTTTTCACCAAGCCCCTCCCGCATCTCCCTGCAAACAGTCAACTCCTCTACGGCATCGAGCCTGAGCCGGATATCCTCAATTTTTCTCAGCGGTCGCTGCAGCCACCGACGGATGAGTCGCGCCCCCATGGGGTTGCAGGTATGGTCCATCACCTGGAGCAGACTGCCGTTGAGCGTGCCATCCTGCATGGAGGAGATGATCTCAAGATTACGCTTTGTCTGCAGGTCAAGCGTCATATGATCATCGCCATGCAGCTCGCTGATCCGGGTGATATAGTGCAGGCGGTTCTGCCGGGTCTCTTCGAGATACTGGAGAATAACTCCTGCAGCAACACGACCTGCACCGTTCCCCTCAATACCGAACCCTTTAAGGGAGTGGGTTTTGAAGTGGCGTGAAAGCACCTCACCGGTCTGTTCTTCACCGAACATCCAGGCATCAAGCTCGGTAATGAGCAGCTCATGTGAACAGGATTGTTTCAGCTGCTCAAACCGGGCGCGCTCTGAGGCGGAAATGAGAATTTCGGATGGATGGAGTGAAAGCAGAAACTCCCTGACACCCTCAGGCTCCATGGAGGTAATGCTGAACTCAGCGGTGGTCACATCAATAAAGGCAACCCCGGCGATAGTCGAACGACCCTCCCTGAGAAATGCCACAGCACAGAGATAGTTGTTGTGACAGTCATCAAGAATTTTATCGCTGAAGGTTATACCGGGAGTAACGATATCGGTAATTTCACGACGGACAATCCCCTTGGCCTCTGCCGGGTCTTCAACCTGGTCACACACCGCAACCTTGAACCCTTTCTTGACCAGTTTGGCAATATAGCCCTCACTGGCATGGTGGGGAAAACCTGCCATAGGCACTTCAGCCGACGAGCCGTTGGAGCGCTTTGTCAGTACAATATTGAGTGCACCGGAAACCAGACGGGCATCCTCAAAAAAGGTTTCATAAAAATCCCCTACCCGGAAAAGCAGCAAAAATTCAGGGTACCGCTCCTTGACCTCCAGATACTGGCGCATCATGGGCGAGTGCTCTTTCTGTGTACCCTTTACTTTGCTCATAGCGAGATTCATCAACAATTGAATAGAGAGGTGCCCTGTTGCCGGGGGAACATGGCGCTCTCGAAAAGAAGAAGCTACTTCAGCGCATCTAAATAAACAAACGACAACAACCTCTTTCAGAAAAGGGAAATACTCTCCTGTTCAGCACTTGAAGCTCCTGCCGGCGACCTCATCCAGATCCTGAAAACGGGCGCTCTGCCGGAGAAA
>Ga0172376_10007094_pt1 | contig 11994 bp, 13 predicted proteins | sample Lak35m_FD_121114 | JGI IMG/M metagenome (GOLD analysis project Ga0172376, IMG submission 121114) | Freshwater microbial communities from Kabuno Bay, South-Kivu, Congo - kab_092012_35m | ecosystem: Environmental > Aquatic > Freshwater > Lake | place: Democratic Republic of the Congo: South-Kivu...
AAGGGTGGGGCCTGGAACCGGCTATATCACACGGTCGAAAAAAAGCGTGCTACTCGCCCGCTGGCGGCTCTGAGAGGGCGGCAAGGTCGCGGCCACCGTAGTAAATCCCAAGGACCTCTACGGCTTCGGTCGTAATCTGATAGACGATCATCGCGCGGCGTTCGAAAGGATGCAGGCGAAAACCGGGGCCCAGGCCGTCTGCCTTGCGGCCCATCTCGGGGAAGGTCCCGAGGCTGAGGCAACTGGCCTCAATCCGGTCGATGAAGCCGCCCGCACGGTCACGGCCGGTCTCGGCAGCGATGTATTCGTAAAGGTCGAAAAGCTGTGCCCGTGCCGCAGGGTGGAAGCGGACACTAAGCGTCATGCTTGTCCGCTTTCACCTGGCTTTGGTGATGGGTGCGGAGGTCTTTGAAGACGCGGGCGGCGGGCTGGGATGGGCGGCCATCATTGGCGCGTTCTGCAAGCTCGGCCCGTATGGCGGCGCGGCGCTCGAGATTGGTTGCTTCGGCATCCTCGAGCAGGCGTAGGCCTGCACGGACGACTTCGCTGGCGTTCTGGTAGCGCCCTTCCGCAAGCTTTTCCTGCACGAAGCGGTCAAAGTGGGGGCCAAGGTTTACATTGGGCATGGGCGATCTCCGATGATCCCAACTATTTAGGTTGCTGCGTGTATGTCAATAGATAGCATAAATAGGCATTCATAGATAGCCGCGGCAGTTTGAGAGCGATGCGCCGTGCCGCGGCGGGCGCCTAAATGCAAAGACCAGCTTAGTCCCGGCATGGCTCTGCGGTACGCAAGGCATCGTCGTCTTATGCCGCGCTACCCCCGGGCAGTGCCAAACAATGCTTCGCGGGTGACGGAGCGGTGGGCGGTACGAGGCCGACCTTGGTGCTGGACCGTAGCCCACTGCGGGCCATGAGCCCTCAACCAATGAGGCGCCGCTTCTGAACCAGGGAAAGTGTCTCTAAATCCGGAACTAGTGTCACCGGGGAGACCGCGAATTGAACGCAGATGATCTGGTGGCTCACACATATTTAGGCATGGGGACTTGCACGTTTTTATCCACGCCGCATGTCTGCGAAATTCATCCGTTCTGCCTGTGCCCATGGTTCAGCTCCTTAGCCGCACAATATGTGATTAAAGGAGCGGCACAAAACCGTGACAGGTCCACGGTTTGACCCGGTCTGGTCCGAGCTATTCCCCGCCGAGCAGGAACGGCTGATCCGGCTCCTGGTCCAGCACGTCGTGGTCGGCGATGCTGGGGCGCAAATCAGCCTGAACCTAGAAGGCCTCGGCAGTCTGGCACGGGACCTGTCGCAACCGAGGGAGATTGCAGCATTAAGGGCGTGACGAGCGTGACGGTTTCAGTGCTGCTGACGATCCGCCGGCGTGGCGGGCGGAAGCAGATCATCGGGCCGAATGGGGCGGTGGCGCGGCCGGGGGACAGCGGCGCACATGTTTACGCAAGCGACCTTGAGGCGCTTGATGGGCGTGCGTGCGGCCTCCGTTCTGCCTTTGCGCGGGTGGCGCTGAGGGCCCGCGGTATCACGCGTGGAGGATATCAATTCAGCCAAGGGAACGTCCCGCCGCGCCTTGGTAGGAGATCTGCGCTGGGCGAGGCAGATATCCTCGGAGATTTGATCTAACGTTGCATCTTTCCCCCGACAACGATAGACCAAGCTTGACAGCGATCTTGAGCTTACACTCAATGATATCATGTAAGAAAAAATCGTCTATCACCGAAAGAACAATGAAAAAAAGGAGGTCCATGTGCTGACGCGTCGTATGATCGGGCTGAGTTATCTGAGCCTTTGCGCAGCCCCTGCGTTTGCGCAGGCTGGCTGGCCTAATCGCCCACTTCGCTTTGTCATCGCCTTTCCGGCTGGCGGGCTTTCTGACCGTATGGGGCGTATGGTGGCAGAAGGCTTTGCCAATGCCCTGGGTCAGCCGGTGATTGTGGATAATCGCGGTGGAGCGGGTGGTACAACGGGCACCAGGCAGGCGCTCGCCGCCGAACCTGATGGATATACGATATCGTTCACAACGCCTTCAACCCACATCACCGGGCCATTACTCTTCCCCAATCCGGGCTATGATGGCGTTTCGGATGTTGCTGCAATCGGCGCTTTTGCACAGGTGGGCAGCATTGCGGTGGTGCACCCTTCTGTACCAGCCAATAATATCGCCGAGCTAATCGCCTATTGCCGTGCCAATCCTGGGCGCCTTAATTTCGGCTCGGCCGGGGCGGGGGGCTCCATTCACCTTGCAGGTGAACTGTTCAAGATGATAGCCGGTATTGACATTGTGCATGTTCCCTATCGCGGTGGCGCCTTGATGTTACAGGATCTTCTGGCCGGGCGCGTTCACATCGCTTTTGATAATACCCCACAGATTTTGCCGCATGTCCATGCCGGCGGCGTTCGCGCACTTGCGGTAACAACGCGGGAGCGATCTCGCTTTGCACCAGAACTACCCACCATGATCGAAGCCGGTGTGCCAGATTTTGAAATTTCCTCCTGGTTCGGTGTGACGGCGCCGCGCGGTACAGCGCAGCCAATTATTGATCGCCTCGGCGCTATCTTGCGGGACATCACACAAAATCCGGCCATGAGTGAAACGCTTACGACCCTGAACGCCGAGCCTTTGCCGATTATCGGCGCGGAGTTTGCGCAATTCATGGCGGGCCAAAGGGAACGTTTCGGTGGGATCATTCGGCGCTTAGGTATCACTGCCGCTGATTGAAGAGATAATTGTTTCACGATCGCTGACTGAGCGCTTGCTCCAATCGATCAAGTGCCGCAACAAGCGTGGCTCGGCGGCAGCCAAAATTCAGGCGAACATGGCCCGCCCCGAGCGCGCCAAACTCGTCACCGCCTGAAGCGGCGATACGCGCGTCTTCAAGCAGGAATTGCGCTGGATCCTTCTGTAGAGAAAGGTTGCGGAAATCAAGCCATGCCAGGAAAGACGCCTGAGGGGGATGAAACCTAATTTTCGGAAATCGCTTGGCGATCTCCCGGACCAAGAAATCGCGATTTGCCTGTAGATAAGCCACGACCGCCCGGCGCCAAGCGTCACACTCACGCAACGCCGTTTCCGTTGCCACCAATCCCATAAGATTGACGCTATCCACCATACCCGCCCGCGCAGCAACAAAGGCTTGGCGCAGCGATGCATTTGGAATGATAGCAAAAGCCGCCTTGAGACCTGCGATATTAAAGGTCTTGCTCGCTGACATCAAAGTAATGCAGTTATCCGCGATTTCGGGTGCTAGCGCGGCAATGGGGCGATGGCGGGCACCTTCATAAACAAGATCGCCGTGAATTTCATCTGAGATGATGAGGACATCATGGCTCAGACAGGCAGTGGCGATGCTTATAAGTTCGGCCGCATCATAAACTTTGCCTGTGGGATTATGCGGATTACAGAGCAAAAAGGCCTTGGTTCCTGTTTCACCAAATACCCCCTCCAAAGCAGGAAGATCAGCCGCTGAACCTGATGGTATTGGCTGTAACGGAACTTCGATGCGACGCAGCCCGCAATGCAGTGGCGCGGCCCTGATAGGCGCATAGACCGGCGTTTGCACCACCACACCATCGCCGGGGGAAAGAAGCCCACGCAGCGCCATATTGAAACCTGGCTCCACGCCTGGCAGCATTACGATGGCTTCCGGCGCAACCTTCCAGCCATGGCGCGTTTCAAGCATTTCAAGAATGGTTTCAATCAGGGAAGCAGGCGGACCGGCATAGCCAAATACGGGATGGTGCAACCGGGCGCGTAACGCGATCTGGATAGGCTCGGCCACAGCAAAATCCATATCCGCAACCCACATGGGTAGCGTATCTGCCGGATAGCAATTCCATTTGCGGCAATCCGGTATAGCGCGCCGATCGATGAGTGCATCAAAATCATAATTCCTCATCATTGGTTCTCCTGTAACGGGCATATCGGGGCACTTACTCGGCCATGACATAATGGCCGCTCATGACTTCCCGATAGTGACGAGAGGGCGGTATGAAATCAGGCGAACGTATCGGGCTTGGCAATTCGCTGTCATCGGTAATGCGGCTTCGTGATCGCCGTGCAGGATCCGCCACTGGTACGGCAGCAAGCAAGCGTTGCGTATAGGAATGGCTCGGCTGCCCAAAAACAGCTTCACGCGGGCCGATTTCCACAATCTCTCCAAGCCGCATGACCGCAACGCGGTGCGCGATCCGCTCAACTACCGACATATCATGGGAAATGAACAGAAAGGCGATACCGAGCGACGCCTGCAATTCCAGCATCAGATTGACGATCTGCGCCTTGATGGAAACATCAAGCGCAGAGACTGCCTCATCCGCGATGATCAGTGCCGGATTGAGTGCCAGGGCTCGTGCAATACACAGGCGCTGCTTCTGGCCCCCCGAAAATTGATGCGGGAAACGGTCCAGCATACGCGCATCAAGGCCAACACGATGAAGTAAATCACGGGCAATATCGCGCGCCGCATCGGCACCTGCCATTCCATGGGCGCGCAGGGGTTCGGTCAGTATATCTTCGACGCGAAGCCTTGGATTGAGGCTCGATATCGGATCCTGGAAGATCATTTGCATTTTCTGCCGGTACCGGCGCAGTGGCTCTCCTGAAAGTGTAAGCACGTCAGTTCCGTCCACCATGATCGAACCGCTTTTCGGCGTGACCAAGCGCAAAATGGATCGACCGATGGTGGATTTCCCACAACCAGATTCTCCAACCAGGGCCAATGTCTCGCCGGCGCGCAAATCGAAGGAGACGTCCTCAACCGCGTGGACACGCGCCACAACCCGACGAAGCAGGCCGCCGCGCTGGTCAAAACGCGTGACCAGGGATTTTACTTCCAGAATTTTGCGTCCTGACATTTCCAGCCCTGCATCAGGAAATCCAGATGGGATTGTTTCCCCAGTATCTGTATTCACAAGCGGAAAAGGCGCTGGCTTGTGCTGACCTTGCATTGATCCAAGTTGCGGCACGGCGGCCAGTAGGGCGCGCGTATAGGGTTCTCGCGGTTCCGCAAAAACACGGGTCACATCGCCCGTTTCAACCAGGTGCGCATGGCGCATGACCACCATGCGATCTGCAATTTCGGCAACTACGCCCATGTCGTGAGTGATAAACAGCACTGCCATGCCATCCTGATCCTGCAATTCGCGGATTAGCCGCAGGATCTGTGCCTGGATGGTGACGTCCAGCGCAGTGGTTGGCTCATCGGCAATCAGCAACTTCGGTTTCCCCGCAAGTGCAATCGCAATCATGGCCCGCTGTAGCATACCGCCAGAAAGCTGATGCGGATATTCACCAAGCCGGCTGCGCGCGGCAGGAATGCGTACACGCTCAAGCAGCCGCAGTGCCTCAGCCTGCGCGACCCGGGATGAAAGGCCGTGATGACGCGTCAGGGATTCACCAATCTGCACGCCGATGGTCATGACGGGGTTGAGGCTGCTCATCGGTTCCTGGAAGATCATCGCCATCTCGCGACCGCGCAGGCGTTCCATCTCGGTCTCTGGCAGATCCAGCAGATCACGGCCAGCCAGGCGGATGCGCCCTGAAACGCGGGCCAAGGGTGGCAGCAGGCGCATGATGGAAAGCCCCGTCATGCTTTTCCCGGAACCGGATTCACCCACAAGCGCCAGCGTTTCGCGCGCGCCAATGTTGAAGCTGACATCTTTCAACACACCAAGCCACCGCCCTTGAGCGGGTAGTTCAGTCGTCAGGCCAGTAACCTCAAGAACACTCAAGCAACTACTCCGCGAAAGGTAATCGGCCTGATCTTGTCGGCGACACGGCACAGTGTCTATATCCCCTTCTGTCTAAGCAGGGGGAAGCCCATGAGCGACGAACGGCGCGATCGCTACCTTGTTACGCCAGCGCAGCTTTGGGGCATGATGGAAGGGGATATTCCTCCCTCCATCCTCGCCATGCAATCAGTCAATCCCTACACCGGCCGCGTTTCCGAGCGGGCCCGGCGCGTTCCGGGTGCTGTGGATGCCGAAGTTTACGCCGAATTCGCCGGACCGCCTTCGCGTGAGGGTGGACAAAGACCACTGCCAGATCTCAACGCGCTTCAGGCTTGTGCGCGGCGTTGGGGCCTGCGGCACGACCGGACGGTGATTGTCTATGATGATGACCGCAACATGACAGCGGCGCGCGCCTGGTGGGTCCTACGCTGGGCCGGGCTTGCCGATGTACGCGTGCTTGATGGTGGGTTACCTGCCTGGCAGGCTGCCGGCATGCCCCTGGCATATGCGCCGGGCCTTCCACCGCCGAGTACTATCACGCTTTCAGCCGGGAATCTGCCGGAATTGGACGCCGCGGCTGCCGAACGCTCGGCGCGCGCTGGCGTCCTGCTGGATGCAAGAATTCGCCCGAACTATATCGGCGGCCCTGTCCAAGCGAATGAGGCGCCACGTGGCCATATTCCGGGTGCGCGCAGCGCGCCTGCCCATGACAACCTCACAGACCCCGGCCCCTTCACCGACAACGCGACGCTGCGAGAGATGTATCGCGCACTCGGCGCAGACGGTTCTTGTCAGGTAGGCGTATATTGCGGCGCGGGCATGTCGGCGGCCGTTACGGTACTTGCCCTGGCTACAATTGGTATTGATGCGGCGATGTATGTCGGCTCCTGGTCCGCCTGGGTCGGTGAACCGGGGCGCCCCGTTGCAATGGGTGCCGATCCCGGCTGAAGCTTAAACGGCGGTCTTGCGCTGACGCTTGTTATTGCCTCAAGATATCGGGAAGCCTGCCGCCGGAGGCATCATTTCAGGAGTCCCCTCATGTCCATTACGCGTCGAAGCCTTGCACCTGCCATTGTACTGCCCTTCGTCAGCGTCAAGGTTTTCGCGCAGGCCGCGAATCCTGCGCGTACTCTTGTTGTGGCCGTTCCTTCCGATGCTGTTGGCCTTGAACCAGGCACGAATCGTGCGGAACCCATTGGCAGCGAAATCATCCTCAATGTCTTTGATACGCTGGTTTCTTGGACGCCGCCGGAATTCAATACCCTTGAGGGCCGGCTCGCAAGAAGCTGGACCATTTCACCGGATGGGCGAAGTTTCGAATTCGAATTGCGAGAGGGCGTCCTGTTTCATGATGGGACAGCACTGGATGCTGCGGCCGTAAAGTTTTCTCTTGAACGTACTAGGGCGATGAATCCCTTTGCCCAGGCGTCCTTCAATCTGATAAATGAGATTACGGTGGTTTCCCCACGGCTTGTCCGGATTGTGCTCAAGGAACCCTATCCGGCCTTCATGTCTATTCTGGCGCAGCCGCAATCCGCCATTGTGAGCCCAGCGGCTGTGGCACGGCTTGGTGATCAATTCGCTAACAATCCGATAGGCACAGGGCCCTTTATCTTCCGTTCGCGACAGGCGGACACGAATATTGTGCTTGAAGCAAATGCCCAATATTTTCGTGGCGCTCCAAAGCTTGATAGGCTTGTCTATCGCATCATTCCAAACGCATCCACCCGGCGCCTGGAACTGGAAAATGGTGGCGTAGACATTATTCAGCAGGCGGGCCAGCTTGCTGCGATTCCGGCAGAAACGATTCAGGCTTTGCGGAATAATCGGAATATCACAATCATCGAAGTGCCAAGCCAAATCATCCGGCAATTGGAATTCAACAATAACAAGACGACCGGTCCGATTGCCGATATTCGGGTACGGCGCGCCATCACACATGCGATAGACTATGACGGCCTATTGCAGGGCATATTTGGCAATACGGCTGACCGCGTCTACGGCCCGCTGACATCGAATAGCTGGGCCTTCAACCCCAGAATTCGTGATCTTGCGCCGAAATATGACCCAGCGCAGGCGCGGCGCTTGCTCGCCGAAGCCGGTATCCGACCGGGGTCACTTACCTTGCCGCTCTATACTTTCCAGGGAGCACTTTGGGGCGCAGTGGCCACTTTTGTGCAGGCCAATCTCGCGGATGTCGGGATCAATGTGACGATCCAGCAGACTGAATTTCCAGCCCTTCGCGCCCTTCACACCAGCGGCAATTTCGATATCGCGCTTGATGGTCGTCAGCCCTGGTATAATGATCCTGACGCGCATATCACCATTGGTTACCTGTCTTCGCTGGCCGATACTGCCATGACTTTCCGTTTCCCGAAGGATGATGCGCTTGACGCGCAAATTCTCAAGGCTCAGCAGACGGTTTCCATGGAAGAACGCAAGGCCCTTTACTTCAAGCTGCAGGAAGAGATTCTCGCGCGCGCCCCAGGCGCTTTTCTGTTCAGTCCCAAGCTTATTGTCTTTGCGCGCGCCAATATCCGTGGCTTGGTGATCAATAGCGCACCGCCGCTCAATGAATATTGGGGGGTCTCCAAGCAGTAAGCACAATGCATGGTCTCATGCCAGGAAGTGGGTGCTCATGGTCTTTGTTGCCGGAAGAATAGTCGCGGCGATCCCGGTATTGGCGTTGGTGCTGATTATTGTGTTTTTGCTGGTGCGCGCCATCCCCGGGGATCCGGCCGTGGTGCTGCTTGGCCCTGGCGCTACGCGCGAACAGGTCGCGGCGCTGCGCGACCAGTTACGGCTTGATCTACCGGCGCCCCAGCAATTCTTGGAATATGTTGCGGCGCTGGCGCGCGGCGATTTTGGACTTTCGCTCAAAACCGGTGAGCCGGTGCTAACGGAGATCCTACTGCGTTTGCCGGCCACAATTGAACTCACGCTCATGGCGATGCTGGTTGCGGTGGTGGTCGGCGTACCTCTTGGGGTAATCTGCGCCACAAGGGTGAATGGACCGCTGGACCATCTGCTTCGTTTAGTTTCCTTGGTTGGCGTTTCGATACCCGCTTTTCTGCTGGCCCTACTGCTGCAACTGGTCTTCGCCAGCTATCTTGGATGGCTGCCGGTTTCTGGACGCTCTAGTGCCCTGGTGACGGAAGCGCCCATCACCGGTTTTGCGGTATTGGACGCGATCTTGCGTCTCGATAGCGCTGGCCTACAAAGTGCACTGGCGCATCTGGTATTGCCTTGCGCGGTATTGGCGGCATTCCTGGCGGCCACGCTTGGACGCTATGTGCGCAACAGCATGTTGGAGACGCTGGGCGAGGATTTTGTTCGTACGGCGCGCGCCAAGGGCATGACGCGCCCGCGAATAATTTATGTACATGCTCTCCGCAACGCGCTGCTGCCTGCGGTAACGATATTGGGTCTTAAGTCAGCAGAAATGCTGGGTGGCGCCATCCTGACCGAAACCATTTTCGCCTGGCCAGGGATTGGCCGCTATATGTTTGAAGCCATTCGCAATCGCGATTTTCCTGTCATTCAGGGGACAACTCTGGTTTTTGCGTTGATTTACGTGATGGCCTCCCTTGCCGTGGATTTGATCCATGGGGCGCTGGACCCACGGGTACGGCGCAGGATGTTATGATGCGTAGCATGGGCGGCTTGGTGCATTTCCTGCGTACCAACAAAGTGGCTGGCTTTGGCGTTGCGTTGCTTGCCTTTATTCTCATTGCCGTTTTGGTGGGGCCGGTTTTTTATGAGGTTTCGCCAACCCGCCTGAATATTCTTAAACGGCTTGCCCCACCGGGACCGGATTTCTGGCTCGGGACAGATTCGCTTGGGCGGGATGTGCTCGCCCGCTTGCTGCATGGCGGGCGCGTGACACTGGTTGTTGGATGCAGTGTGGTGGCGCTGGCATTTGCATTTGGTGTGACCATTGGCATGATTTCCGGCTTTGCCGGTGGTTGGCTTGATTGGTTCATTATGCGCCTGGCTGATGCTATGCTTTCCTTTCCGTCGCTGGTATTGGCCATTGCCCTGGCCGCTGCCTTCGGGCCCAGTCTTGAAAATGCTATGCTTGCCGTTGCCATTACCCTAATGCCGCAATTCGCGCGTGTCGCGCGTGGGCAGGCGATCAGCGTCTCAGTGAAGCCCTATGTTGATGCCGCGGTAACCTTGGGGCTGCCGAGACAACGTATTCTGCTGCGCTATGTTTTTGCCAATGCTGTCGGGCCACTGATGGTCCAAGCGACGCTCGCGCTTGGCGCTGCCATTTTGCAAACCGCAAGCCTTGGATTTTTGGGGCTTGGCGCGCAACCGCCCGCAGCCGAATGGGGCGCCGACGTTTCGATCAATCTCGATTTTGTGCGCAGCGCCCCCTGGGTTGCGTTGGTGCCAGGGACAGGCATTCTGCTGACAGTCATGGCCTTCAATCTGATTGGTGACGGTTTGGCCGAATGGATGGATCCACGCCGCCGCCCCTTGATTGGATAGGACCGGAGACGCCGTATGTCTGATCTTGTGATCGCCATGGCCAAGGTTGATGCTCTGCCACCCACGCGGGTGACGGACGACACATCCATCTTGACCATCAAGCGCCTTGTCTTCGAACCACTCATCAATTGGAACCGTGGCCATGCCTTTCCCGGCCTGTTTTGTTCCTGGACGCATGATGCTGAAGGACGACGCTGGCAGTTCCAGCTTCGCCCGGATGCCGTCTTCCATGATGGTGTGCGCTGCCGCGCTGGCCATGTACTCGACTTTATCGAGGGTATCCTGGCCTCAGTGGATATGTTTGGGATGAAATGGTCATATGCGCGCTATCTGGCACGCACCCGGATCAGCGCTGCAAGTGATTCAGTTGTGCTTGTCGAAAGTGAGCATCCTTTCGCCGATATCCTCGATATTTTTTCAGAATTTTATATTGCACGGATCGCGCCCGATGGCCGCGCAACACTGGGTACAGGCCCCTACGGCTTTGCGGACCTCGTACCGCATGCGCAGGCCGTCTTGGAAGCACGCGATGGCCATGCAGCATTCGTGCGGCGCATCATGATCAACTGTTTGCCGAATGCCACGGCACGTTGGAACTGTTTGCAGCAAGGCCACGCCGATGTGGCGATGCAACTTGATCATATGGAACAACCACCGGCAGGTGACAGCCGCTTTCGTTGGCTGTCAGAAATCAGTACCCTTTCGGTTATGTATTATCTGAATTGTCTTTCTGGCCCCTTTGTGGCGCCTGAGGCACGGCTTGCGGCCAATCTCGCGGTGGATAAGGAAGCCTTGGTGTGTGAGATATTCGGCGGGCATGCTGCTGTCTCCTCAACCATTGTTGGACCTGCGCATCTGGGAATGGCGGCAGGCACTATTGCGCCCATCGCTTATGATCCGGATCGTGCACGCGCGTTGCTTGATGCCTCATCTGTATCGCGCGATCTTTTGTTGCGTACGCCAACCCATATGCCAGAGCACGCGCCGGCGATCAGCCACTTTGTCGCCAGCGCATTGCAACGCGTTGGCTTTCACGTGCGTATCGAAACGGAACTTGATCGACCCGAATATGCACGCCAGGTGGGACGGAAGGAGATTGGCGATCTCGCGATTTTCGATTCCTCACCGCATAGTGCATTCCGTGTACTTGATGATAAAATATCAAGCGTATCGCAGGCCATTTGGTGGCAAGGATATCACGATTCCAAGGTTCAAAAATTGATTTCTGCGGCCAGCCATTCGGTCGCGCCTGCGGAGCGCGAGGTCGCCTATGCTGCCTGCTTGCGGCGCCTGAATGAAAATCCGCCCTGGCTCTATTTGGTCAACCCAATTAGTCTTGTAGCGGCGCGTCTGGACGCCCCGCCTATTGCGCTGGATGCCAAGGGTACAATTTCAGTCGGCTGAAACCGGCATAAGGAGCGAAGAGATGACCACAGATTATGCAATCACTTTTTTTTATTATGAAGATATAGCGCCCATTGCGCGCTTCTATGAAGATATCTTGGGATTTGAACTTGTGCTTGATCAGGGCTTGGCGCGCATCTATCGTGTGGCGCCTCATTCCTATTTTGGTATTGTGGATGGAAATCGTGGTCATCTAAGGCATCAACCGGAAAGCGCAGCCCTTTTCACGATCGTGGCTGAGGATGTTGCGGGTTGGCATGCCAAACTCAAGGTTGCCGGTGTTGCTGGCCTCTCTGAATTGCAGCGCGGCAAATATTGTGAGCATTTTTTCTTGCGTGATCCTGG
>Ga0172376_10007095_pt1 | contig 11994 bp, 7 predicted proteins | sample Lak35m_FD_121114 | JGI IMG/M metagenome (GOLD analysis project Ga0172376, IMG submission 121114) | Freshwater microbial communities from Kabuno Bay, South-Kivu, Congo - kab_092012_35m | ecosystem: Environmental > Aquatic > Freshwater > Lake | place: Democratic Republic of the Congo: South-Kivu...
AATCCCTTTTGACAGGAATGAAGTATTTGTAACGAAGACATCATCACCAACCAACTGAATTCTGTCACCGATTTTATCTGTCAACAATTTCCAACCGTCCCAGTCAAATTCTGACATTCCGTCTTCAAGAGAAATAATTGGATATTGATTTACCCACTTTGCCCAATAGTCAACCATTTTTTCAGGAGAGAAGTACTCTTTTGTTGATTTAAATAGATAATAAGATTTTTTTTCATCATCCCACATTTCACTTGCAGCAGGGTCAAGGGCGATGAAAATATCTTTCCCAGCTTTAAAACCAGCTTTATCAATCGCATCCAATATCACTTCGATGGCTTCTTCGTTTGACTTTAAATTAGGTGCAAATCCACCTTCATCTCCAACAGCCGTATTATAACCTTTCTTTTTCAAAACTGATTTTAATGAATGAAAAGTTTCAGCACCATATCTTAATGCTTCTTTAAAATTTGGTGCACCAGCAGGCATTACCATAAATTCCTGAAAATCCACATTATTATCAGCATGCTTACCACCATTTAAAATATTCATCATAGGTACTGGTAAAGTTTTTGCATTTACACCACCAATATATCTGTACAAGGGTAATCCAAAAAATTCTGCGGATGCTTTGGCGCATGCAAGTGAAACTCCCAAAACAGCATTTGCACCCAAAACACTCTTATTTGTAGTGCCGTCAAGTTCACACAAAAAATTATCTATGGCAACTTGTTCTGTTGCATCAAAATCAATTAGTTCATCAGCAATTTTGTCATTAACATTATCAACAGCCTGTTGCACACCTTTGCCGAGATATCGTGATTTATCGCCATCTCGTAATTCAACAGCTTCATTCTCGCCAGTTGAAGCACCACTCGGAACTGCTGCTCTTCCCATCACTCCAGATTCAAGTAATACATCGACTTCGATTGTAGGATTACCACGAGAATCAAGTATTTCTCTTGCGAAAACATCAACTATTGTTGTCATATACTTCTCCTTTTTTTTGAAAATTATCGCTCTAAACTTACAATAAAGGACAAGGAAATTCAATTTAAGTGTAGGCTTTAAAGTTCATCTTATTTATCGATTATCAAATATATTTTTCGTCAAAGTATTTTTATAATTTTTAATTAACCCTTATATTTATCAATAAAATTTTAGGAATGATGAAACTAGAGAAAGTTGTTATTAAAACTGATGAAAAGGATTTAGAAAGAGTTCAGAAAGTTGTAGACTCTCTTTCACAAATGAATAAGTCAGTAATGATTGGGAAAGTCATTTATGGCAGACTTGGTGATAATATTTTATTAAGTTTTAATACTGATTCAGCCTCATTCCCTTTTATATTTGAAAAACTTACTATTAATAATGTAAAAGTAATTTTAGATAGCAGTACTGAAAAATTACGACAAACAATCACTCAGAAAAAAGGACCTGTTCCTTACGAAGGTTGGGATTCACTTAAAAAACAGAATCGTGCAGTGGAATCTATAGAAGCAATTGCAAGCAGTGGAAACTATCAGGAGCTCTTCCGAATAATTAAAGACATTCGTAATGAAAAGAGCAGGATTGAAGAAGCTCAAAATGCACTTGCAAGCACTGTTTCTATTTGTATCCAAAATATTTATCAAAATGCAAAAATTCAAAAATCGCGAATCGATGATTCAGTAAATAAACTTTTAGAAATTTCATCTGATCAGAATTTGCGTGCACCAAATTTAATCGAATTTACTAAAATGGCAGGCATTTTTGCTATTGAACTTGACTCTAATGATGAAAGCACTGTTTACAAACTGATAACTATTTGCAACAACAATCAGATACACAAATATGCGAATATTGATGCTGCGGTAAAATTCAGTAAAATTGTTTTTTCGAATTTAGTGATGCATGAAAATAATCTTGAGTTTGCTATAAAAAAATTAAATCTCCGCTGGTTGAATATCTGCTTCCCTATTGTTGAACATGAATTTAATGAAAACGATAAAGCTTCTTTCACCGATTTAATCAGTTTTATTGAAAGCAAACGATAACTTCTTTGATTAATCACCTCGTCAAATTATTTTAACAGAAGAAATAATAATTAATTAAGTGTAATCTGCCCCCGTAGCTCAGCAGGATAGAGCAGCAGTTTCCTAAACTGTTGGTCGGAGGTTCGAATCCTCTCGGGGGTACAAATTAATTTTGAGGCTGATATGGTTGACAATTTTTTTTCTAAATTGAATTCGAATTTATTATTCAAAGATGTTGATATCGAAAACATTGAGAGTCTTTTTGACTTTTCAAGGATCTCTCATCACAAAGAAGGTGAAATTATTTTCAGCAAAGGTTCTGATGCGAAGTCAATTTTTTTAGTTCTACATGGCAAAGTAAATTACATCGACTATAATTTTATTAACCGTGGAAGTTCATCCAAAAGTCAAAACATTATTCAGGATGATCAATTTTTTGGTTATGATGACCTTATTGATAAAAAAAGGCGATCATCAACTGCAATAGCGATAGAGGATTCGGATTTACTTGAAATTACAAACTCGGAACTCGAAAGGCTTATTTCGCGCGATGTAAGAATACTGAAAAATTTAAGCATGGATTTATTAGCGCAAAGAAAAGAACTGTACAGCAATAAAAATCATAATACTTCAATGTATACAAATACTGACTATAATTTCTATAATTCTCAGAACCCATCTCCAATGCAAAGCACAAAAGTGTTTCAGGGACGAAAGGAAAAAATTGATTTAAGCGAAAATGAAATTAATGAAATGAAATTGGCTCTTGAAAGAGAAAAGCAATTTGCCGAAGAAGCAATTCAACAAGAAATGGAAGAGATAACAAAAAAAGAAGAGGAGCTTAAGAAATTAGAAGAAAATCTGAACAAAGAAAAAGAAGTATCTGCTCTTTCACTTTCAAAAGAGGTTGAACAACTTCAGCTGAAAGAAGATAATATAAAAGCATTGGAATTAAAGATTGCTGCACAAAAAGAAAATGCAAAACAGGGTATATCAAGAAAATTAGAGTTTATCAAACAGAAGGAAATTGATATTGAGAAAAAAATTCGTTCAATTGAGGCGGAAAAAAAAGTTTTAGATGAAGCAATGGCGAAGGCAAAAGATTTGGCTCAAAAAGAAATCGAGTTGATGCAATTTTCAAAGCAACTAGAAAATTCTAAGCAAGAAGTTGAAAGAATTTTGAATAAGGAAAGTGAACTTCAACTAAAAGAAAAAGAATTGGAAGAAAAATTTACTGCTCTTGAAAAAGAAAAAAATGAACGTGATGCTTTGAAACAAGTCGAGTTGGAAACTATTGAACTTGAGCTTAATAAAAAACGCGAAGAATTTCAAAATGAAAAATCAATTCTTGAAGAAGCTAAAATAAAGATGGATGAATTATTGGCTAAAGAAAAGGAATTAAATACCAAAGCGGAATCTTTAGAAAAAGAAAAGCATTTTTCTGAAGAAATGCTTGAGAATGAATTCAGACAACTTGAGGAAAGAGAAAATTTAATTGCGGCTAAAGAGAAGGAACTTGAAAAAAGAGAAGTTCAAATATTAAAGGCAAAAGAAAAGGAAAGAGAATTAGAACGAAGAGAAGAGGAACTAAATAGAAAACTTGAACTTTTGACTCGCGAAGAAGTCGACAACAATTCTTTATCCTACAAAGAAGAAGAATTAAGAAAGAAAGAACTTGAATTAATCGAAAAAGAAAAAGCGTTGGAAAAAGAAAAATTATTTGCTGAACAATCTTTGCAGGAGGAATTAGATTCTATACAACAGAAAGAACAAGAATTAAAATCAATTGGAGAGAAAATAGAATCGGAAAAAAATAAATTAGAAAAAGATTTACGTGTAAAATTAGCTCAACTGCAGGCAAGAGAATCGGAACTGATTATTAAAGAGGAAGAATTGTCTAAGGCAATTAATGATTCTAAGAAAATTGCTGATGAAGAAATTAAAAAAAGAGAAAGAGAAATTGCGGAGGAAAGGAATCAGATTCGGTCACAATCTTTAGATACGATTAAAGATATTGAAGAGCAGTTAAATGACTTTAAACTTCGCGAGCATGTGCTTCTTCAAAGAATTGAATCTTTGGAACAGGAAAAATTATCTATCATAACTGAAAGGAAATCCTCAGGGAAAGATTCATTTATGCACGATGAGCCAAATCTCAACGAGCCATTTTATAAGGGTAATCAATTCCAAACAGATATAATTAGTAAATCTGATTCAATTCCGGAATCAAAGAAACCAAAATCTGTCGATGTATCTCCAACTTTTTCTGACGATGATATTGTATTTATTTCCGATGATGGGGAGACGGTCATTCGCAGAGAATTTGCAAAAACATATCAGGAATTTGAAGTTAAAGATGTAAAAGTAATTGTTGTTAATCTGCAACGCGGCACAACTAATTACGCAACTGAATTACAGGGATTTCTGACAGAAAAAATTAAAGCTGGCAGCAGAAAATTTATTATTGATTTATCCTTTTGCCTTTTCTTCGATTCAACATTTTTAGGTGTTCTTGTTCGAAACTTAAAAATTATCAGCTATGAAGGTGGTGATTTAGCATTGGTTTTGAATATAAAGAAAATGGCATCCACAACTTTTTTCCTTGCAGGGATGGATAGGATTTTCAAGATATTTGACAGCATCGAAAGCGCTTTGAAAATATTCAACAAAAAAGATTAGCCTTTGAATATCCTTGGAATAATCCTTATTAGTTGAATTGCACCTTTGATTTTAGAAAAAGATTTTTTGTCATACATAAATTTTAGTAGCCCTATTATTCCTTCATAGACTTTACGATCATATGGATGCCACCAGAGATTTTTTTTGACAAATGGAAGAACATCTTTTACGATTACCTGTATTTGAGTCATTTCATGGAAACCAAATTCTCCATGAGACCGACTGCCACCAGAAGCTTTGAAACCACCCCATGGTGTTTCAGCCATTCCATGACTCATCAAATGATCATTAATATTTACCACACCAACATTTAGTTTCTTTCCTATTTCAATTGCTTTTTTATTACTGCGACTCCATACTGAAGCTGTTAGGCCAAGCTCAGAATCATTAGCAAGTTTTATTGCTTCTTCGTAATCATTAAATTTCATCACACCCACAACAGGGCCAAATGTTTCTTCTTTCATCAGTTTCATATCATGATTGACATTAATCAGAACAACAGCTTTTAAGGCATTAAAACTATTTCCTTCCAATTTTGATTCGGCAAATATTTCAGCACCTTTTGCAATTGCATCCTGTACGTGCAATTCAACAATTTTTTTCTGAGTTAAATTTGCCATCACACCAAAATCACATGTATAAGAATCTGAATCCCCCGCTATCATGTTTTCGATTTTATATTTAATTTTTACAAGAAACTCATCATAAATTTTTTCATGAACGTAAATTCTTTCAACCCCACCGCATGACTGTCCACAATTTTGAAAACCAGCCCAAACAGCTCCATTTACAGCCCGATCCACATCTGCATCTTCAAGAATAATCATTGGATCGTTGCCACCAAGTTCAAGACTGATTGGAATTAATTTAGAAGCGGTTTTTATTGAGAGCTCTCTGCCAACTTCAGTTGATCCAGTAAAAAATATTTTATTCACCCCGGATTCAATTAGTAAATCACCGGCTTTGCTTCCGGGAATATTAATATATGACAAAATATTTTCAGGAAATTCTGCATTAATAAATAATTCTTCTATTTTCCTTCCAACAAGTTGCGTATCAGTTGCAGCTTTGAAAATTACTGCATTGCCACACATCAATGCCGTGATTATATCAAACATTGGAATTGTAAAAGGATAATTCCATGGAGCGATAATTCCCACAACTCCATAAGGCACTCTTCGGATAAAACTTTTTTTGTTGAATAAAAAAATATTTCCTGATTTTAATTTTTTATCGGATAAAAATTTTTTCCCGTTTTTCAAAAAGAATGTTATTGCCATTGCCACCGGCAGAACTTCAGCCGTCAATGCATCAATTTTCACTTTGCCGTTATCTTGTGAAATAACTTTTGCAATCTCATCAGCATTTTCAACCAATAAATTTCTTAGTCTAATAAAATATTCGGATTTTGCATTAAAGCTTTTGAGTGCCCACTCTTCCTGAGCTTTTCTTGCAAGATTAACTTTTGCTTTAACTTCCTCAGCACTATCTAATTTTGAATAACCAACTATTTTATTTGTTAATGGGTTAATACACGGCGTTGGATTTTCCATAATACCTCAATCTATTAAATCATCAATTCGCTTAAAATGATAACCTTTATTTAATAGTGAAGAAATTAATTCTTCAAGATGATTATAAAATTTGTCTGTACGGTCAGGATGAGTTCCAAAATGAATTAATAATATTTTCCCATTCAGTAATTGACTCTTCTCGAGGGCATGTATTTTTTCCATAATCCATTTTGAATCACGATATGATTCATTCATTTGCGGAATTGTATAATCGGCATTTGTATAAGTCCCCGGAGAAAAATTGATAATTTTAATTCCCAAATTCTCTGCCCAATCAGATATAGTCTGATTATACCACTCATAAGGAGGCAGAAAATATTTTGCTTCGTTTGGATTGATGCTGAATTTTTTCATTGCCATATAATTGTTTTTCAAATCAGCAAGAAACTCATCATGATTTACCAACAATGAATCTCTTTTCTCCGAATCACAATACAATAGATGCTTATCTGAATGAGCTCCCAGATAATGCCCTGCGCTTTTCAATTTATCAATATACTTTTTGTTATTTTCATTCCGATAAAAATCACCAGTAAAAAAGAAACTTGCTTTAACTATTAAATCATCAAGCGTATTAATAATTATTTCAGCTCCGTCAGCATATTCATGACCAGAAAAAATAATGGAAATGCTTTTTAATGAATCCTGAATTCCGGTTATTCCTCCTGCATCAACGAGATATTTTTTATTAATACCTTTTCTTGTTTCAAGTGATGAAAGATAATATGTAAGACTTGCTGTACCATCCATCGTGGGTTCGTTAGTAGAATAATCACCATAATCGTCATGATAGACAATAAAATTATTCTGAAATTCTTTATACTCGTCATCTTGATAAAGGTTTATGCCAAGCAATTTTTTGTAAATTGAAGTATAAACAGGTCCATCTACAAGTCCGCCATTAATCTTATAATTATAGAGATACGAAAAAGCAGAATGAGGATCTTCAGGTGAATCGCCATAAGCTGGTAACCCAACAATCATGCTCGTTCCCCAAGGATTACACCCAAACAACCAATCACGAAGCATCGCTTCCATTTGATCGTATTTTTTATCTTCAGAAAGTTTTTTGTACAGACTTAGTTGTGTTAAAGCTGCAGCAATTAAATTATTGGAGCACCAGATGAATGGAATTCCCACAAAGAAAACATTGTCTTTCCCTTTTTGAAATATTCGTTCCAATCCTTCTTGAATAAATTGACTGAAATATTCTTTTTCAGGCATCTTATTTTGTGCAAGTAAATAATGCCCTATATTTACGAAAGGATACCATTGATAATGTTTAGCAGTGTCGCTGCCCATCCATGGAATTACTTTTTCTTCCCTGCCGTATTGAATTGCTTCAGCGAGATAACTTGCATAGCCAGTTATTCTAAATAACTGAACCGCAGCCAGTTCCATATCATCATTGCAATTATCTTCCTCATAAAAATACGGAGCTCTACATGGGGCTGTTTGACAAACACCGGGATGATTTTTTCCATATTTATAAGCGGCAATAGATTTTTTAAGTAATTTAACCGAAAGAGCAGAATCGTATTTTGAAAATATTTCGGAAGCTAATGCAAAAGCTGAAGCAAATTTACCGGCAGTAGAAGCTATTCCATTACTCCTATTTTTGTACTTTATAATTCCCTGCGGCTCGCCTGTGCAAAAATAAACCGGTCTTTCCTTTCCCTTTCCATAATCAACCTGATCTTCTGTTGGAAGCCTGAAACTCATATGATCACGATCATCTGCAATTTGATTGTACATAATACTATCGTCAGGATTCATTTTTAACAACCAGTCAATTCCCCATCGTGCTTCATCCAAAATATCAGGGACACTGTTTGACAATGGTTTGCCGGAATAATTATAGTTATCAGAAAAACTGTTTTTATTCATTTCATATGCGAACAACATCTGGTAAGTTGCATTTGCAGAAGTTGTAACATATTGCAGATAATCCGATGCATCATGCCAGCCACCTGTTACATCAATATGAGTCGAATCAAGCGGAGGATTATAAATTACAAAACCATCTTTAGTATGACATGAATCATTCAAAAATGGATTGAATCTACAACGCTGCTGTCGCATGTAATTCAACAGAAAATCCGCTGTTCCGTTATAAATATTTTTGTCAATCATGAATATTGGAGATTTAATATTTCTTATTGCAATGTAGTAGCAACCCTCTTTATAAAAATCAGAAAAATCACAACGTAGTGATGAATTAAATCCATCCCATGGTTTAAATTTTAGAATTCTCTTTGAATGAAATACCACCTCATCAGTTATCGCATCAACTAAATCAAAATTGTCAACCTCGAAAAATTCTTTGCTTAGAAAGATTGCAATCTTAATCGATTCCGGTTTATATCCAAGTTGATTAACACGAATCCAACTTTGAGCAATTGATAAAGATGATAAGAAATACAAAAAGAAAATTTTAATAAACATTTTTTTCCTTTGTGATAAACTTATTTTCTTTACTAATAAAATAGCAAATTTTAAATCATAAATAATTGCCAAAGTGGAAAAATTAACTCTTATTCAATGTATTAATTACCTCTCATATTTATAAAATCAAAAAAATCAATCAAATTTCAAGGCACAATCTTTGGGCATTATTAATGAGTAAAATATGAATATCGACATAAAAAATTTTAGTGAACTCTATTTTAATCTGGAAAATATAAGTTCTGATGAGGATAGATTAAATTATTTGTACAGATTAAAACTGGAAATAAGAAAAACTATTAAGTCATTTTCTGAGGCAGTTCAAATGCCGGTGAGAATTTTTCTTGAAGAGTATTTTCAAACAAATCAGGAATTCAAAGAAGTGTCAACCATATTGAGAAAAATAATTGAGAGACAAAGTCTAAATCCGCGTGACAAAAGATATCCGAGCGAGGATTATTTAAGAAATGAATTACAAAAAGAGATATTAGAACTTGAAAAAATGGATAGGTTAATTACTTCAGAAATTATGCAGTTAAATTCTTCAGGAAATTTTTCCTTTCTAGATGACCAAATTTTTCCACAATAACTTTTAGAGGAGCTCAACTTCTTTTTCAAATGCACTCACCGCATCATAAAATTCTTTTGGAAGGTCAATCTTTTTCTTTGTCATGAAGTCAATATGCACTAATGTTCCAGCACCCGAGGCTAACAATTGATTTGTTTTTTTGTTGATCACCAAATGTTTGAAACCAAAACTTGATTTTTTTATATAACTAATTTTCGTGTACACAAACAACTCATCATCAAATAACGCCGGCTGCAAGTAATCACATTCATTATGAGCCATTATAAAAAAGGAGCCGTTTTCCAAAACAGTATTGAGAGAATATTTAGTTTTCAAGTCCTGCAAATACTGAATTCTTGCATCTTCGAAATAATTAAAATAAACTGCATTGTTGCAAACGCTCAACATATCTACTTCATGAAATTTAACCTTCACATCAATCTTGTGGTGGTAATCTTTTGACAAATCAGAAATGTTCTCCACTTATTTATCCAGTATTTGTGTTAAAATTTTTTTAACTAATTCAGCTTCCTCGAATGAGATATCAAGATGGGTAACAATTCTTAAATTATCATTACCACCATATCCAAGCAGAACATTTTTCTCTTTACAGAGATTAATGAAATCTGACGATGACATATTCCTTAATTTAAATATCAGCATATTGGTTTGGCACAGGCTTAAATCGATCTCGACACTCCCGAACTGTGAAAGATGATGGGCTAATTCTTTTGCCTTAATGTGATCATCAGATAATTTATTAAAATTATTTTTCAAAGCGTAAAGACCTGCAGCTGCAATAATTCCAACCTGACGCATTCCACCACCGATTGATTTTCTCACTCGAAATGCTTCTTTGATCAAATCTTTATCTCCTACAATTATAGAACCTATCGGCGCTCCAAGACCTTTTGACAAACAGCAGCTTGCTGTGTCAAAATATTTCAAATATTCTTTTGGAGAAATACCAGAGGTAATTGATGCATTCCAGATTCGAGCACCATCAAGATGCATTGCTAATGAATTCTGATCCGCAAAATTTTTAATCTCAATAATATTTTCAATTGGTATTACAACACCACCAGCAACATTATGTGTATTCTCAATTTCAATCACCCGACTTCTTGGCATGTAGTACGCCGATTCCGGACGAATTGCTTTTCGGACTTTTTCAATTGGTATCACTCCATTAACACCTTCAATTAAGTGCAATTGTATTCCACTTAACTTTGCTGGTGTTCCGGATTCATACCAGAAAATATGTGAGTCTTTTTCACAGATAACTTCATCTCCAGGCTGAGTCAAAACATTCAAGCAAATTTGATTGCCCATAACTCCGCTCGAAACAAAAAGTGCTGACTCCTTGCCCAATAAATCAGCAGCATATTCTTGCAACTCATTAGTTGTAAGATCTTCACCATAAACATCATCACCAACTTCAGCATCATACATTGCACGGCGCATTCCCTCACTTGGCTTTGTAACTGTATCGCTTCGCAAATCAATTATTTTCATCAATTACTCCATATTTGAAATATTTTTTATACATAAAAAGAACAATTATAAACACTACTAATAAAACCGATAACCCGGGGAACAACAAAGGATATCTTGAAAAAAAAGTTTTTTGGCCATTTGGTGAGGCTTCAACAACAAGATATTTTTTTTCAAACATATTCGTTTTTTTTATTGTTCTGCCGAATGGATCAATAATACAACTAATACCACCATTGGCACATCGAATAATAAATTTTCTATTTTCTACTGCACGCAGAGTCGCAATCTCTTTATGTTGATATGGTCCGCTCGAATTGCCATACCAACTGTCATTAGTTACAATCACTAATATTTCAGCTCCTTTGCTGATAAATTGAGAAACATAATCAGCATAAATTGATTCGATACAAATGATTCCTCCAACTTTAATATTACTTTTGTTTCGGAGTTGTATTTTGCTGACAGTTGTATCATGACCTGTATTCCAACTTGATATTCCCACATTCCACTTTAGCAAATCACCAAAGAAAGGAATGTATTCAACAAGCGGAACTTTTTCCCCAAATGGAACAAGCTTTTGCTTGCCATATTTTTGTAATGAGTCATTCTGCCAATTAAAATATAATATTGAATTATAAGATGTATAAAATCGAGAAGTATCAATCATAGGTTTTGCATCTTTCGGCATTATTTTTTTATCATAATAGATAGTTGCATCAGGCATACCGGTTATTAACGAAACCTGATTCTCCCTGAGAAATTTTTTAATTAAAAAAAGTTCCCGTTCATAATTGCCAATCGTTAAATAAACTGGCAATGCTGTTTCAGGCCAAACTAAAATTTCGGCACCATCGTTTATAGCTTGCTTAGACAATTCAAAATAAAGGTTCAAAATGTTGTCAAGATTTCCTTCTTCCCATTTATTCCAGGGATTTAGATTTGGCTGAATAATTCCAAATTTAATTTTTGTGGATTCACTTTCTTTTGAGTCAAGTTTATTAATGCCATAAATAATTGGAATAGCTAATAATAAGAATGCAAATGAGAGTGAGAAATAATCGATTTTTCTACCATCTAAAAATTTTGTCAATGCGAAGAATAAAAAAACATTTACGTAAACAAGTATCACAGAAAGCCCGTAAACTCCAACAACTTCAGATATTTGAATTAAAATACTATTTGTAGAAAGCGCATTGCCAAGACTTAGCCACGGAAAGCG
>Ga0172376_10007096_pt1 | contig 11992 bp, 10 predicted proteins | sample Lak35m_FD_121114 | JGI IMG/M metagenome (GOLD analysis project Ga0172376, IMG submission 121114) | Freshwater microbial communities from Kabuno Bay, South-Kivu, Congo - kab_092012_35m | ecosystem: Environmental > Aquatic > Freshwater > Lake | place: Democratic Republic of the Congo: South-Kivu...
GGACGGACTGAACAGCGTCCATTCTTTTTCTTCGATGACGCGTTTCATGAACAGGTCCGGGATCCAGTTGGCCGTATTCATGTCATGGGTCCGACGGCGTTCATCGCCGGTATTTTTACGCAGTTCTAAAAACTCCTCGATGTCTAAATGCCACGTCTCTAAATAGGCGCAGACGGCACCGAGGCGTTTACCGGATTGATTGACGGCGACTGCGGTATCGTTCGCGACTTTCATGAACGGTACGACGCCTTGGGAGGTGCCGTTGGTGCCTTTGATGTGTGCGTGCATCGCCCGAACCGGCGTCCAGTCATTCCCCAGACCGCCTGCGAATTTCGACAGCATGGCGTTATCCCGTAAGCTGTCGTAGATGCCGTACAGGTCATCCGGAATGGTGGTCAGGAAGCACGACGATAACTGAGGCCGTACGGTGCCGCTGTTAAACAAAGTCGGGGTCGAGCACATGAAATCAAACGTCGACAGCAGTTCATAAAAGGCGATCGCATACGCCGTGCGGGTCTCTTCGGATTCATTCAGGGCGATACCCATGGCGACGCGCATGAAAAATGCCTGCGGTAATTCAAAACGCTGGTGATCGCGGTGGAGAAAATAACGGTCGTACAGCGTTTGCAACCCCAGGTACGTGAACTGCAAATCCCGTTCAGGCCGTAGCGCCTGTGCCAATGTCGGGAGATCATAACCTTGTAACCGCGGATCGAGTTGACGGTAAGCAATACCGGCGTGGATGTAATCGAGGAAATACCGATCGTACGCACTGAAGGCACTATATGCAGATACCTCGATCATCTCATGGATGACTTGCAATGCCTCGTGGCGTAAGGTATCCAGCAAGATGCGGGCAGTGACGTAGCTGTACTGCGGTTCGGCTTCGATACGGGTACGGGTGGTCAGGATCGCAGTTGTCGACAATTCTTTATACCCCATGGCGGCATACCGAACCGTTTCAATCTCATGAAGGATCCAGGCTGAATCGACACCGTCGAGATCGGTACAGGCGGCTTCAATGACAGCGGTCAGGCGATCCCAATCGTCATTCACGTCGGTAGGGCTATCGACCTCAGGCCACCCGTAATCGGTCGCATCGTCGGCTAATGCGTCATCGATAGCGTCGTGCGGGTGTTCCCGTTCCACCCTACGGGCTTCCCGGTACACGATGTAGGCCCGTGCGACTTCATAATACTCGTTGTGCATGAGGGTCCGTTCGACTTGGTTCTGGATGTCTTCGATGTACAGTAGCGGGCGGTCGTTATGATGGGCGACGATGGCATTGTGGTGAAGCAGTTGATCGACGACATGGTGGGTGATGCGGGTAACGGTGTGTTGGATGCGCTCGCTGTCACATGCATGACTGCCTTCAATGGCTAGAAATGCTTTCATGATGGCCGTATGTATTTTAGAAGGATCGAAGACGGCGATGCGATGATTGCGACGAATTACGTAGGCGTGGGGATTGGCTGAAGTCATGGAAATTCTACCTGTGTAACGCAACTAAAAGGAAAAAACGACAAGGCCATTTTAAGGCTTGCACACCATTAATCGAATGAGTTTTACTTTTTATCGCTTTCAATTTAAGAGGTGTAGTATGGCGCGTGTACGACGTGTACGTGAAGTAGAAGAGACGATGGATGCTTCTCATGCGTGGGGAATGGCTCTGGAATCTGGCTTTGAGGTCGAACGTATTTCAGTGAGTCTGGAGCGTTCGTTGGATATTTTGAGCGAAGAATTGGAATTACGCTCTGCACTTGCAATGGAAGGGCGGATGGACGAACAGACGCAGCGCTTATTAGCCATTATGGGTCGTATGGCGGTAGCAGGTACGTCATACAAAGGTGAACGGTTGATCCCCAGTTGTGAATCGTATTCGGATCTAGCAGTATCGTTAGAAGAACAAGCGGAAGCGCAGTTACAACAGACCGACAGTGCTTTTAACGATTTGTTTACCGCTATCTCAACGTGGTTTGATAAAACTATATTGTGGTTTCGAGGACGTGAAGGCAAGATTCAGCAACTGCAAGGTAAATTAAAAGAACTGAAACAGTTGGGTTATACCACACTGCCTTCCATTACTGTAGCAGACCGCCCGTTATTTTCACCTAAGAAGTTCGGTGATACCGTTTTACACGGTAGTGATGACCATATAACATCGATCAGCGACCTCACCCACAACCTGACCGAAATGAATCAATTTAGTTCCAATGTACTGGAAGTCGTTAAGGCCAAAAGTGGTGTGTTGTATGAAAATAAATACCGTATTGGCGTCATCATGGATATCCTTAAAGTTAAACAGACGACATTGAAGTTGTATGGTGCATTGGAAGAATACATGAAAGCCCTTATAGGTGTTAAAGGTATTAAAGCAAGTAAAGAATCCGGTACCGGTGGCAATAAGTTATACGCAGCACCACTTCATCCTACTGCAACCGGTATGCTGATTTCACTACCCGTTAAAACGGATTGGGATGAAGAAGAATATCGTAAGATGGCCTATGCTAGCAAACGGTTTAATGTCATATTGGCTCGAGATTCTGGCGCTGTAACGGAGAACGTGGGCAAATATACATTCGAAAATACCAGTATTACCGATATGGAGAAACTAATAGATGCGGTAATGCGCAATCATGCTACGCTGGAAGGCTTCTTATACCACTTCAGAAGTGAGTTTAAAAAGGCCGCATCGGTCGTAGTTGCACTGAGACATGAACGATCAAAATACATACCGCAGCACTATATTACCGGTATGTTGTTGGAATGGATAACGGTATCGTACAAGGTATTGCACAGCATGGTAGATGTCGTATACAAAACAATAATGCATGCTGACAATATCAATAATAGCGCGATCTCGGATACCATTGATTTTGCACACACCGTCCTTTGGCATAAAGGCTGGCAACAATAAACGAGGTGTAATATGACACGCATAAGGCGTATGTGGGAACCCGAAGATGTCGTCGACACGATGACCGCGTGGAATCTCGCAATGGAAGCACACCGTGAGATCGAACAAATCGTCTCCAGCCTAGGACGATCGCTCGATCTCATGGCGTGTGAAAATGACTTAAAAGGCGTGATTGCCCAAGAAGGTCTCATCGACACACAAACGCAGCAGTTGCTCGACATCATTCGCAGTATGGCGGTGGCCGGTACACCGATTGCACCAGAGCGTATTATGCCCAGCTGTGAGTCATATCGACATTTAGCAGTGGCATTAGAAGATCAAACGCCGGAACGGTTGCAAAACATTGGCGCCACCTTCAATGATTTATTTAGTAAAATCGGAACATGGTTCAGTCATGTTAGTATGATGTTTAAAAGCATCGATGGGCGTATTAAAACAGTGCGCAGTAAGGCCGATGAATTACATACGTTAGGATTCACCACCTTACCGTCAATTCAATTGGCCGATCGTAGTATTTTCATGCCAGAGTCTTTTAACTTACATGAAATACCACAACGCGACAACCACATTACCGAAATCAAACACTTAACGGAAAATTTCAAAGATGTTCAGTCTTTTCTGGACAATTTTTTAAACGCATTACAGCATAATAGCACCAGTATCTACTAATCGAGCGGTCGGTTTGAATCCATTAAAGATCTTTTAAAAATGGAAGAAACATCAAAACGCTTTTTTAAAGATTTACGTCAACTTACTAAGGCATTGACTTCAGTGAAAGGGATGAAAAGTATTAGGTTTAGCAATAATGGACGATCGGCCACCAGTAGCCCGTGGTTTCCAGGCTTATACAGTTTACTGATTTTGGAGCCTAAATCGTCTAGTTGGGATGATTCGAAGTATCGTACACTGGGGTCTGCCGCTCGAAATCACGTTGCTATTATCGATCATGCCAAATTTGATCGGTATAAGAAAAGCAAACTGACATTTAGAGAAACACCATTAAATGATGTTGTTCGGCTTATTGAACAGCTGACTGAGTTGTGCAGTTTTCTCACTAACTATCAGCGACAATTTGATGGTATTTTTAAAACCGGTAGTTATAAGGCCGTTAGTATGGTCAATGCTATTCCCACGATAATTTCATCGATGAACTCGATGGCGGGTGACTTAGGAAGTATAGCAGCCCGTGGGGCTATCGATTATCTTTTTACATCATACGCAGTGTTGCTGGCATATATCGATCTCAGCTATTCGGCATGTTTTCATTTATATAATGGGACAATTACTGCTATAAATGAAACGCTTCACACAATGCATGCGATTCTCTGGCATAAAGGCTGGCAGAAATAAAATCCAATCGATTAAAAAAATAAACAGCGACATATACTACTGATGAGGGTAGTCCCGATTATCCTCAGCACCCTTTGTTTATTTTATCGAAAAGGTAACCGCCATCATGCCCACACGCAAATTGCACTCAGTCCGCCTCTATCCCGAGTATACGTTAGAAACCGCCCATTGGTTTGTAGATCCTAACGATATCGCGCCGTTTCCGATTGAACAGAATATAGATGAGACGACGATCCATGGAGGTGGGGTGTGGACTACCAATTTTACCGATGATGCTGACACCGATGTGACAATAGCCTACACTGCACCGTATGCGACCCATGTTCGCATTCCGATTGCGGCGATGGATCTACCCGACTTTATGCCGGCTGAATCTTGGCGATTTCATCCAGCCTCGCTGTACTTAAAAGTAGATGACAGCCAAGGTCGGCAAGGGATCTTTTGGTTTCCGGTGGCGCCTCACTATCCCACGGTTACAACCCCCCGTGCAACACGGGCATCCGCGTGGTCACAGGCGTTTCAGATGGAGTTTGCTATGCCATGTACGCTACGGGATACGTATAACCAGGTCACAGTAGCGGATTTTACATTGCCGTATACTCCGCACACGACGCCGACCGGTGAGACCTACCACTGGTTACGGTTTCACGGACAGATCGTGATAGACCCGGATGATACCTTCCGGATTGAATCCGTGTCGTTATACTTAGTGGCGACCGACGATAAGACACACATTCTGTTTGAGGAAGCTGATATCATCGGGTATGAGTTGGTGGTCGTGACTCAGACCTAATCTACTTAGTATGAAGAGGAGGCTCAAGCAGTCTCCTCTTATGCCGCTCCGTGTTATTTTATGCTGACAGTGCCTTATAATGATGAGGTACTTTTCTCTTTTTCTACTATGAGGTTCTACCATGAATGCACCCGATCGATTCACCATGCCATTCGGCATACCGTCTACCCCTACGTCTGTGATCCAACCCGGCGAAGAGATCATTGATGCTGATTACATTGAGGTGCCATTAACACCGGCTGATACCACCGTCTCGGTGGTAGGGGAAGCGGCGACCGTATCGCCTGAGCCGATCGATATGACTGCATCATCAGTCGATATGCCGCCGCCCGAAATGCCCCCTTCGCCAAACCACATACACCTCGATCCGGAGATAGCGGCAGCCTTAACAGAGGCCGGTGAAGGCGGTGTCATCACTAACCAAGCGTTGATTGACTTTCTGAATGGCCTATCAGCCCAAAAACAAACTGAGGTCGCTGCTGGGGGTGGTAATGCCGATAGTACACTCGCTGCCTATGAGGCTTTGCAAAACAAGGAAGCAGAACAAGCCGTCGCTCGTAAGCAAGCGAAGTATTGGTTGAATAAGTTTGATATCGGCCAATCGTTACTGAAATCCATTGCCAAGAGTATTCTGGTCACAAATGACGGGTGGTATGCCATGATGATGGCGCCGCAGTACAATGATCAACCGCTCTCTCCGTACATACGTGGCTGGGACAATAAAGCGATGAATAAACTGTTCAAACGGATCGATCTGTACCATGCGTTAGCCACGTACAATGAACCGACCGATTGGACATTTGGATTTCAACGCCTACGTCATCCCGTGATGACCGTGAAGATCCAGCGGATTGACAATATGGATTATGAGACAGCGTGCGGTATGGCATTTGCGACATACCTGCAGCATTTGCACCACTGAAATCATCTTCGGTAAGAGTCGAGCATGGATTGCTCGACTGGCTTTGATTGTAGAGGTATAACATGTCACACTTATCGACCAGTCCACCATTACCTAAACTGAAAAAGTACCTTCACCGGCACCTGAAAATGACATTAAAACAATACGATTCAGCGCATTGTTCAGGTATTTTATACACGCCACCTCGAATCACACAGCTCTACTGTGATGCATTTTTAGGTACGGAAGCAGTTGATGAATTAGGGTTACTGGATCCATATCAGGCTTGTTTAATTCCATCTGAAATATACAGCTTGCACGAGTTTCAGTGTACCTTTATAAAGGGCAATGTAGATCGGATCATTTTCTTCCAGGCTTATAGTTTGGAAACCGCAGTGTCTCCGATATTACAGCAGTTCGGTGATTTCGTACTGGCACAAGTAGAGCCGGTATTACAACAAGCTCAGGTAAGAGGACTTTTTTCTGAATGATCGCACCGTAGCGGGAGGGTGGCTATATGGCCACTCTCCCATTATGCCCGATTCCAATAGGTTAAACTGACATATACTGTCTTTGAAGTATTTGGAGGACTTATGATTGAAATAGAGCACTTAATTGGTCTTGTACGCAATAAGACCGTCGGGATCCGTGAGACCCCGGATAAAAACATCGATGGAATCCGTAGGCGGACGGTATACATCAATCAGACAAGATGGGCCCTGACCGTGGTCGATCGCAACAACATTAAACACCGTATCTCGAATTCACCGACGCCGTATACTCAGGAGTTCATCATCCGGGATGAGTATCTGGTACCGCCATCGGCTTTCAGTGATTTACAGCGGCTGTTTTTGGAAAAAGCCAATGATAGTGAGTATGCCGATCTACGGGTATTTCAGGAAGCGTTCTATAAGCAATATGAAGAACGCAAGTTTACACCACTGACATTGACGTTAGATTGTGTCGTGACAGAAGCCCGGTTAAAAGAGTACCGGACGTTGTACATAGCGAATCGGGATGTGATGATCTCATTAGAGCCGCCGGGTATCGTACCCGATCATCCATACTCCTATGCCGCCATCATTCAAGGCCGGTATATGGAATCGGCCAATACAGTACACGGCCTGACGTTTTCAATCGAACTGATCGATAACGAACAGCAGGTCAGTGATCGGTACATCTACTTGGCAAAACAAGTGTTTCATTTACGGCCGCAACGGGATATTCTAAGGGCTTCCGGCGTTTATGTCGGGATCACGGAACAGGATGCCCACGGCCATCCAACCGTCAGTACGGCCTGCTTCAGTTTAGAAGAAGCGGAAGAAAAGTTGGGGTTGTTCAAAACACGAGAGGAAGCTCTCAGCGGAGGCGATGTTAAATCGTTACGTCAGGAGCATGTTGCCGAATTGAATCATCAACATAGCTTACGACAGTTGGAGTTGAAACAAGTGGAACAGCAATTAAAGGAAGAAGCCGAACGGATGAAGGTCGAGCAACTGGAGCGGGATATGAAAGCCAAGGAGGAGCAGACGAAATGGGAGCAGGAGAAGATACGCATGGATGCCGAAATGCAACGCATGAAGGCCCGTATGGAAGAAGAGCGGATGCGACGGGAATCGCATTATGAGCAACGTTCATACGAACGTAAGGATGAGCATGAATGGTTTAAGTTCGTGAGTGCCGCCTTAGTGGCGAGCCTCGGTATCGTTGCCATCATCATGAAAAAGTCCTAGCCGTAGTCAGGAAAAAAGTAGGCTCGACATTATCTAATGTCGTTCGTACGCACGGCCGACCTTTGTTTCTCTAACCGACCCCTAACAATAAATAGGAGACACCGATGGAAAAAGCCTTTCGTGCTTTAATAGACAAGCACGTCCCGTACCCGAATCGGGCCGTTTGCGATGGCCTAGCGACGACGTACATCCCGTTGGCGGAAGCGTATATCGACGAAGTCTTTAAAAGCGCGATCCGGTCATTACCGAATCTCAAGTATTTAGGCCCGAAACCGTGTACGCCTAAAGAAGAGTATGAAGAAGTGACTCGACCCCGCAATGGCCGGCGGACGTTCAACTTGGCCCGGTCGGATATCTACCAGGTCCGTTACTGGTTTGAATACCAGGGAGTGAAGTTTGATCGGTATCTGTACTTGCCATTCGTGGAAGATGCCGGCATCATTCACTTGAGCGGCTCGTGTTATCACATCCATCCCGTCTTGACGGATAAGTGTGTGAGTGCGACCAACCAGGGGGTGTTTGTACGGTTAGAGCGGGATAAAGTCAATTTTTATCGATTGCCCTATTCGTACATGACAAACCAGGGTCGGGAGCAGACGTATGTCGTCTGGAGCGAGATTTTCCGTAAAAGTAAGGAGATGCAAAAAGTCCCGGCGACGACCCGGGCAAAGAGTTGTATCGCGCAATATCTGTTTGCCCGCTACGGGTTTATGGAGACGTTTGCCCGGTTTGCCAATACCGTACCGATTGTTGGTGAATTGACGGAGCATATGGAGCAGGACTTTCCATCCAGCGAATGGGTGGTGGGTTATTCGGTGCAGATCAAACCGAAGTCATATATGGAGCAAGTGTACTTTCCGAGCCGATTGTTCGTAGCTGTAAAACGGACTGACTGGAATTCCATCACGCAAGCATTGATGGCTGGTTGTTTCTACGTGATCGATCACTTTCCGCAGCGGATCTCAGTGGAGACGATCGTCGATGCACGGTTATGGGTGATCCTGCTCGGTGAAGTCATTTTCTCAGGCAACAGTCGGGTGGGTGTGAACTGTACCCGCATTCAGGAGCATTTTAACTCATTGGACGAATACGTGGACCCAATCGTGGCCCGTAAGCTCATCGAGATTGGCTGCGAGGTGCAGGATTTCTACGAGCTGATGGCCTTTATCTTAAAGGAGTTCAACCAATGGACCTTGGCTTCACCGGAAGTGACCCAATCCGTCTACGGTAAGAATCTGGAAGTACTGTACTATGCCTTATTTGACATCAAAGCCAGTATCTTCCGCACTGTCTTTCAATTGGTCAAACAGGATCGTAAGAAGCAAGAGAAAGGCAGCATGCTCTCGGCGAAAGATGTACAGGACATTTTCAACAAACATCTGAAACCCGGGAGTATCTTTGGCCTGCAACGGGCCAATATCGCCGCAGGGAGTGTCTCATATTCCGGCGATAACAAATACTTCAAGCTCACCAGTGTCATAGGTCAGCAGCAAAGTGTCGTGGGGGCACGACGGGGCCGACGGACACGGACGATCGTCGATGCCTCAAAACGTCTCCACAGTTCCATGATTGAAGCCGGGTCGGTCTTGTTTCTCTCCAAGAGCAATCCGACCCCGATGATTCGGGCCAATCCGTATTTACATCTGGATCTCAGTACCGGCATCATCACTCAAAATCCGAAGTTTCAAGCCTTATTGGAACATACGGAAAGTTTGCTCAAGGCAAACAAAGAAACACAATAGAACCATAATCGCATTAGGAGATTGGTATGTTACCACATCGACACGACGCTTTGGAGCGTCAACCCGTCCAGTACCCGCCCGGGGCACCGCCGACGGTCCCTCAGATCGTCGTACCGGGCGAAGTCCATTTCATGTTGGGTCATATCGCTGCAGATATGGCCACCGAAGCCAGTATAAAAGCGACACAAAGTCCATTACGGCTGTTTGCATTCAACCTGCTGTCGAATAACAACTGGCAAAATGCGGACTTTGCGGATTTAGTATCCTTCGCAGCCTACAGTATCGTGCTGGAGATGCGGCGGACCGGTATTCCGGATCCCCACCAAGTCTTGTCGCACCACCTGGTCGACATTTACACCCTGTGGTTATCGGAGAAGCTCTTTCAGTATCCGGAGCTCAAGGGGGTCGTCCCGCCTAATTATGTCACGGCCACGATGAACAATCTGGCCTTTCTTAACAATCGCAAACAGGAGATCGCTATGTTACGGAATCAGTTAGGGATGGGCGGCGAGATTGCCACGACCTACGGTCAACCTATCGCACCCGCGTATCCGCAGTCGGGATACCCGTCACAGGGGTACCCGCAGCAGCCGTACAACCGACCGGCCGCACCGCCTCCATACGGTCAGCCGATGTATGGCCAGCCGGTACAAACTCATCCAGGCTATGGTTACCCACCCCCGGGTGGACAGGCCTTTGGGCCAGGAATGGGCGGTCCGATGATGCCTCCCCATCAAGGCCCGATCAACCGGTACGCCATTTCGCAGACAACTGCGAATATCGGTACGGCTTTACCGACCGGACCGACTCCGAGTCTGGGTCAACCGCAACGGATGGCACCGCCCGAACAGGTAGGTAGTCTAAACCAATCGGCGTATTTCGACCGTTATGCTGATCGGTTGGCCGCCAATGGATCTACCGTGACGACGATAGAAGCTCCGGTGGTCATCCCGACAGTACGGACTAAATATGATTGGCAACCGAGTATGCATCAGTACTATCGGCAGCTCATCGATACCACGCGGTACTACGTTGAGTACCAATTGTTTAACAATCAAACCATTGAAGTCATCAAGCCTTTGGAGTCCCCTATGAACCGTGAAAACCATGCCATTACGCTGTTGGGTCACAGCTATACTCTTGATGGAATTTTGCGTCAAGAGCAAGTGCAGAATGCCGGAAAGGATATCGCCGCTATAAATAGACAGGACTTGGAGGCGGTGATCAATAAAGAAGAGGTGAAGAATATTGACCTGATTCACCAGTACGTCGATACCACGTGGGCAGTGGATGCTTTCTTGGACGATGTAATCTTCAGAACCAAGCTAGATTGCCGACTGCATCAAGCCATTAAGGGGCGGTGCAGCGTCTACCGCAGTTTCGCTACTATTGCCAAACCAATAGTTACATCCGAAAACTACGATAACGTCTTTAAAGAACTGATGGACGTTCGGAAGCTGGTGGATATAGGCAAGAAGCTCAAGAGCATCGGGACAGCATGCAACCGAGTGAGTATAGAGGCCGATGTGTCGGGTCGTGAGGACATGGCGCTGTACTGCCATGAAATAGATGTGTGGCTCACTGAGCTCATGAACCATTTCCTGATGTATAACTTATCGCTGGGAAAAGTAAGCATCGAGAGCTTCAGCGATGACATTGAAGAATTGCGGACATACCTGCACGACAATTTCAATGTGAATTACATCAACGCCTACGATCGGTTTGAAGATGAACTGCTGAACACCCGTAAAAGCAGTCCATTGGACGACAGTGCCGCAGCGATGTTGAGGGATAGCTTCAGTGTCAAAGAAGAAGGCGTGACCGCGTCCTTTATTCCGATCAACTATAGCTTGACGTATGTCGACTTGATGAGTCAGGAGTTGAACGTTCACTTAGAGAGCGATGAAGCCTTGCTGATCCAATCGCAACAGACGCCGATGTTGTATGAACTGGCAGATAGCCTGTTTAACCAAATGGATGCCTGGCCCTATCGGACGTCTCGAAACCTGATCATCACACGGGATGATAAAATCTACCGACTGCACAAAGGGTATCTGGGCATCAATAGCTACCTGATCAGCCTGTAATACCCCTGGGGCTCGTGAATAATGTCGAGCCCCTTTACCCCTTTTCTGACTACATGAGGATAACGACCATGACTACTTTGACTATTGAGCAATTTAATGAGCGGTACGGTTACAATGAAGATCGTTTTATCAGTGCGACAGACTTTTGGAATGAACCGAATATGGCAGCAGACTATGCCATGATACGGTTAGCCAATACCGTCGACCTGCTGGCACGGTTAAAATGGAAAGCCGTATTAGCGCCAGAGGGCTGGGAACTGTTGGCACAGCCGTTCGATCGGACGGATGTGACCGTCCGTCGTCGCTTTGGCGATTACGCGAACTTCGTATTGATGGAGGAGGATCACCTCACGGAGTTTAATACGGAACAAGAAATGCTGGCCTTCATGCTGGCTCGATACTGCTAAACGGCATAGGAGAGCGCTCTGTAGCGCTCTCCTATTTATACCCCTACGACTTTTCAACACAA
>Ga0172376_10007100_pt1 | contig 11991 bp, 14 predicted proteins | sample Lak35m_FD_121114 | JGI IMG/M metagenome (GOLD analysis project Ga0172376, IMG submission 121114) | Freshwater microbial communities from Kabuno Bay, South-Kivu, Congo - kab_092012_35m | ecosystem: Environmental > Aquatic > Freshwater > Lake | place: Democratic Republic of the Congo: South-Kivu...
ATGTCTCGGTGTTCACGGTCGCGGCCTCGACCGGCAACACGAGCGTCGGCGGTACCCTTACCGTGGCGGGCGACATCAGCCTCACCAACGCGCAAGCCACCGAAGTGTTCTCGGTGGATGCGGCGACCGGCGCGCTCAACGTGCCGGTCGGTGCGGTCACCTTCGGTTCGACGCTGGCTGTGACGGGCGCGGTAACGCTCTCGTCTACGCTCGGCGTGACCGGCGCGTCCACCCTCGGCGCTCTCGACGCCGGGAGCACGACGTTGGACGACCTCACGGTTAGCGGCGCGAGCAGCTTCAGCACCATCGGGGCGACGGGCGCGGTAACGCTCAACGACACCCTCAACGTGGACGGCGCGGTGACGTTCACCTCGACGCTCGGCGTTTCGGGCCTTTCGACCCTCGACTCGCTGTCCGTGACGAACAACGCCTCGGTCGGCGGGACGTTCGGGGCGACGGGCGCGGCGACACTCTCGGATACCCTCGCGGTTACGGGGGCGGCGACGCTCTCGTCCACGCTGGCGGTGACCGGGAACATCACAGCCTCGGCGGACGTGATCGTCACGGGCATCCTCGACCTCAACGGGTCGGTAGACGCGGACGTTTCGGCGTTCGACCTACTCTCCTCGGGCGACGTTTCGATCAAGGCGGACGGCATCCTGTCCCTCAAGGGTCCGGCGGTCGCGGCGAACTTGGCTGAGACGGCGGGCGCGGCGGTGATCTTGCCCGGCGATCTCGTGTCGATGGCGGCGACCGGCCTCGCTAAGGCAGTCGCTAGCTCCCAGAACGTCATCGCCCTCGGCGTGGCGCTCGCGGAGATTGCGGCGAACGCCTCCAGCGAAGGCAAGGTCGCGGAGTTCGGCTCGGCGGTAATCAACGCTGCGGCGAACCTCAACATCGCCAAGGGCGACCGCCTCTACTTGTCGGCGGCGACGGCGGGCGCGGTCACGAACGTGGAGCCTTCGGCGGCGGGTTCGTCGGTGTTTCAAGTCGGCGTGGCGCTTGAGGATGCGAACAACGCTGTGTCCCTGAAGGTCGCGCTTCGTCCGCAGTTCATGTACAACGTCTTCTGAGCGGGCTCCGGATCTAACTCCGGAAGCTAGCTCGTAGAAGGACGGCCCCCGGTTCCCTCGCAAGAGGGGGCTGGGGGTTTTCGCCTTTATAGGGTAGCGTAGGAAGAGGACGACCGACCCCGTGGCTGAAACCAATCTGAGCAAAGAGGTGCGGATGGGACTCGGGGAGGCGATGCGCCGCCTGCTCGACGTTGAGATCCGGTTCCGGCACGGCCAAGCCAACCCAGACCTCTCTCGGGAGAGGGACTTGCTCCTACAGGCTCTCAATCGGGTCGAGATCCAACTCGGGTTCGATTGCAACCGGGACGGCGTACCGGATACGGTAGAAATCTTCCGGCAAGCCGCTGAGACCTCATGCTGCCGGATTACGGACCTACCGGGGGTTGCCCCCGCGACCGGCGAGAGCCTCCTCGATGTAGGTTCCCGGTTCCAAGAGATAACGGCGGCTTCGTCGCGCGCCCCGGAAACCCCGGAGGACGACGCGCCTCGTATTATCTTGACGGGCGAAGACAAGCCGAAGCCGAAGCCGACCGGATTCTTCTCCCGGATCTTCGGCGGCGGTACCGACCCGGACAAGGAGTGACCCCCCTCGTGCCTAATCTCATGTACCTAGTGCTCGCCTACGGGTTGACCTTCGGCATCCAAAACAAGGCGACGGTCTTGCGGGGGAAGCTCGCCCTGCTCGACCGGCTCGTGAAGTGTACCTACTGCACGGGGTTTCACGCGGGGTGGATGACGTGGTTGCTCGCTTGGGCGCTAGAGGGGCGCGCTCCCGCTACCCAACCGCTCGGTATCGCGGCGTCGCTCGTGGCATGGGGCCTCGCTAGCGCGGCGTTCTCCTACGGGGTCGATACGGCGATTCGTTGGTTGGAGTACCGACCGAAGGCTTGAACGATGCCGGTGACCGTCCTCAACCGCCAAACCTCGACGCCTACGGCGACGAACATCCTCATGTTGGATGCGGTGTTCCCGTCGGGGTACGTTCCGGGGGATTATCTTAGGATGGCGGTGAAGGTCTTGCCGGTGAACGGCGACCTGACGGTGCTCCCGGTCGGCGCTCTATGGGCGGACGAGCCGCAGGCGTGGCACGGGTTTCTCGTGGGCGACGCCAACAAGCCGATTCTCACGACGGGCCGGGGAAGCGTCGTCACGCCCCGCATCCTGAACGTAGTCGCCTTCACGCCCAACCGGGACGTGTACCTATCGACGACGCCGGGGTATGTGACGCAGGATACCTCGACCCTATCGGGGAGTTCCGCCGTGAGGGTCGGGTACGCGCTCGACGCGGCTCGGCTCATCTTGTCGGGCGACTACCGGACGGAGTTCTACTGATCGCGTTACGGACCTTATAGTATCCGTCCTCTAAGGAGCCCTCATGTCAAGCCTACGTTCCAAGCTCATCCGCCTCGCTCACCAGAACCCGTCGCTTCGGGCCGACATCCTGCCCCTCTTGAAAGAGGCTGGTAGCAAAGAGGCCAGCGGTGGTCTGATCGAGTACGTCCTCCCTTTGTCGAAAATTGAGGCGGTTCATCACAGCCTAACGAATCAAGAAGACGAGCAATCAGCCGAGCTTCTCATGCAGGTCTACTACGACTTGCAAAAGAGGTTCAAGCTCTCTGACCGTGAAAATCAGGCTGTGAATTTGATTTACCGCGTCATTACGCGCCCCGGCGACCACCGACACAACATCTTCAAGGCCGCAGACGCTCTCGGCATGAAGTTGCCGAGCCAGATGTTCTGAACGAACTCAAATGGCCGTAGCGTTCAATCCGGGTCAGACCATCGGTCAAGGCGACCTCGACATCTTCCTCACGAACGGTGGGGGGTTTGCGGCCAATGCGTTCAGCATCACCTACGCGATCTACTATGTAGACCCCGGCCCGCCCGAGAGCGAAGTGCTCATCGGCTCCCCGGCGAGGGTTCCTCTGAATCCGAATGTCGGTGAGTATTACGCGAGCCTACAGGTGCCCGCGAACGCGACCCCCGGCAACTACCGGATCCGGTGGAACTTCCAGCAGTTCGCTGGGAGCCCCCTCCAACAGGTCGTCATGGAATGGGCGGTCGTGGCGAACGGCGTGCTCACGACGCCGGGGTACTCGCCGTGCGAGTCGGGGTTGATCGGGAAGCTGCGTCTACTTTTGCGTGACCAATGTCTCGGCGGCGAGACGGAAATCGACGTAGATGCGGACGGGGAGAAGATCCGTGTGAGGCTCGATGAGCTTTACGACATCCTATCCCCGATCCAAGACGCCCCTCCCTCCCCGGACGCCGGATAGGTTCTACCGTTTTCCGGCTTATCGCTCCCGTAAGTAGTGGACCCCGCCGCTCCCCATCCGAAGCTCGTTCCCCTACTAGAGAAGCATGGCGTGGACTACGCCCTCTTCCGAAAGCAGGGACGCCCCCGCAAGGGAGACGAGTGGGTACTAGAGAAGCGCCGGGACATCGTGACGGAGCTACACGAGGCGGGCACCTCGTGGGCTGAGATGATCGAGGTCACCGGCTTGGGTAACTCCGCGATCCAACGGGCGACCCGCGCCAAGTGGAACGAAGCGACTCGCAACCGCGTGAAGCAAAACGGGGTACGGCTCGGCAACTCTTGGAAGGGCCGCAAGAGCGCCCGTAAGTCCGAGGCGCTCCGTGATCTGTGGGAATCGGGTACGTTCGATTTCCACCGGGGCCGGAAGCGTACCTCCGAGGAGAAGGACCGGCTCCGAGAGGGCTGGACCGACGAGCGGCGCGATTACTTCAGCGGCATCTCCAAGGCGCGTTGGGAAGACCCCGAGTACAAGACCAAGCTCCTCGACTACCATCGAAGCGACGACGAACGGTCCCGTCGCTCGGCAGAGCAAACCCAGCGTATGAAGGACTCCCCCGAGGTCTACACGAGGGGTCGAGCCCAATGGGTCGAGACGCCGAAGGGCGCGAAGCCCCGCTACTACGTTCGGAGCAGCTATGAGGTCGCGGCGGTAACTCTCCTAGAGCGCGACGAATCAGTACGCGCTTACGAGTATGAGCGCCGGATTGAGACGGGCGACGGGAAGTGGATCCTCATCGACTTCGTGATTTCTAGGGGCGACGGTTCGACCCTCGCCGTAGAGGTGAAAGCTGCTTGGGTACTTACCTACCCCGGCGCGGAGAAAGAGCGGGCTCGGCTCGACCAAGCCCGCTCCATCGCGACGCAGAGCGGGTGGTCGTTTGAGGTCTGGACCGAGAAGGAGCTACGAGATGCTCTCTGAATCGCAACGCGAGAAGATCCGAGGCTCCTTCCAGAAGGGCACCCTTCGCGTCCAATCGGTATCCCCCGGCGGGGAGCCCGTGTGGAAGCGCCTCGCCCACGTCCTGCGAAACGAAGTGCCTTGGGAGCGCATCGTGGAGGTCTCGACGCCGAAGGGCAGCGCGACGTTCACTTGGGGGCACCGCCTCTTCACCGCGCCTACTGAGAAGGCGGAGGCGGGAGAGCTTCGCCCCGGCCAGACGCTCCTCAGCGTCCTAGAGGACGGGAGCGTGTTCTACTTGCCGGTGACGGGGGTCCGGGAGCTACCCGCTCGGCAGTTCATGTACGACCTCACGGCAGAGGACCATCACAACTTCCTCGCGCTCGGCGTACACGCCATCGTGAGCAACTGTCCAGACAAGTATTACCATTTCAGACCGCCCGAGTGGGAAGGGAACATCGGGCAGTACAACCGGGTGTTCGGGCAAATCTGGGAGGACGCGGAGCTTTACGAGTACCTAGAGCGGGGGCTGGATTGGTGGAATATGTTTCCGCCGCTCACCGAGTCGCTCAACACGCTCGATAAGCTATGCGCCGAGAAGCCCGTGTGGCGCACGGCGATCATGTGGTCGGCGATCTCTCATGCGTGCTTCGCCCTCGCCGCCAACTGGGTCGCGGACGAGTTCGACTACTCGATTGGCGGGGTGAGCCTCTCCATCGAGAAGTCGAGCAAGTACGAGTCGCTCAAGAGCAACGCCGAAGGGCAGTTCGACAAGGCCACCGAGGCCAAGGCCCGGACCGTCAAGTTCATCCGTGGGTTGCAGCAACCCAAGTACGGGATCGGGATCAGGTCGGCCTTCGGACCCCATGTAGGTAGAGGTGTGTTGAGCCCCCGTAACTTCCTGTAATCCTCAATGATTTCAAGGTGTTACGCGATTTCGACTCGACTCCCTACCCAGCGATTATTTAGCAACGAAAGTACGGTTAGAGGGTAGACTTTCCGATTCCCGTGGGCTAGGCTTCCCCGTATGGAGCCTAGCTGCGAGGTGTCGTGTCCCGCGTGCGGGGGGAAGTTCCCGCCCAAAGGTCTGTCTGCCCACGCCCCGAAGTGCGCTCGGTGGCCCTCATTAGGAGTTCCCCTCTCCCGGTTCAACTGGGACAGGTACTTCAAGCGCGGCCCCTACGCCGAAGGGAAGGTCGAGGGTGTCGATTACGTTCGGTGCCGAGAGTGCTCCGAGGGGGATCCGGGCGACCGGGGTCTCCGCCTCATGGACCACGTCAAGAAGGTCCACGGCCTCACGAAGGACGAGTACCTCTCCCGCCATCCGGGAGCCCCGCTGAACGTCGCTGCGACGCTGGACCGCCGGAAGGCAACCGTCTCGGCTCGCTACGACGGGGCGATCAACGTCTTCCAAGTCCCCGAGGTAAAGGCGCGGGTTCAGAACACCCTGAGCCAGCGATACGGCGGGACCGGAGTCGGCTCCCCCGATCTACGGGCGAAGATCGAGAAGACCAACGAGCTTCGCTACGGTAGCGCCAACCCGTTCGGGTCCGCCGAGATCCAAGAGAAGCTCCGCGCTACATGGCGCGAGAAGTACGGGACCGACAACCCTAACCAAGCTCCCGAGGTCATGGCCCGGAGGGTGTCCACGAACCGCGAGCGTTACAACGCCGACCACTACGTCGAGACGGACGCCTTCAAAGAGAAGTTCAAGGCGGCGAGCCGGGAGCGGTTCCAAACCGACCACCCGATGCAATCAGAAGAGGGTCGGAGACTGTGGGAATCTGGAAATCGCGCCAAAATGGGGGTGCGTACCGCCCTACTTCTCCCAGAAGTTCAGGCGAAAGCCTACGAGTCCAACCTCGCCAATCACGACGGGAAGCACTCGCAGCAATGCCCCGAGGTGCTGGAGAAGGCCCGTAAGACTTGGCTACAGAAGTACGGGACCGACAACCCGTCCAAGGTCGAGGAGATCAAGCAAAGGATCAAGGACGTATGGGAAGGGAAGTACGGCGTCCCTTTCCCGCCCCAGAGCTTGTGGGTGAATCAGGTCCACTCCATTCCCAACGGTTTGGAGCGCAAGGTTCAGTCGATGCTCCCCGTCTACGTCCTCTACACGGGGGACAAGACCTTCAACGTCCGCTTCCCCGGTACCTCTCGGGACAAGTACCCCGACTTCATCATTCTCACCCCCGACCAGCTACTCGCTTACCGGGAGGGCGCTCCCCTGAAGTCGCTCCGGGTATCAGCGGTCATCGAGGCGTTCGGTAGCTATTGGCACGGTCCCGACATCACCGGCAAGTCCCGCGACGACCACTACAACGAGGTCATGGACTTCTACGCGGGGTGCGGTCTGCGGTGCCTCATCCTCTGGGAACACGACGTGAACAAGCGCCCTGCGGAAGTATCCGGGGCGATTCAAGAGTTCCTATCCGACGTAGCCGGAGGAGAGTGACCCATGACCGCTTCCATCGAACCTTCTAAGATTCGCGGCGTTCACTTCGCCAAGCAGAACATCACCGAGACGCTCTCGGAGTCGTGGGACGAAGAGGGGCTCTCCTTCCGGGGTCGGATCCCTCCCGGAGTCAAGGTCGGCGACCCCCTCGTCGTCCGTCCGCGAGAGGGGGAGACTTGGTGGTTGACGGTCGAGGGGCTCGACCCCGCCGCTCGGAAGTGCCGCGCTCGGATTACCTTGATCCGGGTCGCGAGTGAGGTCCGATACCTCCAAGGCGAGGTCCGGGACGCCCTCGTTCGATTCGCTTCCCGCGATTTCCCGACCCCCGTTTACCAATACGAGGCGGTACTCGACCCAGAGCCCCGGCGCGGCGTCGCGCTGAACGTCGTCGGTCCTCCGACCGATTACCGATACGGGTCTCAGGGCAAGCTCACCCCGAAGTGGGTAGACCTCGTGCTCGGGAACATCCCCCACGAGCGAGACTCTTCCCACCCCTACGTTAGCTCCATCCGGGTCACGGATGCCGGTCCCGTAGGCGACCTCCGCAAGTACGTCATCCGGGCCGAGATTGTATAGCCCAGACGAGGTCCGGTCCCGCCTCGCGGCCCACCTCGCCGGAAACGCGACCTAGACCGTGGTGTCCATCGCCACGGTGTCGTCCGGGTAGAGAACCCGGACGCCTTCTCCCTCTACTTCGGGGAAGGTCTTGCGCGTGATGACCATCGTCATCCGTATCAGCGTGTACGGGCTGGTGTTCAAGTAGTCCCGGACCGGATCGCTTTTCACCTTGACGATCTTCGACGGGTCCCCGTCCAAGTGCAGCGTGTATCCTTCGTCGGTTTGCGTGTAGCGTAGCAGAATCATACGGAACCATACCCGCTAGCTCTTCTATCTCCGTCGAAAGTTATGTCTGACCTTCGGTCCAAGGTAATCCGCCTCGCGCATGAGAAGCCCGAGCTTCGGGCGCATCTCCTCCCGCTCCTAAAGGGAGCGGCCCCGAGCCCGAAGAAGAACCCGGATACCGACCCCCACGGCATCATCGGTATGGAAGTTCCTGCTGCTTCCGGCGGTAACTATGGCCTCCGGATTCTCGGTTACGACGCCGACCGAGAAGACTACCTCATTCAAACTATCCGTTGGGATACCGGGAAAGAGATTTCAGGCGGCGATGACATCGACGTCAACAAGATCACCTATCGGTACGACTTGAAGAAAGCCCGCCCCTCAAATCGTTGAAGGTTCCCCGCCTCTTCGCTCAGTATCCCTTGCGCTTTTTTAGGTACTCGTTGCGAATCGCGTCGGCTTCCCATTGATCCTGGGCCGACGCGAGTTGCTTTACGAGAGCGTCTTTCTCGGCGGGGGTGATCCACCCTCGCTTCACGTCGTCGCCGAGGTCGCGAATCGTCCGTCTCCACACGGGCGGCGGGGGCGGCGACGCGAGCGCGGCCTTCCCCTTCGCCGTGAGGTGGGGTCCGTCGGCCCGCGACTCGTAGTAGCCGTCCTGCTCTAGCTTCGCGGCTACCGAGATCGCCCGCGACGAGAACAGAACTGGAGGCCGGTTCGCCTTCCCCGTCTCCCAGTCCTCGATGCCCATGAGGATCGCCCGCGCTTGGGGCGAGATACCTGCTGCGGCTTCTCTCAGAAGAGGCAGCAGGGCCGGACGCAACTCCGGGTTCAGGTAGGCGAGCCGAATAGTCGCCGTGCGAAGGTCGGACATAATCTCCGGTTAGGATAGACCTTCTATTGCCTTCCCGTAGCGTGACCCCCTCGCCCCACCGCGTCGCGTCCCGGTTCCTTTCGGCCCGCGCTTCCTACGTCGTCTACGTCGATGACGACGGGTACGTCTATGACGAGCGGGGCGACTATGTGTTCGTCGGCGAGGAGTACGCCGACCGCACGTTTGACCTCCGGGACTTGCCGAAGAGCCACCCGAGCTACGCTCACCTCCAAGCTCTCATCGAGCTACCGCCGGAGCGTCGAGTCCAACTCGGCCTCGCTGCCGCCGCCGAGGGCGACGCCAAGGGCGCGCACTTCTTGTTTGACACCAGCAGCTTCCTCCGCATGAGCGAGCGCCAAGTAGATTGGGTCCTACGGCTCAACCAAAAGCTCGGTGCCCTCGCTGACCGGATGCCTGACGACATCGTTCTCCTTCCGACCCGTTCAGCAGCGGATGTCCCCTCGCTCAAGACCCGGAAGGGCATCCCCTCTCACGAGGCGGATAGACTCGCCCCGTACTTCGATGTCACGCGGGAAGGCCCCCTCACGGTCCTCCGAAGCAAGAAGCTCAACGCCCCCGCCGAGGCGAAGCCCCCCGCTCCGGTTTTCACCCCGGAACAAATCGCGAACCAACTCGCCATCCTCGACCGTCTCCTCCAAGCGAACCCGACGGACGCACGGCTCGTCGGTTCGATTCGCTCCCAACTCGCGGGCGGCAAGGCGCTCACCGAGAAGCAACTCGCCGCGATTCGTCGGCAACTCTATCTCGTCGAGATGCGCCCCGAAGCGGAGGCGTTCCGTCCCGCTTGAGAGCTTATCGCCCTCTAGGTAGAGAACTGAGAGGAACAATTCGATGACTGACCTTCGTTCCAAAGTAATCCGCCTCGCCCACCAGAACCCGGAGTTGCGTCCGCATCTCCTCCCGCTTCTCAAGGAAAGCAAAACGGCTAGCCCCTTCCCGCGTGTGAAGCGGGAAATCGAAGAGGATTACAAGCGCAAGGCTATCACCAGCGGGGAACGAGACGAGCTTCTTGAAGCTATCGGGAACGCTGAAACCGAGAGGGATGCCCAAAAGATTGTCGGGGATCATCGCAAGGGGAGGGTTGCGGTTGATGAGTCCTCCGTGGTTGTACTCGGCGCGGCGGAGAAGAAGCTCAAAGCCATCTCCCAGAAGTATAAGAAGTACGAGCGGAAAGACCCGGACCAACCCCCCAAGAATAACTACGGACAACCTTGGTCTCCAAGAGGGGGAATGTTTGAGGTGTTCAAGAATCTGACCTTCGGGCGGAACTTCGCTCTCGGCGTGAAGATCGGGTCCAAGTTTGCGGAGCCTGCGTGGTACAAATATCCTGATCGTGACGGGTGGGAAAAGGCCAGAGCGGAACAAAAGAGCGTCGCAAATAAAGCGAAGGCCGAAGTGAAGAAAGTGTTGGAAAGCATCCCCGGAGGATATGTCGAAGAAAAAGACGGATCCGCTTACACGGTGGTCGGTTGGTTCGCTAAATAGCCCGAGAGACTGTGGGCTGCAAGCGGCGATGGACCTCGCGCAGAGCAAGGGAGTCGCCCCGACGGGATTCGATGCCGTTGATATGGTGCCGTCGTCAAGGGGGGACGAGGATACGGGGCGACGCTGGTCGTTCTGATACCTAACTCCCCGCCCCGGCGGATGCAGCGGCTCCCGCCGAGGACGCAACCTCCAACGTCGAGTACGCGCGCTGACGCCGGAGAGATTTCTGACGCGGGCTGAGTAACTTCGTCGGTCTAAAGCGTAAGGAAGGAGGTTAGCAACCCGCAACCTCAAACCCCCCTACGCAAAGCATGACCGACACCAAGTTTTCTCTCCGTAATTTCGCTGGCAAGCCGACGCGCTACTTCCGCGTCGAGCGGGATGGCCTTGCGTCTCAGGCCCCCAAGCCAGTGAAGACCCCGACCCATCACGTCCTCGTCGTGGACCGCTCCGGTTCCATGTACGGCGACATGGACGACCTCAAGACGATGGTCGAGAAGCTCCTCACCTTGGAGGAGTTCAACGACCCGCTCCTGCGCGTCAGCCTCATCAGCTACTCGTCCCAGGGGGATGTGAAGCTGCACTTCGCCCGCGTCACTGTCGAGGACGTGATGAAGGCGAAGTCCCCGTACCTCGCTGAGATCCGCGCTCTCCGGGCGACCGCCCTGACGTGTATCTCGCAGGGCCTCACGATGGCCGAGACGATCATCGAGAAGAGCGAGACGACGTGTATCTCGCTCCACACGGACGGCTTCGCCAACGACGCTTCCCCGGCAGCGGAGGCTCGCGACATCCAGAAGGCCGTGGACAAGCTCAAGGCCCACCCCAACCTCTTCGTCAACACGGTCGGCTACCGGACGTGGTGCGACTACAACCTCCTGTCGAAGATCGCAAACCAGCTTTCGGGTTCTTGCGTTCAGGCGAAGTCGCTCAAGCAGGTCTACGAGGCGCTTCACGACACGACCAAGCTCCTCACCGGCCAGATGCAGCCCGCCCTAGAGGTCGGCGCGGGCAAGGCCGACTACACGGTGTTCGTGAGCCGCTCAGGTCGGAAGATCCTCGGTTCGACGGACTCCATCGTGGTCCGGGGCCTCTCGGCGACCGATGACCGTGAGGCGCTCCGCTTCTACGAGATCAAGGAAGCCGCCTACAAGAAGCTCCCCGGCCTCGATGACACGGCGGCGGCGTTCGCCTACGCCCGGACGCAGTTGGCGGAGGGCAACCTCAACACGGCCAAGTACGCCCTCGTCTCCTCGCGGGCGACGGAGCTTCTCAACACGCACTCGCGGGCGCTCGTCTCCTCGGATGTCGCAGCGTTCTCGGGCGCGGTCGAGGACGCCGTGTTCAACGGGGCGTCGGCTCTCACTATCTCCAAGGAGTACGGCCTCGATGCGACCGGCCCCTCGGTCCTCCGGGTTCTCGGCACCCTCGCCAAGTACGCCCCCTCCCTCACGGTCAACCTCAAGGATCTCACCTCCGGCTACAAGCGCCGGGGCGTCAAGCGCATCCCCGGCACCCGCAAGGATGACGGCGCGTTGGAGAAGCCGACGGTCGAGTCTCGCTACCGGGAGGAGTCCGAGTGGGTCACGGTCAACGGCTTTGAGTTGAACCGCAACACGGCGACGATCAATATGCTCGTCTCCCAGCCCATCGACCTCTACCCGACGGCCAACAAGAAGGCGTCGAAGATCGCCTCGGTCGCCGGGGTCAACCTCGACTCCCTCAAGGCGTTCAACAACTACACGCTCGTCGGCGACGGCGTCGTGAACCTCGGCTCGCTCCTGCTCCGCACCTCGGACAAGCGGTGCCACCGCGACCTCCGTGAGTTGGGCCTCATCGACGGCGAGTACACGCCGAACGAGGAGTTCCGGCTCGACATCTCCAAGCTCCCCCTCGTGGACTACGACACGAACTTCGGGGGCATCGAATCAGAGGAGGTCACCAACCTCTTCCGCCTCACGGTCCTCGGCAAGATCCTCGCGGGCATGGCGAAGGGCGAGTCGGTATCGCTCACGGGCGACCAGA
>Ga0172376_10007101_pt1 | contig 11991 bp, 11 predicted proteins | sample Lak35m_FD_121114 | JGI IMG/M metagenome (GOLD analysis project Ga0172376, IMG submission 121114) | Freshwater microbial communities from Kabuno Bay, South-Kivu, Congo - kab_092012_35m | ecosystem: Environmental > Aquatic > Freshwater > Lake | place: Democratic Republic of the Congo: South-Kivu...
ATCAGCCCAGCGGAGATGGGATAAAATGACTTTCAGTCAGCCCTGCAGCTCAGAGCGTGACCAAACCTCACCGCTACCAACCCAGACCGAATTCAGATCGAGAGTTTCCAAACAACTCAATCAACGGCAATACACGAATAAGCTTTGCCACATAATGCGCAAATACAGGCCAACCGATAGACAATGTTCTCGCAAGAAGTGAAGCCAAAGCATCAAGGGATCTTTTCCAGTAATGTGAACAGTGATGCCCCCATGCGCCTTTGCTTGATGAGTGCAAACTTTCCTTCAAAGCCATAGATTCGAGCCCAAGGCCCTCCATAGGGATGCCAACAGAAGTAATAGGGGAATGTATTGTCTGTAGTGTAATTAATGTGCGTTGGATCCTGAAAGGCCTCGCTGGTTGGGTAATATGGTGTGCGAGCAAAAAAGAGGCCTGTTGGCTTAAGCACCCGATGTATCTCACACATTAATTCAACAAAAGGAAATCTTGCTGTATCGGCAATGGCAATTCTTGGGATGTGCTCGATAAAATCATAGGCAGTGATAAAGTTAATGCTCTCGCTTTCTTCAGGAATAGGGTCAGTAGCAAGGTTGCACGACTTAACATTCGAATCAAGGTCTGAACGAATATCCCAGCCCTGAACCAATTCCGCGCCGAAGGGATTGCGAGGATAGCTTCCACAGCCAAGGTCTAGAGTGAGCCAGGGACGCTGATGATGATGCCTTTTGATGATATTATGTAGAAATCGTTCTTCGTCTGAGCGCCTTAGTCTATCCAGCTTGGCCTGAAGTGCCCAAAGGCGCATCTGATAGGAGACATACCGGTAATGCCCAAGCAGGTTGCGCAGGCGGTTGCTGGCGTCGAACAATATCGTTCCGTGGCTGAAGCGATTCTACCCCGCCTCAAGGTCACACCCCCGCCAGCACCTTCGCCTCCTCCTCAGCGCTGACGACACGCCCGCTGTCTTCGAAGCCGGCGATCTGATCGAAGTTGAGGTAGCGGTAGAGCTCGGCGCCATAGGGATCGATCTTCTCAGCGGCGATCGCCAGGTATTCCTCCTTGCTGGGGATGCGGCCCAGCTGGGCGCACACCGCCGCCAGTTCGGCGCTGCCCAGGTACACCTGGGCGCCGTTGCCGAGGCGGTTGTTGAAATTGCGGGTGCTGGTGGAAAACACGGTGGTGTTGTCTTCTACCCGCGCCTGGTTGCCCATGCAGAGGGAGCAGCCGGGCATTTCCATGCGCGAGCCCGCGGCTTCGAAGGTTGCGTAGTAACCCTCCTCCTTCAGCTTCTCCTCATCCATGCGGGTGGGCGGGCACACCCAGAGGCGCGCGGCATTCTGCCCCTGGCCTTTGAGCACATTGGCGGCGGCGCGGTAGTGGCCGATGTTGGTCATGCAGGAGCCGATGAACACCTCATCGACAGGCTTGCCCACCTCCTCGGAGAGCAGCTTCACGTTGTCGGGATCGTTGGGGCAGGCCAGGATCGGTTCGCTGATCTGATCGAGATCGATCTCGATCACGGCGGCGTAGTCGGCGTCGGCATCGGCCTCCAGCAGCACCGGGTTGGCCAGCCAGGCCTCCATCGCCTGGATGCGGCGCGCCAGGGTGCGGGCATCGCCATAACCGCGGGCGATCATGTTCTTGAGCAGCGCCACGTTGCTGCGCAGGTATTCGCTCACCGTCTCCACGCTCAGCTTGATCGTGCTGCCGGCGCAGGAGCGCTCGGCGGTGGCGTCTGTCAGTTCAAAAGCCTGCTCGAGCTTGAGGTCGGGCAGCCCCTCGATTTCCATGATCCGGCCGTTGAACACGTTTTTCTTGCCCTCCTTGGCCACCGTCAGCAGCCCCTGCTGGATCGCCACGTAGGGGATCGCGTTGACCACATCGCGCAGGGTCACGCCCGGCTGCAGCGAGCCGGAGAACTTCACCAGCACCGATTCGGGCATGTCGAGCGGCATGGCGCCGATGGCGGCGGCAAAGGCCACCAGGCCGGAGCCCGCCGGGAAGGAGATGCCCAGCGGGAAGCGAGTGTGGCTGTCGCCGCCGGTGCCCACGGTGTCGGGCAGGAGCATGCGGTTGAGCCAGCTGTGGATGATGCCGTCGCCGGGGCGCAGGGCCACACCGCCGCGCGAGGCCATGAAATCGGGCAGCTCGGCGTGGGTCTTCAGATCCACCGGCTTCGGATAGGCGGCGGTGTGGCAGAAGCTCTGCATCACCAGATCGGCCGAGAAGCCCAGGCAGGCCAGCTCCTTCATCTCGTCGCGGGTCATGGGCCCGGTGGTGTCCTGGCTGCCCACGGTGGTCATCAGCGGCTCGCAGCTGGTGCCGGGGCGTACGCCCGGCAGGCCGCAGGCCTTGCCCACCATCTTCTGGGCCAGGGTGTAGCCCCTGCCGGTGTCGGCCGGGGCCACGGGCCGGATGAAGAGATCGCTGGCGGGTAGCCCCAGCTGGGCGCGCACCTTGTCTGTCAGCGAACGGCCGATCAGCAGCGGGATGCGACCGCCGGCGCGCACCTCATCGGTGATCGTGGAGGGCTTGAGGCTGAAGCGGGCCACGATCTCACCGGCGCCGGGCTCCCCGGCAGCTCGCTCGATCGTGCCGGCGTAGGGGCGGATCGTGATCACATCGCCCGTGCCCAGGGCAGCCACATCGCACTCGATCGGCAGGGCGCCGGAATCCTCGGCGGTGTTGAAGAAGATCGGTGCGATCTTGCCGCCCAGGATCACACCGCCACTGCGCTTGTTGGGCACATGGGGGATATCGGTGCCGGTGTGCCAGAGCACGGAATTGATCGCCGATTTGCGCGAGCTCCCCGTTCCAACCACATCGCCCACGTAGGCCACCGGATGGCCCTTCGCCTTCAGGGCGCTGATCTGCTCCAGGCCTCCGGGCATGCGGGTTTCCAGCATCGCCATCGCGTGCAGGGGGATGTCGGGTCGGGTGGTGGCGTGGGTGGCGGGGGAGAGGTCGTCGGTGTTGGTTTCGCCCTCCACCTTGAACACGGTCACCGTGATCTCGGCCGGCAGCTCGGGCCGGGAGGTGAACCACTCGGCGGCAGCCCAGCTGTCGATCACCCGCTGGGCCTGGCCATTGCTGCCCGCCAGCTCCAGCACCTCGTTGAAGGCGTCGTAGACCAGCAGGGTCTTGCTCAGGCCGGTGGCGGCCGCCTCGGCGATGGCGGCATCGCTGCTGGAGAGCAGGGAGATGAGCGAACCCACGTTGTAGCCGCCGATCATCGTGGCCAGCAGCCGCACCGCCTCCAGGGGAGACACCAGGGGGCTGCTGCTTTCCCCGCGGGCGATGGCCGTGAGCCAGCTGGCCTTCACATAGGCGGCTTCATCAACGCCAGGGGGGATGCGTTCGCTGAGCAGGTTGAGCAGAAACGCCTCCTCGCCGGCGGGGGGCTGCTCCAGCAGCTGCATCAATGCCGCCGCCTGATGGGCATCGAGCGGCAGCGGCGGCACCCCGGTTTGTTCCCGTTCGGCGGCTGCGGCGCGGTAGCTGGGCAGCAGGTCGGCGGGGGGCAGCGGCGTGGAGGCCATGGCTGGCGGATCAAGCAGGGCAAGAGAGCCATTCTCCGCCCCGGCGTTCCCCCGCTTGGTGGCAATGGCGACGGAGCAGCCACACCCGCACCACCATCAGCAGGGCCGGGGTGGCGAGAAACAGGCAGACAGCGAGAATCTGGCGCCAGTCGGTCTCGAGCAAGCCGCTGACGATCACCTCGCGCAGCACCGAGACAATCGCAATCTCCACCGACACGCCGATCGACACGCGCTGCTCCTGCAGGTCGATGATCTGCAGCCGAAGCCATTCCACCTGAATCAGGATGAACAGGATGTCGGCGGTGATGGCGTGACACGGCGATCAGATCCTGCACCGCCTCCAGGGAGCGCACGATCTGAAGGCGGCGCAGCTCCGGATGGACGTGATTGCGTTTCGCAATTGGTGATGTGATGCTGCGGCACTTGCCGCTGGCAGGCGCCTGGGTTGCAGAACCCTGCCCTGCGAAAGTGATCGGTGTTCAGCCATGATCTGGCACTCGCAATCGTCGACTGCCAGGCCAAGGGGGCCTGGACGATCGGTCGCCGAGATTGTTTGTGATGAACCACACAAGCGCCCGGACTGCATACGATCAGGGCAGCTTTTTCAAGGAGGCAGCGCCATGCCCTATCTCCTCCAGTTCTGCGGGGTGAGTGATCCGCTGCGGCTGTTTCACCTCGAGCAGAGCAGCGCCGCGATCGTGGGCCCGGCCTTTGCCGGTTTTCGGCCCTTCCAGCTCGATGATCTGCTCGCCTGGGCCCTGGAGGCCGCCCGCCAGCGCTGCTGGGATCTCGATCAGATCCAGCGCACCGTGGTGGATGGCTGGATCGAACGGGCCGAGGCGATCCGCCAGTGGCAGTTGCGTCTGCTGGAAGAACCCCACGACCATCGCGTGGTGGCCGGCCTCGGCACCCAGCGCGACTGGGAGCGGCGCTGCGAGGCCCTGCTGAAGGTGTGAGCACGGCGACCGATGACAGCGCTGCAGGTGGGCCTGGGAAGCCCAGCTTGGCTGTGGGCGCTGCCGCTGCCTCTGTCGTGGGGTAGCGAAGGTAGGCGACGTAGGCTCCCGTAGCTGGTTGGATGCATGCCGAGAGGCGTTTGAGCCAGTTGGCAGGCTGGGTATCTGCCCGGCAGCACCGATCTGCAAGCCAGCAGCAGAGCAGAGCCTAAACTGTCTGCATCATGCTCCGAAGCATTCGGATTGTCGGAACTGTGAATCAACCTGGCCCTAGTTCTGCTACGAAGCCGCTGCCGATTTTCCTCAGTATCGTGCTTACTGTTCAGGATGAATCTGCCACGTTGGAGCAACGTCTCTGGCGGCTCGCAGAGCACGTGACACCCCTCGTTGCGGATTACGAAATAGTGGTGGTGGATAATGGCTCTTTTGACGATACTACCTTCTGTCTGCGACGTTTGGCTCGCGAAGCCTCATTCCCGAATCTGCAAGTATTTGTGCTGGCGGGCCGCGTTGATCGTGTTACCGCTCGATGGGTGGGCGTGGAAAACAGTCTGGGCGATCTGATCGTCTGCCTCGATTGGCATCGAGACAACCCTGCTGCTCTTGCTGTCCTTGTTCAGAAAGCGTCCGAGGGCTTTGACCTCGTGTTCACACGTCGTGATCAACCAATCGCAAAGAACCGCCACCCGAAGCAGGTGTTGTATCGCACCTTAGGCAGGGCAGCCAATCGTTTGCTGGGGCTGAGACTGGATCTTTATTCTTCTTCTTTCTTGGCCGTCAGTCGAAGGATTGTTAACTACACACTTCAATTCCCTGAGCCCCAAATTAAGTTTCGCAACCTTGCTTCGACAACTGGATTTAATCGGGCCTATCTTGAAATCGCTTCCACTCTACCTGCTTCGGAAACAATCAAGCTCAGGCAGAGTGTGCAGCGCGGTATCAAGCTGATCACCTCCTCCAGCGCTCTGCCGATGCGGGTGGCAACCACCATGGCCACCAGCGGCGCCGCGGTGAGTTTGCTCTACTCCATGTATGTCATCTTGATATGGCTCTTCAAAAAGGATGTTGCGCCCGGCTGGGTGAGCTTGTCAATGCAGCAGTCGGTAATGTTCTTCTTGATCTCCATGGTGCTGTTGGTGATGTCTGAATATGTCCTCGATATCTCCAGCAAGTCAAACTCTGGGCCTCCTTACTACATTGCTGATGAGTTTCTCTCAGACAATCTTGTGCGGAAGTCGCGCCTCAATCTCGAGGTTCAGCGCAGGTCGCACGACAAGCCTTCGGCCCTTGGCGCCGATGAGCGCTGGGATGAGTGATCGATGGACAGAGCCTGTGTGGTGGGAGGTGGTTTTTATGGTGCAGCTATTGCGCTTCATCTGAAGACGGTTAGAAACATTGTTAACGTGACGGTTATCGAGCAAGAGTCTCACCTGTTGGCGAGGGCATCGTTTGCAAATCAGGCTCGTGTTCACAACGGCTATCACTATCCTCGCAGCTTCACCACAGCTCACCGCAGCCACGCCAATTTTGCCCGTTTCAATCGCGATTGGCAGACTTGCATCCGTAAGGACTTCGATAAGTACTATGCGTTGGCGCGACGAAACTCGAAAGTAACGGCTATACAGTTTCGGCGATTCTGTGATCAAATCGGTGCTCCGGTCATGCCAGCCGAGAGGCAAGTGATTCGTTTGTTTAATCCTCGCCTGATTGAATCTGTATACAAGGTTGAGGAATATGCATTTGATGCTTGTATGTTACGCCGCTGGTTTGCAAAGGAATTGAAACAGGCTGGTGTGGATATTCTCCTTAATCACTCGGTTTTTAATGTTCGACAAGATGAGGCTGGTGATATCAACTTCTGCATTCGTGATGCATCGGGCGGGATCAGCAGCCAGTCAACGCCACTGCTTTTCAACTGCACCTATAGCGGCCTTGCCCAGATTCGGGCCAGTCAAAGCAACACTCGATCTCAGTTGAAGCATGAGATTGCAGAGTTGGCGCTGATTGATGTTCCGGATAGTCTCTTTTCATTCGCGGTCACAGTCATGGACGGCCCTTTTTTTTCTGTCATGCCATTTCCAGCCCGTCATTGCCATAGTCTCTCGCACGTTCGCTACACTCCTCATTGTCAGTGGCTGGATCAACCTGGCAGTTCTCCTTACCAGGTTCTCGCGGCCTATCCCTGTCAGCCAAGGGTGGATCGAATGCTTCGGGATGCCAGTCGATTCCTGCCGATCCTGGCATTCAGTCAATATCGGGAGTCTCTCTTTGAAGTGAAAACCGTGCTCACGCAGAATGAGGCTGATGATGGCCGGCCGATTCTCGTGCAACAGGACGATCAGGTGAGAGGCATGCTGTCTGTCCTGGGTAGTAAGATCGACAATATCTATGATATTCTTGATGCGATCGATACGCTTGTAGATTGGCAGCGATGAGTGCGCCCCAGCCCGCCCAAGCCTTGATTGGTCACAGTGGATTCGTGGGATCGACACTGAAGAAGCAGCATCGATTCACTCATTTTTATCGCTCAACCAATAGCCGGGATCTTCTTGACCGCAGGTTTGATCTGGCGGTCTGCTGTGCTGCTCCAGCCCAGAAATGGTTGGCCAACCGTGATCCCGAGACGGATTGGGCCAGTATCGATCAGTTGTGCCAGATCTTGGCAACGATTCAGGCGGACCGGTTTGTGTTAATCAGTACCGTGGATGTGTTCGGTACACCTTGCGGAGTTGATGAGCAGTCAGCCATTGATCTGGATGGTTTGCATCCCTATGGTCTGCATCGCCGTAGACTCGAGATGTTTGTGGCTGATCATTTTGAATCTCATCTCATTATCAGACTTCCCGGACTCGTGGGGCCAGGCCTGAGAAAGAATGTGATTTATGATCTGCAGCATGGCAATGATCTTCACAAAGTAGATCATCGTTCAATCTTTCAGTTTTATCCCATGGTCAATCTATGGAGTGACATTCAGACCGCACTCTCTTTGGAGTTTTCCTTGCTCCATCTCACGGCCGCGCCGTGCAGCGTCGCTGAAATCAGCATGCATGGCTTTGGAAGATCTTTTGAGAACATGCTTGAGGCTGATCCAGCGCACTATGATTTTCGCACGCTCTACGCTTCCGGCTTTGGCGGCCAAGGTCCGTATCAGTACAGCAAGCGAGAATCGCTGCTCGCCGTACGCGCTTATGCCCAGAGCGAACCGCATGCCTGATCATGAACCAGCCTGAGATTTCCATCTCAAATATTGCCTGGGAGGTTTCGGATGATGAGCAGGTGTCAGCCCTGCTTCAGGAGCATGATGTGCATTGGATTGACCTTGCGCCGACAAAATACTTCCAGCAAATCCACGCTACGTCCTCTCAGGAACGTCATGAGCTGCGTCAATGGTGGCACCAGCGAGGTGTTCGCTTTGCTGGTTTTCAGGCTCTTCTTTATGGAACGAACGACCTCAATCTCTTTGGCTCAACCTCGCAGCAGAAGGCCATGCTCGATCATCTGGAAGCCATGTGTCGCCTGGCTGATGAACTTGACGCCAGGCGACTGGTGTTTGGATCCCCACGCAACCGCGATCGCTCGGGCTTAACGGATCAGGTGGCCTTTGACATGGCCTGTGATTTTTTTCTGCAGCTTGCTCCAATCGCAGCCAGGCATGGAGTTGTTGTTTGTCTCGAACCAAATCCTGCTTGCTACAACTGCAATTTCATGACGTCTACTGCTGAAGCGGCGGCTGTTGTGACAGCTGTGGATCATCCGGCCATCCGCTTGCAGTTTGATACCGGTGCGCTCACGATCAACCAGGAGGATCCAGAGAGCCTTTGCCAACAGTTTGCAAATCTCTTCGGGCATGTTCATCTCAGTGAGCCACAATTGTTACCGCTTGGTATGGGCGACTGTAATCATCGCGCCTGTGCCGTTGCTCTCGCTGCCAGCAGGCCGGATTGCCTCTTGACGATCGAGATGATCACTCGCATGGTTCCCCAACCTCTCAAGGCTATTGAGAGCGCCATCCTGCTGGTGCAGGATCGTTATCTTCAGCCACATGCTGCAGGTTCTGATTCATGAAGTGGCTCATTCTCCTTTTGGGTATCGCCTCCAATGCTTCAGCCAGTCTCCTGATCAAGTTGGCTCTTCATCCTGCCAGCTCCCCATTGTCCTTAGCCGAGCCTTGGCGGATTTTTGGGAGCGTAAAACTGTTGCTAGGCATCCTTCTCTATGGGCTGGCGTTGATTCTGTATGCATTGGCTTTGAGGTATTTCCCGCTTAATGTTGCGCACCCAATTCTTACCACAGGAGCGATGACATCAGTTGCGCTCCTTTCTGTTGTTGTGTTGCAGGAGAGTCTCAGGCCAAATATGATCTTCGGCTTGGCGTTCATGGGCCTTGGGATTGTTTTGCTCGCTTCCGGTCAGCGATGATGCACTGAAGCACTCACGAATCAATCCATGAGCGACCGCACTTTGTTCAAGCCCTTAGGTGCTGCCTGGCAGGTTCCCGATTTTCGTATCGACTTCTGGCTGGGAAGGACTTCACGCACCTGTGTGGTGATCCCAGTCATCAATGAAGGTGCACGCATCAGCGCCTTCCTCAGCAGGTTGCAGCAGCTTGCCATCAGCAAGTCGGCCGACGTCTTGATTGTGGATGGGGGTTCAAGCGATGGCTCTCTTGCACATGAAGACCTGATTGGAGCTGGGGTGCGTGGTCTCCTGACCAAGACAGGCCCTGGAAGGTTGAGTGCCCAGTTGCGTGTTGCCTATGCTTTTGCCTTGGCTGAGGGGCACGTGAACATCATCACCATTGATGGCAACAATAAGGATGATCCTTCCCCGATTCCTGATTTCATTGCTGGCCTTGATCAGGGTTTCGATTTTGTGCAGGCATCGCGATTTCTCGCTGGTGGTCAGCACAGCAACACCCCTTTGTCTCGCCTCCTGGCCATCAGGCTTCTTCATGCACCTGTTCTGAGTCTGGCGTCAGGTTTTACCTGGACAGACACTACCCAGGGATTCCGAGCCTACAGTGCACGTGCTCTTATTGATGAGCGTGTTGCACCGTTTCGCGATCTGTTTCAAGACTATGAGTTGCTCGCTTACTTGTCCTATCGCCTTCCCAAGCTTGGCTTCCGTTGCACAGAACTTCCATCGGTACGCGATTATCCTCCTGGAGAGGTTCCAACCAAGATCAGCGGTTTTCGAGGCAATCTCAAGCTGATCAGAACCCTGCTGAAAACCTGTCTGGGTGCTTACGATCCCCCAGCTTGAGCGCGTTTGTAGAGAGCGTAGGAATAGAAATGTTTGAGTCGGCTTGGCAGCAACTTTGCAATCAGAGAGCCAGATTCCTCGGCGTTGTATGGACCTCCCAGTAATTTGAATTCCTCTCCGCCTACGCAGAGACTATTGGGCATCGGGTTTTCCGACTTCTTTCTTGGAAACACGATGGAGGTGTGCTGGGGATGGATGTAGTAGCCGGTCTCTACACCGAATTTTGTTTCGAAGCTTGTCAATTCCGCTGCACTGCATTCTCCGCCAGCATGCCCGTCGCTTTCAATGAAGTGAGTGCCGCGTTGGCCAAAGGGCTCTCCGAGTACCACGAACGATGGTGTTTGCATGAATTTGAAAGCCACGCTATTTTTTGACGAGGAAGCGGTGAAGCCTGGTATCTGGCTGATCAGCATCAAGCGGGCCCTGTTGGCATCGGTTCCACTCCAGGCAATCTCCGTGGCAACCAAGCCATAAACAAGAAACCAACACATGTATATGCTTGTGATCACGATTACAATCACGCGATGACCTCTTGGCGTGAGCTGCCTGAATGGCACGAGTCTTGCGATGAATCCGTAATCTGTGAAGGCAAGCCAGGCCACCGGTATAAAAGCGATATAGGTGTAGTCGCTGCTTCGATCAGCAATGTAGAAGCCGAGCAGCATGAACAGGCTAAGGGCTAGCCACTTTCGGCGAGTGATGAGATTCATCACCACCATCAGGATGATGAAGAGGAGGGTCCAGTTCCACAGCAATGATGGGTAGGATCCTCCAAGAATCTGTGTCTTGATGCCAGCCAGCACTCCTTCTACTGGGAATGTGAGCACCCATATCTTAGAGGCGGCGCTCATGTTCTTTGCCCATGAGAAAAGTGTCATTGGTGTTGCCAGCTGGAGCACCAAGGCTGCTATCACAAGGCTGCCGGTCAGCAGCATGAAGCCGAGACGAACCGCTTTGCGCAAGGGATAGAACGTCAGCAGCAGAGTCAGCATCATGCCGATCGTCATCAGGCCCACCATTGGCGAGGTGAGCAGAACCAGCGCTGCACTGGCAATCGCGACCAGGAGTGAGAGTCGCAGGCTGCCGCGTAGCTCATGTGCCAGCCAGGGCAGAACCAGCAGAGGCGTTAGCAGGTGCTCTGGTCTCCCTTGTACTCCAAGCTGCAGCATCATGGGCAAAACTGCTGCACCTGCTGCCAGTGGCAGGCAGTCGTTGGTCGATGAGCGTCTGAGAGAGCGGTAGAGGAGAAAGGTCATCAACAGATAGGTCGCCACCGCGATCACTGTTGAGGCCAGGCTGTATCTGGTCCAGGTTGTGGTTCTGAAGAGGCGGCCATAGAGAAGAGCCTGAAGAATGCCATGATGGTCAAACAAGGCATCTGGTTTCCAAAGCATTCGGTCTGTGTATGCCCCGTAGTGCCAGCCATGGCCCTGGGCAAGATTGATGGCTGCTGTGCTGTACATCGGTGAATCGATATGCAGCCCCGGCCATTCAATCCGCCCAAACAGCACCAGCGTGCTGACCACCAGCCCCATCACCGCGATGCCAAGCCATCGCTGCGAGCAGAGGTGAGCAGTGGGCTTAGAAAGCGTTGAACTCACGTTTCGATCTTTTGTCCGCAGCTCAAGACTACCAGCTGAGGCATCTTTTACGCTTCATTGACTGCGCGGCGATGTCGGCAGTGGTGCTGGCATGTTGATGCCATGCTTGCAACTTCTACTGATCTGTCTCCTGCTTGCTTGCTTCGATTCCTCAGCGGCTTTCTCGTTTCCCTTGTGCTGGGCCTCTGCTCCTGGCTGCCGCGCGGAGGCCCGGCCTCCAGCATGGAGGCATCCCCTGCAGGATGCTGAGCGGATGACCAGCCCGCTCAGCATCCGCAGCCTGCGCGAGGCCGACATCCCGGTGGTGTGCGACTGGGCCCGTCGCGAAGGCTTCGCGCCTGGGTCGGGTGACGTGTCGATCTACCGCCAGACCGACCGACAGGGTCTATGGCTGGGCTGGCTGGGCACGGAGCCGGTGGGTTGCATCGCGGCCGTTCGCTACAACGCGGTCTACGGCTTCATCGGCCTGTTTCTGGTGACAGCGGAGCAGCGGGGCAGGGGCTATGGCCTCCAGCTCTGGCGCCATGCCATGGCTCACGTGCACGATCTGGGCTGCGTGGGCCTCGAGGCCGCGCCCGATCGCATCCGCGATTACGCCGGCTGGGGGTTCCGGCCGGCCTCGCCGACCACGCG
>Ga0172376_10007102_pt1 | contig 11990 bp, 12 predicted proteins | sample Lak35m_FD_121114 | JGI IMG/M metagenome (GOLD analysis project Ga0172376, IMG submission 121114) | Freshwater microbial communities from Kabuno Bay, South-Kivu, Congo - kab_092012_35m | ecosystem: Environmental > Aquatic > Freshwater > Lake | place: Democratic Republic of the Congo: South-Kivu...
CACGGCGGACCTTGTGGACCAGAGCGACACGCCACGGCCCTCCGTATCGCCCCGTCGACCGCATTCCGTTCATTCCACGGCCTCCCTTGAGAAAGTCAGCTCATGAGAAATCCGCTCGACATCACCGATCGCAATCAGTTACTGGCTCTGCTGAGCGCGCGGGACAAAGCCACCGTCACGATTGATGAGGAGTCGATGCGACAGTCGATTCTCGCGCGGGTTCGCGGCCAGGATCGTGTCGTCGATGACCTGGTCCGCCTGATCCGGCAGCAGTATGCAAAGGTCTCGCGCAATCGTCCTGTCGCCAGCATCCTGTTTCTGGGACCAACCGGCACCGGCAAGACGGAAATGGCCCGGGCCGTCGCCGAACACCTTTACGGCGATGAAGCCCACATGCTGCGTTTCGACTGCAGTGAGTTCACGGGTGAGGAAGGCAAGACGCGGCTGATCGGCACTCCCACGGGCTATGTGGGTGCGGATCGCGGTGGCCAGTTGACCCGTCCCATGCTCAACAATCCCAGACGCGTCGTGCTGTTCGACGAGATCGAGAAAGCATACGCGGGCGTCTTCGACCTGTTTCTGTCGATGCTGGGCGAGGGGCGTCTGACCGAACAGGGATCGGGGCGTGTCGCGGACTTCACGCAGTCGCTGATCATTCTCACCAGCAATGCCGAACACGAAGCCATTGGACGGATTCAGCAGCAGCTTCACGACCCGTACGAACAGATCGACGCGATCAAGAAACACCTGCGCGACTCGCGTGTCTTCCGCCCGGAGATCCTCGGCCGCTTTGACCGCATTCATGTCTTCCAGCCGCTGCCGCCTGATGTCATGGCCGAAATCGCCGCGATCAAGGTCGTCAACCTGGCGAAGCAGTACGAACTCGAACTGGCCTGGGTCGATCCCGGACTGATGTATGAGGCGTTGATCGCCAGCTTCAAAGTGGCGGACTTCGGTGCGCGGGAACTGGAACGCATTGTCGATGCCATGTTCGCCGAAGCCATGATTGATGCGCGCCAGCAGGGAGCGTCGCGAGTCGCCATCAATCGTGATGCGACCGGCCGGCCGATGGTGGAAGTGGTGGCACACAGGAACGCTTCGCCGAAGGAAGCCATCCGGGCCTGATCCAGTTCCGATCGAAGTGAACCAGGGAAATCCGACATGCGCACCACCAGCCCCGTCCGATCAGAAGTGCTGGAACTGCAGAACCGATTCTTCGCAAAGACCGGAAGCTGTCTGGCCGTGCTGGTCACGATCCACTGGCTGCCGAAGTTCGTCCCGGACATCGTTCGCCTGAGCTACACCGTGGCATATTTCACCGCCGCTCTGCTGCTGCTGTATCAACTGACCCGGCCGCTCAAAGAGTACCTGCACGCGCTGTATGCCTGGCGCTATGAAGACGCTCCCGATCCGATGGATCGAGCCTGGCGGACGATGCTGTTCTCGTTGAATCAACTGATCTCGGTGCCGGCCACTCTGCTGGGAGCGTTTCTGGCGAGCGTCGGTTTGATCACTCTGACGCTGTGGTTTCCGGATCTGCGAGTGCTGTCACCTCTGACCGGCTTCGTCTGGTGGAGTTCCCTGATCGGGCTGGCTCTGTTTCCGTTTTCCGGCAGCTTCCTGTTCAACGAAGTGATCAACAAGCACCGGGCCTTGCAGCACGAAACGGAACTGTCGAAGGCTTTTGAGCCGCGGGAAATTGTGGATCTGCAGTCAGACAACGCGAGCGACACGCCGACCTCGCTGGAGATTCTCGACGGCCTGCAGTTTCGAGCGGGCGGCTTCGACTGGCACTGGAACGACTTCGTCCAGAACTGCGTGGTCTTCGGTCAGATCGGCAGCGGCAAGACGTCCTGCGTGCTGAATTCGATCCTCGATGGTCTGTTCGGTTCCGCGGCGAAAGCGGGAGTTCCGGCCGGTGGTTTGATTCTCGATCCCAAAGGAACTTTCTACTCCGACGTTCAGACTCTGTGTCGAAAATACGGACGCGCGAACGACCTGCTGGTGATCGATCCGGATGATCCGCGCGGCATCCGCTGGAATCCGTTTGATTCTTCCGATGACGAATACGAACTGGCCTGCCGGTTCGCGGCGGTGTCCCGCTCGCTGGGACAGAAGGATGCGAATTCGTCCTTCTGGCTGACCAAGTCGACGATGTTCATTCAGTATGCGCTGGAGTTGATCCGACTCACGAATCCACCCGACGAACCGCCCTCGTTCGCTCAGGTCCACGAACTGGCGAGCGGCTTTCGCGCACTGGCCGAACGCGCGGAACAACTGGAGATCACAGACCCGCGCGGTCACGACTGTTTGAACTTCTTCGCGACCGAATGGGCCACGATGGCTCCGGAAACTCGAACCAGCATTCAGGCGCATCTGACCGGCATGCTGTTCCCGTTCCTGAAAGCGCCGTTCTCGCAGACTTTCTCGGGAAGATCCTCGGTCCGCATCTCCGACATGATCGACTCGGGAAAGATTCTGTATCTGCATATGCCGACCGCTGACAGAGAAAGCATGGCCCGCACGATCGGCATCTTTCTGAAGCTGGAGTACTACCGCGAAGTGCTCAAGCGGCCCCGGAAAACTCAGCCGACCTTCTTCTTCTGCGACGAGTTTCAGAAGTTCTTCACCGCAGGTTCCAGAGAGAACAAGGAGCAGGAGAAGAGCGACGCCGACACGTTCCGGCTCTCCCGCGAAAGTTTTCATGCCAACATCGTTGCGACCCAGAATCTGGGAGCGCTCGGTGAACCGGACATCGCCCGGGCCTTTCTCGCGAACTGCCTGACCGGCATCTTCCTGCGGAATCCGGATGAGGACACCAACAACTTCGCGGCGCGTCTCTTCAGTCAGGATCTGATGGGCATGTCTTCGTCCTCGCAGAGCGCCGGTTCCGGTCGTCTGCGACCGATGGGCGGCCAGCAGGTCAGCTCGAACGATCAGCTTTACGACCGGTGTCCTCCACACCGCTTTCGCGAGCTGGCCATCTGCGGTCCGCAACAGACTCTGCCGCATGCGGAATCCATCGTGTTCCTGGGCGGTCGCGGAGAACGACCGCTGCCGGTTCGCAAGCTCAAGTGGAAACGACATCCACTCAGCCTGCCGCTGCAGGAGCGCCCGTCACCGGAGCGTTCGTCACAGCAACGGCATTCACCACGACTCAATCCCGGAGAGCAACCATGTTTGGCTTCCTGTTCCGCGCCTTCCTGATCTGCCTGGTGATCTACCTGATCATGGGTCTGATCTTCGGATGGTACGCGCAGATCATCGCGTTCTATTCGTGGATGCGGCCGTAACCCGGCGCCTTCCACACATCCTTCTTTCAGGAGCAGGTCATGTTTGAAGACCGAAAACAGAAGAAACAGGTCGGCCGTCCAGGCCCGAGTCCTCAGACGGCCGGAAGCTTCGGCAGCGGCGGCAAGGGCGGAAAAGGAGATGACGACTCGAATCTGTCGCGGCTGCGGTTCGGCGAAAAATGCCAGCAGTACCGCCGGGACTACCTGGCAAAAAAGCAGACCATGAAACCCGGACAGTAATCCGGAGGAGCTTCTGTCATGCCGTCTTTGATTTCTCAAATCGTGGATCAGCTCCGCGATCCTGACCGGACTCAGGAATTGATCGTCCGTGTACAGCGACGCGAAGAACGGCTCGCGGACCTGGCGCGTCAGGATCTCGACTGGCAGTTGCTTCAGTCGGACGGACGCACGGCGCAGGCGCAGTCCGTCTTTCATCACATCACTCGTCTCGAACAGGAACTGGGGCTGTCATGAGTTCACAGACTCCCCCGGCACTGGAAGACCAGCTCATTGAAACCTGGAGGCTGCTGTGCCGGAGCCGGTATCTGTCGGCAGTCTCTGATGATCAGCCGCCCGTGGCTGTCATCGTGACCGGCCAGCCCGCAGCCGGAAAATCGGTTGTGATGGAGCTTCTTCGCTGCGGACCGCTGAAGAACGAATCCCTCGTCTGGATCGATCCGGCGGAACTGGCTGCGCTGCATCCGGCGCGAGTGGTTCTGACCCGCGGCGGCGACTGGAGCGCGATCGACTCGTTACGCGCTGACGCGGCAGAGCTGGCTTCGGAACTGCTCGAACTGGCCGTCAGCGATCGCCGGTCGCTGGTTCTGGAATGCACGTTTGACGGTGGTGATTCAGCCGGGCGACTGGTGACCTGGCTCATTGAATCCGGGTATGCCGTGCAGGTCTTCGCTCTGGATGTCCCGGCGGAGATCAGTCGGAAGGATTATGTCGAACGACGTCGGCGAACGATGCGGGGAGCAACCGCGTCGGTCGCCCTCGATCCGGATTTCCACGATGAGATGCTGTCTGGTTTTGTGGAGGCGATTGAAGTTCTGGAACGAACTCCAGACTGCGTCGTGCATCGACTCACGCGCGCAGGCCGATTGTTGACGAGTCCCGGATCGGACGACCTTTCAATGTCTCAAGACGATGACGCCGGAGCGTCGCACGGCTTCCTGCCGCTGCACCTTCAGCATCCGAGGCTGCGACCGGCCGAGCCTGTGCCCTCAGAAGAGCCACCGCATTTGCGGCTCAACCGTGCGGATTTCTCTCAATCAGACTGGCGCCGGATTCAGCAGCGGATGCAGTTCATTCAGACGTTACGGCGCTTTGCGGAAGCCGAGCAGGGCGGGTTCTGAAGAACTGCCCGGGATCCTTCAGGAGACACTGTCATGCCGCGGAAGAATCATCGACTCATTCAAATCACGGCCGCTGCGATTGTGCTGATCGTTGCCGGTCGTGGCATCCTGCAGCGTCTCGCGTCGCCTGTTGGCGGATCGAATCAGGCCGCCGCAGCGACATCCACACCGGTTGAATCTCACTCGGATCCAGCGGAAGAAATTCACCGCCCGTCGGCTGACTCTGACAGTTCAATGTCCGAACCGGCTTCTCTGGATGATCCGGTCAGCACTCTGCTGGGGCTGGGACTGGAGACCGTGCATACGGTGTCGAGCCTCGGCAATGACCTGCTGGATGAGCTGGCCGGATTGACGATCGAAGAGGAACTGGCCATCGGACTTGAAGCGGACCGGGAAACGAGGTCGCGTCACCGCGTCGTGAACGATCCCGTGCAGCAGGCCAGGATCGAACGACTGGCGGCTCCATTCCTCAAGGCGCGCGAACGACAGCGCATCGGGTATCGCTTTGCGGTCCTGGATGAAGGCTCTGTGAACGCGTTCGCGATACTGGGAGGCTCGATCTACATCCATCGCGGTCTGCTGGAAGCGCTTCACAGTGATGACGAACTGCGTTTCGTACTGGGACACGAGATCGCGCATGTGGATCGACGACATTGCGTGAAAAGCATGACGGCGATCCTGCGGACTCAGCAGGCGGCCGGCGGACTGGGCGCGACGCTCGCTGGATTGGCTTACCAGGCGGTCGCCCTGGGGTATTCGGAAGATCTGGAGTTTGAAGCCGATGCCTGGAGTTACCGGCAGATGCGCCGGCAGGGCATCGCTCGCGATCAGTGCCTGTCCGGACTGCTGATGCTGCAGCGCGCGTTCGGTTCCGACGGCGACGGTCGCTCGCGCAGTCCAACGGCGTTCGAGCATGTGGAAAACCATTTCCGGTCCCACCCCCGACTCCGCGACCGCCTCGACCGGTTGAAGAATCAGGAACCGTGAGGCCGTCACCGCGATTCGATCTACGACAGCTTCCTGACCGAGTCCACGAAAGGATGTATGCCATGCCCTGGGATGATGGTGGTTCCTATCGAGAGCTGAAGAAGAAGTATCACGGCCGGAGGGATGTGGAGATTCATCACATTCCCCCGACCAGCGCCACGGGAATACCACGCGCCGACGGACCGGCCATCGCGATGTCGAAAGCGGATCACCGGCAGCTCGACAGCACGCGCGACAAGGAGTACCGGATCGACCTCATGGAAGGTGTGGATGATCGCGGGAAGCGGGGCATGAAGCAGGCCTTCCATTCCGAAACCGCCGATATTCAGCAGCGTTTCGGAGGCAGGTACGACAAGGCCATCGCGAAGGCGTACCGATATGGCGAGGCGTCCGGATTCTTCTCGGAGAAGTCCCGGCAATCTTTGAATGAAGAAAGAGTTCAGCACTCATCTCGGCAGGTTCAATCCTCGTCGCGAGCGTCCCGCGGGTCAGAATCCACAGGACGCGCCAGCGCACCGGCAGGATCAGGCCCGATACGGACTCAGGACACGAGCGGCGCTTTCGGCGGGAGTCGCAGACAGGCGGAGCGCGGCTCTGACCGGAAAACGCTCACGGCATCGCGAGTGCGTCAGTATCAGCAGTCCGGCGCGAGTCAGAAAACGCCGTCTGCCAGCGCTTCGCGCAAGCGGTGACGGGCAGTTGCGACAGCGAGACTGTCATTCGCTATGCACGGCGAGTTGCCCGGAACAGGCGGCTGAGGAGTCGTCCCGACCACGGGCCGATCAGAGGCAGTTCCGAGACGGCCTCTTCCAGAGACTTGTTCGAGCAAGCCATGACTCGATCGCGGACATGCAGCACCGCGACGGAACCGATCGCCAGCGCGACCGCCTGCATGAAGAGCGCGAATGAACTGGAGGTGATGGAACGAGGCAGGATAGTCAACTGATCCACCAGATTCTGAGGCAGCGTTCCCCTCAGCGCCGCGTAGGTCCAGTAGCTGGAAACCAGAGTCTGGCCCAGGCACCGCGACAGACCGGTCAGTTTGACGAACACATCCGACAGAATGATCTGCGGGATCAGCACCAGTGGAACCAGAGTGAGCGCGATTTCCTGAGTGGTCGCCACCGTGGAAATAAACAAACCCAGAACCACTCCCGCACCCGCGGCCATCATCAGGATCAACCCCTGTGAAGCAAGCTGACCGGGAACTCCACACCAGGCATCGACGAGGCTCAGCAGCAGGAGCGATTGCATCGCCGCGACAACAAACTGCAACAGGAGTCTGGAACTCAGATAACTGGCCGGCGAAAGATTCACGAGCAGTTCGCGCGAGTAGATGGATCGCTCCTTGACGATTTCCCGCGCGGAGTTGTTGCAGCCGAACCAGAAGCAGGAAACGGCCAGAACAAACAGCACCTGACAGGCACGAGTCGCTTCCTCAAAGGGATGACTCGCCCCCGCGGTCAGGTCTCCAAAGACCAGGTACAGAACCGCGGCCACGATCAGCACCTGCAGCAGCAACCCCTGCAGCGACCGCCGGTCACTGCGGAAGACTTTGAAGTAACGCCCCAGCAGGAGCGGCACCTGATGCCGGGCCTGTGCCCATTGGTCTCGCAGGAACCGCCGTTCGCGCAGTCGATTGTCTCGTTCGCCGGGAATCGCGCCGGGAGACATCCGGCTGCGGATATACCGCTCATACAGCGCTGACTGCTCGAATCGCCGCTGCAGCTCAACAGCCTGAAGCGGATCGGCCAGCCGCTCGTAAACCAGTCCGAGTTGTTCGATGCCGAAGTATGCCAGCGCTTCCGGCGGAGTGCCGATGAATGCCAGTTTCCCGCCGGTTGTCAGCAGCACGATCAGATGACAGTTCTCCGGAAGGTTCGCGAGCGAATGAGTCACGCAGACGACGGTTCGCCCTGAATCCGCGAGCGAACGGAAGAGACGCATCATCTGTCGGTCGGTGTGCTCATCGAGTCCCGAAGTGACTTCATCGAGGAAGATCAGACCGGGGTTGGAGACCAGTTCGCTGGCCAGACTGGCTCTCCGCCGCTGCCCGCCGCTCATGGCTCCCAGCCGGGAATTGAGGTGCGGGTCCAGTCCTGTCAGCCGGGCCAGTTCCAGAACCCGGCCAGCGCTCTCGCGCGCGGAAGTATCGACCGGCAGCCGCAGACGCGCGGTACAGGTCAGAGCATCCCGCAGCGTCAGCGCGTCGTGAAGGATGTCGTGCTGGGGAACAACGGCGATGTCCTGCTTCAACGCTTCAAAGTTCTGATACAGGTCCAGTTGATTGATCAGCACCTGGCCGCCATGAGCCGGAACGCGGGCGCTGAGCGCCGACAGAAGCGTCGATTTGCCGGAGCCGGTTGGCCCCAGCAGGCAGACGAATTCCCCTGGTCGGACAACCACAGACACCCGGTCCAGAATCAGAACCGGCCTGGCGACCGGTCTCGCTCGACGCGTCAGCTCGCGACCTTCGAGCTGGAGATTGTTCGCTCGCGTGGACGGAATCAGTGATGAACCAGTCCAGATCAGCACGCAGGGACCGATTCCGATCTGCGAGCCGGGTTGAAGCGTCACCGGCACCGCAATGCGGCGCCCATCAACGAATGTGCCGTTCGTACTGTGGAGATCGCGGACGATCGCGACGCCGTTGCGCATCTGTATGAGCGCGTGTCGTCGCGAAACCTGGATGTGTGGCAGGCAGACGTCAGTGGACTCGTCGCGGCCGATGACCGTCTCCCCGGAAACCGGGACCGGTTGAAAACCAGATCCTGCGAACGATGCTCCGCTGGTCAGTGACGGCAATGGTGCTCCCGTTTCCGGATCGAGCGTCATGGCCTGAGTCATCAGCGGGATCTGGACGGGCGGATCATCGCTCTTCGATTCACTGCCCCGGACTTCACCAGCTGCGGCGGCCTGTACCGTCCGGACCTCGAATGTTGTTCCGCCGGTTTGAATCAGACTTCCGTCTCTCAGAAGAACGGGACCAGCAGCAACGATCCCGTCTACCAGCGAGGGAACTGTCGGCGAGAGCGGGGTCAGCCAGAGTTCGCCGTCGCGGCATTCCACCTGAAACTGCTGCCGGGAGCAGCCTGCGTCGAGCAGCACGATACCGGCCTGCCGATTGCGGCCCGCCACCAGAACGGCTCCTGAAGCAACCCTGTAGACATTCTGTGAAGTCACCTCGATCAACTGGTGCTCATGCGGCATCAACGCTTCTCCGGGATTCTGCGACCGGGTAATTCCCCATCACATCGAATCTCTGTATCCTGGCAGGAAATGCCGGAATGCGTTCATCATTCAGTCGTGAACTGCTCATGCCCGAACCCGTCCAATTCCATTCGACCCGCTGGACTCTTATTGGCAGAGCCGCCGGCTCATCGGGGACCGGAAACCGGGACGCCCTTGAAGAACTGTTGAAACTCTATCTACCGGTCCTCCGAACCTGGCTCATTCGCCGGCACCGCATGAAGAACGATCAGGCCGATGACATCCTGCAGGATTTTGTCGTCAGCCGCATTCTGCCGAAGGAACTGATCCGGGGAGCCAGCCAGCAGAAGGGAAAGTTCCGTTCCCTGCTGCTGACGTCCTTGAACCGCTTCGTCATCGACCAGCACCGTCGCCGGAACGCCGATAAACGGACGCCCGACCGCGCCGATTCTCTCGAACGCGACGGCGGAGAACCTTCAGTCATTCCCGGAACAGATTCCTTTGACGCCGCATGGGCAAGGACTGTCGTTTGCGAGTCGCTGAAGCGAATGTGGCTGCATTGCCAGACCGGCCAGCAGCAGAATCTCTGGGATGTCTTCTGCGGACGGATCCTGGTGCCGCTGGTCTACGGTCACGAACCGGTTTCCTACGATCGCATCCAGGAACAGTGCCGCTTCGAGAATCCGAGGCAGGCGGCCAATGCGTTGATTACGGCCCGTCGCACGTTTACCCGCTGTCTGCGATCGGTGGTCGAGGAATATGCTTTCGATGATTCGGAGATTGACGTCGAACTGAACGATCTTCGCGGCGTTCTGCTGGGACGGGGAAGTATCTCCGATGACTTCCTGCCGGATGAGATCAGAGCCAGTCTTGTGTTCCTCGATTCAGATCTGACGCCGGCCGGCTGTCCGGATCACGAGCTGACCGGCTTCTTCAACGTCGAGGCGACTCGCGGTTCCGAATGGCGGCGCTCTGATATCCAGGCCATGCTCAACCACTACCTGACCGGCCCGACGGCAGCGGTCGTGAAGGTGCCACCGGAATGCGGGGAATGGACGGAACGGCCGCTGGCGGAACTCTTCGCGCTCGATGCGCCGCCATTAGCCATGCTGAAAGCCGTCAAGAACACCGGCCGCTCGCTGATCCGGCACCCGGAGTACGGAGTCCCTCCCGATATCGGCGCCTGGCTTTACTTCATCCCGATCGCCATCGCCGGACTGCGGCATCAGACTCCCATTTCGCGATCAACCGACGATGCGATCTACAAAGGACTCTCCTGGCTGCTCGAACAACGCTGGCTGGACGAAAACACTGTCGAGACCATCCGGACTTATCTGGGGAAGCACCCGTCCGGCAGAGAGTGAATGAAGCCGTCAGCCGCCGTCTCAGGCTGAATGAGTCACGCAGCAATTCCTGGAAGACTCGCGCGGGAAATATTGAGCCTGGTCACCGGATGTCCCTCGGTTGACTTTGCGGCACTCTGAACGACGGCTATGGTCCCGTTTGAACGTGACATCACACGTGAGGGACATGGCATGTCGGATTCGTCCACATTTCAGCGGCACCAGCGGTTGCTGAGCCGGCTGTCAGCCGAAGGCAATGGCCTGACCGTCGAAGAGCTGGCCGCTGCGACCGGGGTATGCATCAAGACCATCCGCCGTGATCTGACACTCTTTCTAGACAACGGCATTCCGCTGAAGCAGGCAATCGGTCCGCGAGGGCGGAAGACGTGGCGCGTGGTCGGGACATACGGCGATTCCGCGTTTCAGGTGCCCTTCGACGAAGCCACCGCGATGTACCTGGGGCTGAAGCTGCTGCAGCCGTGGAAGGGGACTCTGCTGGGCGAAGCGGGGCACCGGCTCTGGCGAAAACTGCGGCGGACTTTCGACAAATCCGTTCGCGAATACCTCGACCGCATTCCGGGACTGCTGCATGTCGTGGCCGCCCGCGATGGCCGGTACGCCGCCCGATCCAACCTGCTCGACGATCTGATGCGAGCTACCGAAGTTCAGCGGGTCGTGCGGCTGACATATCAGTCTCAGCGGTCCACGGAAGCCGTGACTTACGAAGTTCAACCCCTGTCGTTTCTGGATTACCGGCATTCGATCTATCTGGTGGCCTTCGCTCCGCATCACGGCGAAGTGCGTCACTACAAGCTGGACCGGATGGACGCCGTTGAAGTCACAGACGCAACGTTTGTCCGCCCGGCTGATTTCCATCCCGAAAGCCATCTCTCCGGCAGCTTCGGAGTCTTCAAGGGCCGTTCGAGCAAGCCTGTCTCGATCCGCATCCGCTTCGATCGCGAGGTGGCCCGCTATGTGCGCGAAAAGCAGTGGCACTCGACGCAGCGCCTGCTGGAAAACGCGGACGGATCGCTCATCGCCGAGTTCACTCTGACGGCTCTGGAAGAAGTCGCCGCATGGGTGCTGAGCTTCGGCTCGAAAGCCGAGATCCTCGAACCGCCTGAGCTTCGCGAAGCCATCGCCGCGGAAGTTCGAGAACTGGCCGCCCTTTATCAGCCCGCCCGGACGAAGCCGCAACGCTCTCGCGCAGGAAGGAGCAAGGCCCGATGACAGAGCCTTTACCCTTCCAGAGCAATATTGGTCTTCGACAGATCGGTCAGATAAATCCCCATTCGGCGAAAAGCCGCACGAATCGCCCTGACCTTCGGCCACTGGTCTTCAAACAGATCCGCTTTCTCCTGGTCTCATTCCTCGACCAGTTCCCGAGGATAATCGGGCGGAAAATCCAGATACGCTCCCGCGAAGTCGAGCACGAACGGGCGGGTCACCACAGACATCTCGACGATCCAGAGATCGTCGTCGTGCTCAATCAGTTGCGGCACATTGCAGCCGAGAACTTCCACAACTCCGCGCTCGCGAAGCCGGAAATACGCATTCCGTTCTCGCTCGTAGAGCGGCTGGAATTTCAAGACTTTGACGGCGCTGTGCCGAGGAATGCCGCCAGATGGCTGGCGCAAGGACGCTTCAATGGGGCCGGTGGTATGACCACCGGAAGACTCGGGACGGGTGGGGCGGGCGGCGCCGCGCAAACCACGCTTCAATGGGGCCGGTGGTATGACCACCGGAAGACTTGATGCGTTTGCGTTTCATGATCGAACGAGCCTCGCTTCAATGGGGCC
>Ga0172376_10007106_pt1 | contig 11987 bp, 6 predicted proteins | sample Lak35m_FD_121114 | JGI IMG/M metagenome (GOLD analysis project Ga0172376, IMG submission 121114) | Freshwater microbial communities from Kabuno Bay, South-Kivu, Congo - kab_092012_35m | ecosystem: Environmental > Aquatic > Freshwater > Lake | place: Democratic Republic of the Congo: South-Kivu...
GAAAGGTTTTTAAAATCTAATAACGAATCATTTACCAAAAATGACTGCAACTTAAATGAAAATGAGAGAATTTGGTTAATTACCGGGCCCAATATGGCTGGAAAGAGTACTTTTTTGCGTCAAAATGCTATTATAGCAATTTTAGCGCATATAGGAAGTTTTGTACCGGCGGTTAGTGCTACAATAGGCGTAGTAGATAAAATATTTAGCAGAGTTGGAGCAGGGGATGATTTAACAAAGGGGCAATCTACCTTTATGGTAGAAATGCTTGAAACCTCGGCGATATTATCACAAAGTACCAATAAGTCTCTGGTAATTTTAGATGAAGTAGGGAGGGGTACTTCTACTTATGACGGAGTAGCTATCGCGTGGTCAGTACTTGAATATATTCATGATAAAATTAAAGCACGGTGTCTATTTGCTACCCATTACCACGAATTGACAAATTTAAGTGATATATTCCCTGCTCTTATTAATTATACTATTTCCATCAACGATAATGACGGAAAAATACTATTCCTGCATAAAATTATTAAAGGTTTTGCAGATCGTTCTTATGGCGTGCACGTTGCACAAATGGCCGGACTTCCACCTTCAGTAATCAGGCGCGCTGATCAGCTGCTGCTAAAGTTTGAAAAAGATACAAAAAAATCTAACAAAGAAGCTTTTAAAAACGAATCACAGAACTTAAACCTATTTGAGAGAGCAAATAAGGAAATGGATAAATATAAGGAAATATATGCTTTCTGCAGTCAAATAGAACCTAATGAATTATCACCAAAAGAAGCTCTAGAGATTTTGTACCAGATAAAAAATTTATTAACTAAAGCCTAAGCTCCTACTTATCTATACAATATGGCTACTGATTAATGATTTTACTTCTAGCGGCAGCAACTCTTGCAATTGGTACTCTAAAAGGAGAACAGGATATATAATCAATCCCCACTTTATGGAAAAAATCAATTGATTTCGGATCACCGGCATGCTCACCGCAAACACCAAAGCTTAAAGAATTATTTGTTTTTTTACCTTTTTCAATTGCAGTATGAACCAGAAATCCTACTCCTTCTTCATCTATAGTAATAAAAGGATCATGATTAAAAATTTTCTGCTCTATATAATCGCCTAAAAATGAGCCTGTATCGTCCCGCGAAATACCAAGAGTAGTTTGGGTAAGATCATTTGTACCAAAACTGAAATAATCAACTAACGGTGAGATTTTATCGGCCGTAAGAGCAGCTCTTGGTAACTCAATCATTGTGCCAGTTTTTATCCTAAATTTATAGGAGTATTTTTTTTCTATCTCATTGATAGTTTTGCTTATTATATTTTTAATAACTTCTAATTCCTTAAAGTCGCTGATCAAAGGGATCATTAATTCAAGGTTACAGTTTAGTCTTTGCTCAGAGTATAGTTGCCACATTGCCTCTAATATAGCTTCTACTTGCATACTGTATATCTCAGGGTAGGTAATACCAAGTCTACAACCTCTATGTCCAAGCATTGGGTTAATTTCATGCAATGCATGTAAACGGTGATCAATAACTGATTTAGGTACCTCAAGGGTTTTTGCCAAGTTTTCCTTATCTTGATCTAATGTCGGAAGGAATTCATGTAATGGTGGGTCAAGCAATCTGATATTAAGGGGCATATTGCCTAAAATTGAAAATAATTCTTTAAAATCGGCTGTTTGCAAAGGTTTTAACTTAGCAATTGCTTTCATTCTATGCTCATAATCCTGAGCAATTATCATCTCCCTAACCAAAGGAATTTTTTCTGCATCAAAAAACATATGTTCAGTTCTACAAAGTCCAACTCCTACAGCACCAAATTTAATGGCCATTCTTGCATCAACCGCTGTTTCTGCGTTAGCCCTTACTTGTAAGTTTTTTATTGAATCTGCCCACTTTAAAATAGTTTCAAACTCGGGAGAGAATTGTGGTTCAATAAGGTTAACAGTACCGACTATAATTTTACCAGTAGAACCATCTAAGGTTATGACCTCTCCTTGGTGTATTTTCTTTCCGCTACTGGTAATAAGGTATTTCTCTTTTTCGTTTACTGTAAGGCCTTTTACTCCGCAAACACATGGTCTACCCATTCCCCGTGCTACTACTGCTGCATGAGAGGTCATCCCGCCACGAGCGGTAATAATTCCCCTTGCTACGTGCATACCTTTTATATCTTCCGGACTGGTATCATTCCTAACTAGAATTACTTTATGATGATGGGCCAGTTCTTCAGCATCATAAGGGGAGAAAACTGCTATACCTGTTGCAGCGCCCGGGGAAGCTGCTAAACCTTGCGCAATGATTTCCGGTTTAGTGGAATAGTCAATGCCAGTATGGAGGAGCTGGTTTAGTGATTCTGGTTCTATACGAACTAGGGCGGCTTCTTTTGTTAAAATTCCTTCATTTACCATATCAACAGCAATTTTAACAGCTGCTGCTGCCGCTCTTTTACCTTTTCTGGTTTGTAAAATATAAAGTTTGCCTTCTTCTATGGTAAACTCAATATCTTGCATGTCGCCATAATGGCTTTCAAGTTTAGCACAAATTGATAGTAATTCTTCATAAGCGCTGTGCATTAATTCCTGCATGGAAGTACCGTCTTTTTCCTCTTTAGCCAATATTGGCTGTGGAGTTCTAATCCCAGCTACTACGTCTTCTCCTTGAGCGTTTATTAAAAATTCGCCGAATATTTTTCTTGCGCCATCAGCAGGGGATCTAGTGAATACTACCCCAGTAGCAGAGTTATTTCCTTTATTACCAAAAACCATTGATTGGATATTAACTGCTGTACCTAAAACTTCTTGCTCGTTAATATTATTGATTTTTCTATAATGTACAGCCCTTGGGCTCATCCATGATTTTAAAACAGCTTCAATAGCATTTATAAGTTGCTCGGTTAAATTGCTCTCGAATTCTTTTCCGGTTAGCCTATGAATATTTTTTTTATAATCTTGAATTACCGCTTTCAGTATTTCCACAGTTACTTCAGAATCATTGTTGATGTTATGGTTAATTTTATGATTATCATAGGTATCTTCAAAAATATAAGCAGGAATCTCCAATACCACAGATCCGTACATTTGAATAAACCTTCGATAGCTGTCATAAGCAAATCGAGGATTAGAGGTTATATTCGCCAGGCTTTCTACCACTTCATCGTTCATCCCCAAATTTAAAATTGTATCCATCATACCCGGCATGGAAATTTTAGCTCCGGAGCGGACAGAAACTAATAAAGGGTTTTCTTTAGAACCAAAAATTTTTCCTGTTTCCTTTTCTAATCTATGAATTGCTTGTAAAAGCTCTGCTTCAAAATTAGCAGTTAGCTTATTTCCATGAGCGTAGTAATAAGAGCACATGTCAGTTGCAATTGTAAAGCCTGGAGGAATCGGAAGACCAAGATTCGACATTTCGGCAAGGTTAGCTCCTTTACCGCCAAGCTTATCTTTCATGCTGGCGTCTCCCTCATTATTTCCAGGGCCAAAATGATATATAAGCTTATTCATAAGAAATTCTATATTGGAATGAGGATAATTAACCCTAAAAGTTATATAGCCTAGCTTCTATTTTTTTTCAAGCACTATCAAGTTTTTTGAAGACAACTTTTACAATTGCCACAGTAAAACTCCTTGACTTAAAGTTATTATAATAATATATCGCTAACCATAGGTTAAATTATTTTGTATTTTCCTACGTATTTATTAACAATAAAACAAGTATTTTTATGTCAAAAAGTTCTCCTCATTCTGATAGCTCTAGTTCCTCTTCTAGCGAAAGTTTAAGTTCTTTATCTTCTCTTAAGACCCCAGAAGAGATAGCGCACGAGGTGTTTTTAATGCGTCTTACAGATCCAAATAGCTCTATACCAGGATCCTTAAATAAGATAGAGCTAGCTTATATTCCTAACGAAAAAAAACCAACTGAGATTGGTGAACTAACTTTTAGGTTTGATTCTTCGACCTTAAAGGATAAGTTTATGGATATGATGAAAGAAGCTGGATTGTTAAATATATTCACAAGCCAAAGCGACCTTAGTGTTTCCGTAGTACCGTCAAAAGATAAAGCTAAAGAACCAGGAGCCTATATAGCTCAAAATGGTGAGGTAGCAATAAATTTTGGCAAGGAAAATAATGCTAAAGCTTTTAAACAAAAGATTTTTGGTTCAAGTTTACAAGGTATTGCAGTCATTTATGAAGAAACACCTCATAAAATATATTTTAACAAGTCTTTAACTGCAGGTAAGGCTTTAGAGATTTTTAAGCCAGCTTTTGAATTTTCTTTTGAGGATAGTTTAGAGTCTTCATATTCGGATAGCTCTAGTTCTTCTTCTAGTGAAAGTTTAAGTTCTTTATCTTCTCTTAAGACCAAAGAAGAGATAGCGCACGAGATGTTTTTAATGCGTCTTACAGATCCAGATAGCTTTATACCCGGATCTTTACCTAAGATAGAGCTATCTTATGTTCCTAACGAAAAAAAACCAACTGAGATTGGTGAACTAACTTTTAGGTTTGATTCTTCGACCTTAAAGGATAAGTTTATGGATATGATGAAAGAAGCTGGATTGTTACAAATATTTACAAGCCAAAGCGACCTCAGTGTTTCCGTAGCACCGTCAAAAGATAAAGCTAGCGAAGCTGGCTCTTATATAGCCCAAAATGGCGAGGTAGCAATAAATTTTGTTAGTAAAGAAAAAGCTGAATTTTTTAAACAGAAGGTTTTTGGTTCAATTTTACAAGGTGTTGCAGTCATTTATAAAGAAACACCCCATAAAATGTATTTTAACAAGTCTTTCACTTCAGGTAAGACTTTAGAGATTTTTAAGCCAGCTTTTGAATTTTCTTTTGAGGATAGTTTAGGTTCTTCTTATTCTGATAGCTCTAGTTCCTCTTCTAGCGAAAGTTTAAGTCCTTTAATGTCTAGTACTTTATCTACTGGTAGTTTAGATTCTTCTTCTACTGTTTCAGAATCATCTTTTATGGGAGAAAATGTTTCCCATTCCGAAGATTCTGATAGCTAAAGCTAAGTAAAACGGTAAATAGCAAAATAAATTACCTTAATTAAAAGCTATTCACCAATTGTTAAATTACCACTCGTTTTTGTAATGATCTAACGGGTGGTATACCGCCTTAAGGTTAGAATACTCCTAAGTTTTTAAAGGTGAACGTAGCTATAGAAATTTATGGAAGGTTTTTCTTGGTAAGTTTTATAAATGGCTATATGTTTTAAAGTTATTTTTTATTCAAACTCTAATAATACCTGGCCGCTTACAACATTTTCTAGTTCTTTTACCAATACTTTTGCAATTTTACCTTTGCGTTCCGCAGGGATTATATTTTCCATTTTCATAGCAGTAAGAACTATTAAATCTTGTCCTATTGCTACTTCGTCTCCAGCTTGAACATTTATGGCTATTATCTGTCCAGCTAGAGGTGCTACTAATTCTACTAAATTTTCAGTTTCATCCCGCACCGGCATAAGAGCTTCAAGTTCTGACATCCTAGGAGAACGAACATAGGTATTTACTGTAATACCGGAATGGGTAAGTCTATAACCGGTTGGGATATCGACTATTTTAACATTAACTTTTTGACCATTAATAATTGCCGTAAAAAGATGGGTTCCTAAAGTCCAATTACTACGAATAGTAATCCTGCTTGTTCCATACCTTATATTATAGCCGTCTGTTACCTGTTTAATCATTATAGGATATTGATCTTTATCAATAGAAACAATCCACCTTGTACCTATTTTATGAGCTTGATCTGCAATTTGACCACCAATAGAAGAGGCTCTTCTTTGTTCGGTTAGATATATATAAATTGCTGTTGCCAAAAATACTTCACTTATACCTGGCGTAAGAGTAGCCCCTGAAAAACCCCCTGGATACTCTTCATCAATAAATCCAGTATGAATATCTCCTGATATAAATTTTGGATGATTAATTAAAGCTTCTAAGAAGCTAATATTGTGTGATATCCCTTGAATAACAAATGAACTAAGCGATTGACTCATAAGCTCTATTGCTGCTTGCCGTGTTTCGCCGTAAGTACATAATTTTGCTATCATTGCATCATAAAACATACTAACTTCTCCTCCTGGGCCAATACCGCTATCAATTCTAATATTGGGATTTTTAGGAGGAAGCTTATAGTCTAATATTCTACCACTAGAAGGTAAAAAACCGCGGGAAGGATCTTCAGCGCAAATTCTTGATTCAATAGCCCAACCGGTCATTTTTACATCTTTCTGTTCAAAAGAAAGTTTTTCTCCGGCGGCTATTCTAATCATTTGTTCTACTATATCGTAGCCAGTAATTAATTCAGTAACCGGATGCTCTACCTGCAAGCGGGTATTCATTTCAAGAAAATAATAATTCTTATCTTTATCCATCATGAATTCAACCGTACCAGCAGAATAATAACCTACTTTTTTAGCCAAAGCGATTACTTCAGCATACATTTTCCCTCTTGTTACCTCGTCAACAAAAGAACTAGGTGCTTCTTCTATAACTTTTTGGTGATAACGCTGAATAGAACATTCTCTTTCGCCAAGACAAACAGCATTTCCGTATTGATCAGCTAAAAGCTGTATTTCTATATGACGAGGAGCAACAATTAATTTTTCGATAAAAACCCTAGCATCGCTAAAGCTGTTTTGTGCTTCAAACTTAGCAGATTGATAAGCCTTTTCCATCTCTTTTGGGTTTTTTACTACCCGCATACCGCGACCACCACCACCTGCAGCTGCTTTTATTATGACAGGAAATTCTATTTGTTCAGCAATTTTTATAGCTTGTTCTACGTCATTAATAGTACCCATGTAACCTGGAACTGTACTAACACCGGAAGCAACGGCAATTTTTTTAGCTTCAATTTTATCACCCATAATCTTGATTACTTTGGCACTTGGTCCTATTAAAGTAACGCCTTCTCTTTTTAAGACATTGGCAAAATTTGCATTTTCTGCTAAAAAGCCATATCCTGGGTGAACAGCATCCGCTCCACTTTCTCTAATTGCCGTAATAATGTTTTTTATTGATAGGTAACTTTCTGTCGCCGGGGAATTACCTATATAATAAGCTTCGTCTGCATATTGTACATGTTGAGCATTAGTATCTGCTTCTGAGTAAACTGCTACAGATTTTATTCCCATTTTCTGCAGGGTTTTCATAATCCTTAAGGCAATTTCACCTCGATTAGCAACAAGAACTTTTTCAAATAATGGTTTTTCGGTCATAAACTAGTTTTCAAGTCTTTATCTATTTTAAAGGCTATTTAAAATTTTTAACAAATATTACAGAGGTAAATTATCGTGTTTTTTCCATGGCTTGTTTACTGACTTAGTGCGTAAATATTTTAAAGATTTACATATCCTCCACCTAGTATTTTGCGGTTTAATAATATCATCAAGATAACCTCTTGAAGCAGCCACAAAAGGAGAAGTAATAGTCTCTTTATAATTAGCTATTATTTCCTTTTTTCTTTCAGGATCTTTGCATTCCTGTCTAAAAATCACTTCTGCTGCACCTTCAGCCCCCATAACTGCAATTTCTGAGTTAACCCAGGCATAATTATTATCTCCCCGTAGGTGTTTTGAATTCATAACAATATAAGCACCACCATAAGCTTTTCGAGTGATAACGGTAATTTTAGGAACAGTAGCTTCTGCGTAAGCATAAAGCAATTTTGCGCCGTGCTTAATTATACCACTTGTTTCTTGCTCAACTCCTGGAAGGAAACCAGGGACATCTACTAATGTTACTATCGGAATGCTAAAAGCATCACAGAACCTGACAAAACGAGCAGCTTTTCTAGAAGCATTTATATCTAAACATCCGGCTAGATGGAGAGGTTGATTTGCCACAAACCCTACAGGGCTACCCTCCATATAACCAAAACCGATTATAATATTTTTAGCGTAATCTGGTTGTAACTCAAAAAAATCTCCTTCATCTACTATCCTTTGAATCAGTTCTTTCATGTCATAAGACTTATTAGGATTAGCGGGAACTAATGTATTAAGCGACATATCTACTCTGTCTGCAGGGTCACTAGTAGGTCTTAAAGGAAGAGCGGTACGATTTGAAAGTGGTAGGAAGTTTATAAATCTTCTCGTTTCTAAAAGGAGTTCAACATCGTTTTTAAAAGCAAGATCAGCAACACCAGATTGGGTGGTGTGCATTCTAGCTCCACCTAATTTTTCCTGTGTTACTTCTTCACCTGTTACGGTTTTTATAACGTCAGGACCTGTTACAAACATGTAAGAAAAACCTTTTACCATAAATATAAAGTCAGTTAGGGCAGGGGAATAAACAGCTCCACCAGCGCACGGCCCCATTACAAGGGTAATTTGTGGAATAACACCAGAAGCAAGAGTATTTCGATGAAACAACTCGCCATATCCTCCAAGTGAATCAACACCTTCCTGTATTCTAGCTCCGCCAGAATCGTTAATACCGATAACGGGCGCCCCCACTTCTAAGGCTGCATCAATTAAATTGCATATTTTTTTTGCATGATATTCACCTAGTGATCCACCAAAAACAGTAAAATCCTGGCTATATACAAATATTAACCGTCCATTAATAGTACCATGCCCAGTAACAACACCGTCGCCAGCAAATTTTTTATCTCTCATCCCGAAATTATCGCAACGGTGTTCAACGAACATCCCTGTTTCTTGGAAACTATCAGGATCTAATAATACCTCTATCCGTTCTCTTGCTGTTAATTTGCCTTTTTGATGTTGCTGCAGAATACGCTCAGCTCCACCGCCAAAACGAGCCTGACTTCTTTTTTCGTCAAGAATTTGTTGATTTTGAAAGGTCATTTTACTCATAAGTCTGAACTAATATATTTCAAAAACTTGTGTGCCTGAAGTATAAAGAAAAATTTTTTAAAAGATAGATTTTTTTTGCTTACGGCAATTCACTTTAAAAAGTTACTTAGCTTGTCTTAAGCCATCTTCAATTTCTTTAATTGAGAGAAGAACCGGGAGCTCTAGGCCATCTCGGAATTTGGAACTAAATATTACATTATAAGGTATACCGGGAATTTTCCTTTTTGAAAGAAAATCATGGATTTGAAAGTTATAATTAGTAAAATCTCCACGCATTGCTATAATGTGAGGCTCAGAAAGCATTTTTATAGTTTTTTCCCTAGAAAACACGAGATATTTATTGTATTTACAAGTAATACACCAATCAGCCGTAATATCAACAAAAACTATTTTTCCGCTTTTAATTAAAGAATCAATTTTTTGAGGTTCAAATTTTTGCCATAAACTGTTAATTTTGGTTTGATATTTTTTATCTTCCAGATAACTGTATTTAGGGAGTAAAAAACTGAACATCAATAATATACAGATAATAACTAACTTTATTAAAGGGTATTTCAAAATGTATATATCATTTTCCAAAACAAACTTAATTAAGACTAGAAAAAGGAATAAAATCACTACCCCTCTTAAATTTATTTGGGCCTCTAGGATATAAAGTAACCAAATTATTGTTCCTATTAATAAAGTAGCCAATATTATTTTTAGGTTATTCATCCATTTACCGGATGTAGGAAGAAATTTTAAAGCTTTAGGAAAGATAAGCATTAATATATATGGCGTAGAGAAACCCAAGGCTATAAAAGTAAAGGTAAAAAATATAAATAAATTGCTTTGCTGAAAACTGAAAAACAAAGCGCTGCCTAGGAAAGGGGCAGTGCAAGGTGTAGATAAAACAGTTGCAATTACTCCACTAAAATAATGTTCAATATACTGCCCCTGAAATTTAATATTTAACAAAAAACTATTAACGGATTCAGGTAATTTAAATACTACCCGATCTAATGAGACACTAATAAAAAAGGTTACAATTATACTTAAAGCAATGACAAAAGTAGGCTCTTGAAAGTTTAGGCCTAGCCCAAAATACTTACCTGTGCTTTTAAAAATTATTGCTATAAAAGCTATTACCCAAAAACTGCTTAATATACCGAATATGGTAAATAATGAAGCTTTTCTTCTATCTAAATTGGAACTTCTTACAAAATTTATAATTTTTAGAGACAATACCGGTGATACACAAGGCATAAAATTCAAAATAAAGCCGCCAATAGCTGCAATTGACATAATCCAAAAAGTATTAAAAATGTTCGCAAGTCCAGAATTATCCTTTAAATCTTTTGGAGTGATTACAATAGAAAGATGTTCCTGTTTAAGCTCGCATTGATTACTGCATAATACATATTCTATATCAAATTCTAGTTCTATATTCTTGGTAGGATTAAGGGCTTCAACTACCAACGGTACTTTAAGATGATTTTCATAAAAATACGTTTTTTCTCCGGTTGCTGAGGTTGCCAGTAAAGGATCTGGCCAAACTAGCTTATAGTTCTTTAAATTAAATGAGCGTTTGAGTTCAACTTTAGTAGGTAAGCCTGTAGAACCTGAATGAATCCAATAAATAATATGATTCTTGGGTATTTCCAGTTCTAACGTTAGTTTAGAGCCAGCCTTATTTATAGTAAATTTCGTTTCCTTATCATCTCCTGCCATACAGATTATTTGGCAGAAAAAGCATGCTAATATTAATATTAATCGTTTACAAATCATTAAAATCACTATTGAAATATGTTAGGATAATTACTATATGTCTATTAAATAAATAATCTGCAAATATTTATATGATTGGCGAAGATTTTTCTAATTTAACTGGCAAAATTCTCATAGCAAGCCCATATACTATGGAAGATAATATATTTTACCAATCTATCGTTTATATTGTCCATCATAGTGATCAAGGATCCGTAGGTTTTTTGGTGAATCGTCTCATTAAAAATCCTCCAGTAAATCGTTTGTTTAAAAAAGCCGAATTTAAACTCGACCTGAATATGTTAAATTTAAAAATTCATATTGGAGGACCACTAGAACTTGAAAGAGGATTCTTCTTGCACTCTGCTGAATATAATAAAAACCTTTTATTTAAATTAGAAAATTCAGAATTAGCGGTTAGTTCAAATATTGAAATTCTGAAAGACATAACAAGCGGTAGTGGTCCTAAACATAGTATTTTTGCAATCGGTTATACTGGTTGGGGAGCAGGGCAACTAGAACTTGAAATCCAAAATAATCTATGGCTACTCTCAGAACCGGATTATGATATCATTTTTGGTGATGACCATACCACTAAATGGTCTAATGCCCTTGCTAAATTAAACATAGATGACACAGGCTTTGTTCCATACGTAGCGAGTTGCTAGTCTGTTTTTCTTTATCTTAATAATTTATTTCTCTCGACAGTAATAATAATCCTTGTTACGATAACGACCAATTATGGTAGTATCGCTGAATCATCTCATTAAAATTTAATCTTACTAATTACGGAATAACATATTGTTAAGTTTATGCAAAAATCTGTTTTGGGAAAGTTATGGCAACCGGTTACGATTCAGGAAGATTTAGTTACCAAAATTTCTAGAGAACTACAGATCGGAGATTTTCTGGCAAAATTGGTCTCAACCAGAGTATCTTCAGCAGAAGAAGCTTTTGATTTTCTTGATCCTAAAATAAAAAGGCTATTACCAGATCCTTTTCATTTGCTTGATATGCAACAAGGCGTAGAAAGAGTAGTACAGGCAATAAAGAACCAAGAAAAAATTTGTATATTTGCCGATTATGATGTTGATGGCGCTACTTCTGCAGCTTTGCTAAAAAACGTTTTTCGGGAATTGGGAGTAGAAGTAGAAATTTATGTACCTGATAGAATAGAAGAGGGATATGGTCCAACTTTATCTGCAATGCAAAAGCTCAAGGATAAGGGTAATAAGGTGCTTATTACCGTTGATTGTGGTTCAGTAGCTTTGGAAGCTTTACTTTACGCAGCTGACATAGGGCTGGATGTGATAGTTATTGATCATCATATTAGTTTAGATAAATTACCTAAAGCTGTAGCGGTAATCAACCCTGACCGAATTGATGAAGGAA
>Ga0172376_10007107_pt1 | contig 11987 bp, 9 predicted proteins | sample Lak35m_FD_121114 | JGI IMG/M metagenome (GOLD analysis project Ga0172376, IMG submission 121114) | Freshwater microbial communities from Kabuno Bay, South-Kivu, Congo - kab_092012_35m | ecosystem: Environmental > Aquatic > Freshwater > Lake | place: Democratic Republic of the Congo: South-Kivu...
AACCGTTGAAAAAGGGAAAAAAGTCCTTATTTTAGTAAAAGCGGGCGATGTTGCTAAGTTTCTATCTATTAAAATGAATTAAATTTCTTAGCGGGGAAACCCTTTCCCCGCACTTATCCCTCTCCTTTTCAATCCTTTAAGCCTAAAAATTGTTAATTTCTAATTTTTCTAAAGATTTCTATGAAATAAAAAAAGTGGTATAATTATAATAATTAAAATTAAAAATTTGGTAATTATGAGCTCTCCAATTTCCCCTGATTTAAAAGGACTTTTAATAGACCCAAGTAATGTTTTCCCTCCAATCAAAACTGATAGAGCTTCCTCTATCTCTATTTCACCAGTTAAGCTAAATTTATTGATGCATTCTCTTGCTTCAGATGTTAATGAAAACCGCCTCTGTACTTTTTTTCTTTCTAAAAAAACTGTTCAAATATTGTCTGCAACAGATGATGTTTTAAAAAAGATCCATAAACAGCGGTCGATTATAAGAAAAGGGGTTCCTCTTTGTGATCTTCACGAGTCCATCATCAAAGTAGAAACAAACATTACGCAATTAAAAAAGGCAATTCATTTACTTTATGAACAAATAGAAGCAATAGGAAGAAAAAAAGACATTTCAGATTTAAAAGATCTTATCGCATGTGGCAATGCCGCTTTTTTAATTGAAGGGGATAAAACATCTCTTGCAAATGCTCTTACAGATGCACCAACAAAAGAGATGCTCTTACAAAACCCGCAAGAATTCCAAGCAGAAACTGATCTTTCTCTATTAAAAAACGCTTTAGAAGCCCTTGAGCAATATAAAAGAATTTTAAGAGCCTTTCAAGAAGCAAAGGCTCATGGCCATAGACTTCCAGATATCATTGAAATCCCATTTCATCTCAACGAAATCAATAATAGGATTTATTTTTTCGGAGAGCACTTTAAAAATTTTAAATTCGTTGGAGAAGGAGCCTGGGGACAGGTTTTAAGTTGCACGCTTGGGGATAAAACCTATGCGATTAAACAATCTAAATTTTCTCAATCGATCTTTGAGGACTATAGAGTTGGAAGAATAAGATATGACAATAAAGATGAAAGAGATGCCTTTATTGGGCTATTATTAAGCCATGAGAATATCGTTCAGATGAGTGGTATTCATGCAAAACAAAGTGCAATTAGGCCTCAGCACTCCCCAATTCTTGAATTTATCTCAGGGGGGAATTTAGCAGAAAATTTTAATAAATCTAATTTTTCAGATGATGAAAGTTTAGATATCCTTTATCAAATATCCTCAGGCATTGAGCACATGCATGAAAAACAGATTATCCATAAAGACCTCAAGCCTCAAAATATCATGATCGATAAATCCAATCCCCGCCCTCGCGCTGTCATTATTGATTTTGGATCTTCATGCCCTATCTCACATGCTCAATCTCTTTCAGGGACAGAAGAGTACATGGCTCCTGAGCTTCTCTCAATTCTTGCGAAAAACAGACCCCAAATCAGAAAAGCATTTCTTGAAGCTGACATTACAGAAAAAGTAGATGTATGGGCGATGGGTCATATGATCTATCAATTTGCAACAGGTGGAAACCACCTCTTTCACGATAAAAAAATAGGAAAGAAATCGAGAAAATGTGTCGGGGGAAAAACCCATACTGGATTTCCAAGCATTTGTTACACAGAAAAAGAAAAATTTACTCTAGAGTACCTAGCAAAAGCATGTGAGATCTCTCAAAAAAAATCAAGAAAAGGGATAAAAGATGTAGCCCTTAGAGACTCTCTTTTAACTCTTGCATCAAAATGTCTTCAAAAAAATCCATTAGAGAGAATTTCGATACAAGAAGTAAAAGATGTTCTTGAAGCTCTTATTTTACATCGAGCTGGAGCTATCTATCAGCATGAGTGAGTTATTTGCAACAGGCGCTAGCATCCCTTTATTGTTTTGAGTTTTCCCAAAATAGTATCTAACTGCAAAAGCTAAATCAAAAGTGCTTGTATAGTTTCTGCTAAGTCCTGTGAATTTTCTTCCTACCATATAAAGCCCACGAGCTTCTAAAAAGCATTTTTGCTTTATCAAAGGAGCTAAAAGACTCATTCCAGATAAAAAGTGAGAAGGAAGCTTTTTGGGCTCTATCAGGGAGCGTCTAAAAGTTGTCCCCATCCAAATAGAGGTGGTTGCATCATTTTCGAAAGCATGATCCCAAATAAGATTGATTTGATTGATTGAGCGAAAAGAGACAGGGTATGAGGCTTGATATTTTAATGTTTTATTGCAGCTGAAGGCCGCAAAAACACCAAGCTGATCGTCTGTTTTTATCACAGCAGATGCTTTAGCTCGAATTTGCTGTAAAAAGGGATTCACTCCAAACACCCCGATGTTGTGATTGAACATAGCGTCGTAGGCTAAATAAAATGCTCCCCCATATTCTCCATGCGTTTTAAACGCCGTTGCAGCTGTTAAAAATCCCTGCTGAGTGATACTTTTGGAAGAAAAGCTCTTTTTTGAGCAGGAGCTATATACTCCGTAGCTTCCTCCTAGTTGAACAGAAAGATCCCCTTGAGAAAAATTTTTAACATAGTCTAAATCAACTTGTAAATAGGGCCCAAAGTGTGAGGGATAACTTCCATTAGATACTCCCCTAAAATCCTCGACTCCAACTGAGACATATCCTAAAAACGCTTATCCTCTTGCTTTATCTCTTCAGATGTCAGTAAAGAGCGCCCCAAAAAAATTAAAATCAAAAAAATCGAATTTATCTTCATGATCACCTTGCCTCTTTTTTAAAAATTCTGCTAAAACATATTTTTTTAAAGGATTAAAAATATGTTGTCTATCTCTGTTTTACTCACTCTTTTATTTTTTAACGGGTCTTTATTTTCGAAAGAATCTGATTTTCTTGAAAACATTTTAGCTCTGACATCAAGTAAACAAGGATTTTATAAAGCTGGAGAATCTTACTTTTCCCAAGATGGAAAAAAAATCATCTTTCAAGGAGCAGAAAACAAAGAATCTCCCTATCAAATGTATTTAGTTGATCTTGAAACAACGCACCTTTGGCAAGTCAGTCCAAATCAAGGATGCTGCACCTGCGGATTTTTCGATCCCTTGGATAAAAAAATCATTTTTAGCTCAAGTTTTAAATCTAGTGAGCCCTACGTTAAAAAATTGAGCTCTACTTATCATTGGGATCTAACTCCTTACATGAATATTTACCATGCCAATTATGATGGATCTAATTTAACTTCCCTAACTTCAGGAAGTGCATATAGCGCAGAATCTGCTTTTTCCTATGATGGAAAAGAAATTGTTTTTGCCTCCAATGAAAGTGGATCGATGAACCTATATGTCATGGACCGAGATGGAAAAAATAAAAGGCAACTCACCTTTACTACTACCTCATATAACGGCGGCCCTTTTTTTTCTCCTGACAATTCTTCTATTATCTTTCGATCAGATCGAAGAAAAAAAGACTATCTTGAACTTTATCTCATAGATAAAATTTCTTTAAAAGAAACTAGACTCACAGATAATCACGAAGTTAACTGGGCCCCATTTTTTCATCCAAGTGGTGAATTTATTGTGTATACAAGATCTTCCAATCACCATAAAAGCTATCATCTGTTTTTACTCCATTTAGAGACTAAAGAAGAACTTCAAATCACAACAGAATCAAATTTTAACGGACTTGCAAGCTTTAGTTTGGATGGAAAAAAAATTACTTGGACATCTAAAAGAGAAGATGGCTCGCCCCAAATATTTATTGCAGACTTTCTAACTCCTAAACATTGGATAAACTAAAAAATGGCTAAAATGAAAATACTTTTACTTTTTTTCGTAATCAATCTTCCTCTTTCTATTGCGTTTTGTCAAAACCAAACAGAAACTGTTTCAACCCCTCTTGATGGATCAACTCTTCCATTTAATTTGAAAGTTAAAACCTCTACTCTCACTCTTCCAGAAGGACTCCAAAGCTTTGTCTTAGGCACTTATAACGGAGAGTGGTTGATTCTCTCTGGAAGAACAAACGGACTCCATGGATTTGATCCAACTGAGCCAAGTTTCCCAATTACAAAACAAAATAAAATCGTTTACGTCATTAATCCAAAAACAAAAGCAATCTATTCAAGAAGTTTAGAAGAGATAAACTCTGGATTCACCTCTCATCAAGTCGATCTTCTCTCTGCAACAAGCACCCTCTTTTTACAAGAGCAAAATTTACTCTATTTAGTGGGAGGATATGGATTTGATTCTCGATTACAAGATTATACAACCCACAGTGCTCTTACAATTATAAATATTGAAAAAATGATTAAGTGGGTAAAAAAAGGAGGGAACGGAGCTAAATCAATTTCTCAATTTTTCGATAAAAGATTTCAAATCACTGGAGGAGAGCTAAAAAGATCGTCTCCTCATGATCCTTTTTTAATTATGGTTGGGCAAAATTTTGAGGGAGTTTATGCAGCTCATAGTGGAAAAACAATTTATTCCTATGAGATTCGAAGATTTGAGCTTGTCTCAACAAAAAATGGAGTCTATCCAGTCTTTAAAGAGCCTATAAAAGGAAATAGCTGCTTTCGAAGAAGAGATTTAAATATCACTCCCTATATGAATAAAAAAGGAGGACAGTATTTAATTGAGCATGTCATCTTATCTGGAGTTTTTACAGAAACAGAAGGGGTTTGGACAACTCCAATTGTTGTTAAAGGAAATGGAGATGCAATCTGCCAAGATCCCCTGAATCCTTTGGTTCTAAGGCAAGGAATGAATAATTATGCCTGTCCTTATTTTACTCTTTACTCAGAGCAATCCAAAGAAAATTATATAGTGCTTGCTGGGGGATTAAGCTATTTAACGTGGAACGGGTCGAGCTTTGTCGAAGATTTCATGATTCCTTTTTCTAATGGAATTTCAACAATAAAAAGAACAAAGCAGGGATTTTTTTCTCAATATATCATGCCATCGAGCTATCCTATTATCCCCTCAGACTTTGCAAACAATGGCAATCCTCTTCTATTTGGAACAAATGCCTTATTTGTAGCTGAGGATTCTATTAAAAAATATAGTGGAGAAATTTTAGATTTTGATTCGATTAAAAAGGGCTCTTGCCAAATAGGATATATCCTTGGTGGTATCGTAAGCTCTTTACCAAATACAGACTCAAATGATGACTCAAAGGCTTCAAGTTATATCTTCGATGTCTATTTAGAAAAAAAATAGGCTAACTCTGATTATACCTCATCGATTTATTAGTCATTTAAATCGATGAGGGATTAAAGGCCCCTTGATGAATCAAAGGGGAACAAAGAAAAAGCTCTGCTTAAATATTAGATAAGTGATTTGATCTAGCCTCTTTTTCCGATTAATTTCATTTCTACATCAATTAATTCAAAAACCTTCCTCTTCAAGCATCTTTGTTATCGCTAAAGCGATTTACAATCTCTTTAAACCTTTGGCTACTTGAAAGGGGATGGAAAAGCTCATTGGATAAAAAGAGTTTTGCATTCTCATCAGATTCTCTAAGTCTTGCCTCTATCCAACCGCATGTTGCTTTTTCCTCTAACATAAATGCCGCTGCTAAAGCATTTTTCTCAGCGACTTCAAAGCTGCTATTTCTTCTAAAGGCTTCATTTGCATATTGAAAAACTCTTTTGTAGTCTTTCATTTCAAAGGATACAAAATGCATTAAATAAGTAAAATCCTCTGATAGATGATCCTCTATTCCAATAAGAGTTTTATAGGTTTTTTCAATCTCATGTTTTTCAAAATAGAGCCTTGCAAGATGCTGAGATGTGGAAATAAATAAAATCCCAGCTTTTGTTTTTTCTTTGAGATCCTCCAAAATCTTGATTGCTTCATCATTTTGATGCAAAAACATGAGCTTTTCAGCAGAAAGAAGCTGAAGATGGAAATCTTGATTTCGATCTTGCTCAGTAATCGGTCTAGATAGCCGGTAGGTTTGAGTGTTTTGAAACCCAAAAAGAAAAAAAATAGCTCCTAGGAAAAACCACCCAACAAAAAATGCGGCTGCAGCAATGACAAAGGAAAGAATGACTCCAATTAGCATAGAAAGTTTTAATCCCCTAACGCCAAAAGCTCCCTCAAGTCCAATTCTTAAAAGCTGTCCTCCATCTAAAGGAAGCACTGGAAAAAGATTAATGATTGTCCAAAAAAGATTAATCACTCTAAACGATTCAAAAAAAATAGAAAGCTCAGCTCTTGAGCTAACGATGGGAAGCTTTAAAGCAACACTTCCCAAAATGCAGAGAAAAAAACTAAATAAAGGGCCACATAAGACGACGATAAATTCTTTTGGTAATGAGAGCTTTGGTCCCTCTGGATAAGTGAGTCCCCCAAAGGCTACAAGTTCAATTCTTGGAAACTGACCAAAATATCTAGCCGCTAAGGCATGGCCATATTCATGAAATAAAATTGAAACAAAAATGATTCCCACCCAAACAACTGTTCCAACTAAGGTCCAGCTAGAGAGAAAGCCAATTAGCGTTGCACTCACCCAAAACATAGGAGAAATTCTAACTGGAATCGAGTTTCTCATTTTTTCTCTCCTAAAGCAGATTTGATCGCAATTCCCATTTCACCTGGCGTATGAGCGACAAAAACTCCAGCTTTTTTAAGAGCTTCTATTTTCCCCTCTGCCGTCCCTTTGCCTCCTGAAACAATAGCACCTGCATGCCCCATTCTTCTTCCAGCAGGAGCTGTTACTCCGGCAATAAAAGAAGCTACAGGCTTTGTTCCATGCTTTGCAATCCACTCAGCTGCCATTTCTTCGGCGTTTCCTCCGATCTCTCCGATCATCAAAATCCCTTTAGTTTCAGGATCTTTTTCAAACATCTCAAGTACATCTATAAAGTGAGTTCCATTTAGAGGATCTCCCCCTATTCCAACGCACGTGGTTTGCCCAAGTCCTAAAAGAGTGGTTTGCCAAACAGCTTCATAAGTCAAAGTTCCAGAGCGTGAAACTATTCCAATTTTTCCTTTTTTATGGATATATCCTGGCATAATTCCAATTTTGCACTCATCGGCTGTGATGACTCCTGGGCAGTTTGGACCAATTAAACGAGAGGTTTTTGAAGATCTCATACTTGTGAGACTTCTATCATATCTTTAATTGGAATTCCTTCTGTAATACATACAATAAGCGGGATTTGCGCCTCTTCCGCTTCCAAAATAGCTTCTGCCGCATAAGGAGCTGGAACGAAAATTAAAGTCGCATCAGGATTTACCTTCTTTTTTGCTTCATACACAGTATCAAAGACCGGTAGATTTAAAATTTCCATTCCCCCTTTACCTGGAGTGACTCCTCCTACATAATGAGAGCCATAGAGGATACCTTGCTCTGTATGAAAGCTTCCAGCTTTCCCTGAGATCCCTTGTGTGATCACTTTTGTTTTTTTATTAATTAATATTCCCATTTCATCCTCTTAATTTTTTAATGATCCCACAGCTTTTTTCGCTGCATCATCTAAGCCATCCGCTGAGATAATGGCAAGATTTGACTCTTTTAGAAGCCTTTTTCCATTTTCTACGTTTGTTCCCTCAAGTCTTACAATTAAAGGAACTTTGATTGAGAGTTCTTTCACTGCAGCAATCACTCCCTCAGCAATGACTGCGCAATCCATGATTCCGCCAAAGATATTCACTAAAATCGCTTTAACAGAGGGGTCTGATAAAATAATTTTACATCCCTCTTTCACAACTTCTTTTGAAGCGCTTCCTCCAACATCTAAAAAGTTTGCAGGATGGCCCCCGTAAAAATGAATCGTATCCATCGTAGCCATCGCAAGACCCGCTCCATTGACCATGCAACCAATATTTCCTTCAAGAGAGATGTAGGCTAAGTGATGTTTTGAGGCTTCAGCTTCATAGATAGAAACTTGAGTTGCATCATACATTCTCTCAATCTCTTTTTGTCTAAATAGAGCGTTATCATCCACACTAAGTTTTGCATCAAGGGCTAAAAGCTTATGGTCTTTTGTTTCAACAAGTGGGTTGATCTCAAGTAATGAGGCGTCTGTATCCATGAAAGCTTTGGCAAGATTTGCAGCAAGCTTCATCCCCTCTTTTGCCATTTCTCCTTTCCATCCCATGAATTTAGCAAGATAAATCAGATGATAACTTCTCATTTTCCCATTTAGCTGGATTGGAAGAGTTAAAATTTTATCTGGGTACTTATGTGCAACTTCTTCAATATCCATCCCTCCTTCAGGGGAGGCAATGAGTACCGCGCGGGCTTTTTCTCGATCAATGATTGCGCCTAGATAATACTCTTTATGAATATCAATTGTTTCTGTGATTAAAACCTGATGAGCAATGACTCCTTTAGAGCCAGTCTGATTATTCACAAGCTTCATTCCAATCAGCTGCTTTGCAACTTTTAAGATCTCCTCTTTTCCTTTGGCAAGCTTGACTCCACCCCCTTTTCCCCTTCCTCCAGCATGGACCTGAATTTTAACAACAGCTTCCATGATCCCAAGCTCACTTAGAACTTTTTCTGCCTGCTCAGCAGAAGATGCACATCCAAATTTGGGAATCGGGATATGATATTTTTTTAAGATTTCTTTTGCTTGATACTCGTGAGTATTCATCCTTTTACCTCATAACTTCTCTCTTATTTCCTTATGTGATAGACTCTCTTTTCCTTCAACAAAAAATAGAACTTAAGAGCCGGCGTTATGTTTTCTTTTTTCAAATCAAGTTTCAGTAAAATCAAAAAAGCTCTCTTTAAAACAAGGCAAATTTTCCATGATAAACTTAAGCTTTTATTTGGCAAACCTCTAAGCGATGAGACATTAGAAGAGCTCGAGCGTACCTTGTTTGAGGCAGACCTTGGATCAAACCTTGCAATTTCGTTTACTGAAAAAATCAAAGACTTTGGCAAAATCCATCCAAAAGCCACAAGCTCTGATCTTCTCAATCAGATGAGACTTTACGCTAAAGAAATTTTAGATCAGCCAATAAAAGAGAAAATCACTCCACCCTCTTCTCCTCATCTCATTTTAGTTGTTGGAGTGAATGGAAGTGGAAAAACAACAACTTGCGCAAAACTTGCAAACCACTATAAGAAAAGTGGTAAAAAAGTGATGCTTGCTGCGGCTGATACTTTTCGAGCAGCAGCAATTGAGCAGCTTGAGATATGGTCCTCAAGACTTGGTCTTGATATTGTCAAGGGAATGCCTGGGGCTGACCCCTCAAGTGTCATTTTTGATGCTCTCTCATCAGCAAAAGCAAAAAATATTGATATTGTCATCGCAGATACCGCTGGAAGGCTTCAATCTAAAACTGATTTAATGCATGAGCTTGCAAAAATCACAAGAGTGAGCCAAAAAGCGATCGAGGGAGCTCCTCATGAAACTCTTCTTGTACTTGATGCAACAACTGGGCAAAATGCTTTAGATCAAGCTAAAGTGTTTCACTCATTCACCCCCCTTACAGGACTTATTCTAACAAAACTTGATGGATCTGCTAAGGGAGGAATTGTTCTTTCAATCTTCGATCAGATGAAACTTCCAATCAAATTCATCGGAGTGGGAGAATCTTTTGATGATTTAATGCCTTTTGATAGTGAAAGTTATATTGACGCCCTTTTTTCTTGATTGGATCGATTGTTTATCTTATGACTAATAAAAACATCAAAATTAAAAAGGAATATGGAAGAAAATTATAAAGATTGCAAAAGAGCACTAAAAGAGGATCTAAAAACTTTTTTAAAACAAGAAAAAGAGGATGGCGCTTTTTCTTTTGCAAGACCTATTTTCTCCTCCTCAAAAACATCTATATCTTCAGATAAAGTTCCTAAGCCAATAGCACCTTATCAAGAAAAGATCAAACAAGAGCCTCCAAAAATGGAAGAAAAAAAGCAGATCTTAGCTCCTATAGCTTCAAAGCCGATCCAAAAAGAATCGTTTTCTCTGCATCCTAAAGCGCTCACTCATAAAGATCCTCTTTCAGATATTAAAAGCTCTTTTTCAAAGCTCTCAAGTGAAATTCTCTCAAAAAAACCGATCCCTTCTGATGAAAAAGCTAAAAGGATTAAAAACAGCTGGAAAGAGGGGCTGATGCCAAGTGATGTTGTAATTTTTTCAACTGGAGGAGAACAACAAACCTTTTTTCAAAACGTTGCGAGGGCGATTGAAACCCATTTTTTCCCATGCAAGGTGATCAGCCCTTTGGAGATAGAAAAAAAAGGGGATCTAGATCACTTTTTAGCCTCAGAGGATCTAAAACTTATTATTTTAAGTGACACTCTTCTTTTTAGTCTAAAGCCCCTGATCTCTCGCTACAGTGAAATTCAAGCTCAGAATCAAAAGTTTTTAGCAAAAGTCCCTCTTCTTGTCATTTCCGATCCCTCTTTATATCTTAAGGATCCTCTTTTAAAACGCTCTTTATGGAATCTTTTATGTCAGATGCTCTCCAAACAAAAGAGCTAAAAAAGCGGGTTGCTAAAGTTACATTAGATCAATGCGTCAGTAAAACTTTGGACTACCTTGTCCCTGAGCACCTTCGCGAGCAAATCGAAGTTGGAATGAGAGTCATCGTCCCCCTAAGAGGAAATCCAAAAGAAGGGACTGTCACAGAGCTTTGCTCTGAGTCCTCTTTTTCCACTTTAGCGCCCCTTGCAGAAATTGTATCAAAACCTCTTGTTAGCTCAAATCTTCTACAGCTTGCAAGCTGGGTGGCAAGCTATTATTTAGCCCCTCTTAGAAAAGTGCTAAAGCTACTGGTTCCATCCTCAATTCGAGAGAATAAATCTCAAAAAAAAAGAAGTCTGATTCACTGTTTAAAATCTAAAGAGGAGCTAAGAGTTCTCTCATCCTCGCTTCGGATTAAAAAAAGAGCGCAAGCTAGAATCCTCGATGTTTTTTTAAAATCTGAGCAAAATAAGCTTCTGCTCACTGAAATCTTAGAAAGCTCTAAAAGCTCAAAATCACAAATTGAGACCTTGATTGAACTTGGAGTCTTATCCGAAGAAAAAATCACGTTGGAGGATCTTGCAACAGCTCAGTATTTCATCTCAAAACCAAAAGTTTTAAATTCTGAGCAAGAAAAAGCTTTTGATGTTATTGCAAACTCACTTAATGAAGAGGTTTTTTCTCCCTTTCTTTTGCAAGGGATCACAGGAAGTGGAAAAACTGAGGTTTACATGCAAGCCATCAGGCGCGCCTTATCGTTGCAATATGGAGCTTTAATCTTATTTCCAGAAGTTGCTTTAACCACTCAAATGATTGAAAGATTTAGATCTAGATTTTCTGAAAAAATAGGGATCTATCACTACAGACTAAGCGATGGAGAGAGAGCTGATTTATGGAACCGCGTTGAAAAAGGAGAGATTCAAATCGTTCTTGGAGCTAGATCCTCAATTTTTCTACCTGTGAAAAATCTAAAGCTTATTATCGTCGATGAGGAGCATGAAACCTCCTATAAGCAAGAGGAATCCCCTTGCTTTAACGCAAGGGATGTTGCTGTGATGAGAGCCAAGCTTTTAAAAGCGACAGTTGTCCTTGGAAGTGCAACACCCTCTTTAGAGAGTTATTATAACGCTCTTAAAGGGAAATACACTCATCTAAAGCTCACTCAGAGGCCAAAAAGCGCTCTTTTGCCTAAAATTCATCTGATTGATATGAACCGTGAAAGAGAAAAAAACAAAAAGCTCTATATTTTTTCTGATCCCCTGTTAACTGCGATCAAAAAAAGAGCTGAAGCTGGAGAGCAATCGCTGATTTTTTTAAATAGACGAGGTTATCACACAAGTCTTGTTTGCAATAGCTGCCAGGGGTGCTCTATGTGCCCACATTGTGATATTTCACTCACGTATCATAAAGAAATCCACCATTTAAGGTGCCATCTTTGCGATTATACCCTTAATTCCATCCCTAAAAGCTGCGCTCATTGCGGAGGAAGCTCTCAGATGCTATTTAAAGGGTTTGGTACAGAACTTGTTGAGGCGCAGCTCAAAAAAATCTTTCCCCAGATTCGAACTCTTAGA
>Ga0172376_10007108_pt1 | contig 11987 bp, 11 predicted proteins | sample Lak35m_FD_121114 | JGI IMG/M metagenome (GOLD analysis project Ga0172376, IMG submission 121114) | Freshwater microbial communities from Kabuno Bay, South-Kivu, Congo - kab_092012_35m | ecosystem: Environmental > Aquatic > Freshwater > Lake | place: Democratic Republic of the Congo: South-Kivu...
AAATAGAATGTATTATATTTTAAGAAAAATAGAGGTCACAATGTCCAATCCAGTATTTATTGGCCGAAAAGCCGAATTAGAGCGACTAAAAGCGGTGTATAAGAAAAAAACATCCACCCTTGTTGTTGATATAGTTCACTCCGCTTTAACCCTATACCCAAAAGACAGGCAATCATGACCACCCCCTCAGCCAAAGGACCCGCTTCTTATTTTCCGTCTATCGAATCTCAAAATGACCAAAGCGAAACGGATAGCCCCACTGTCTGGAATTTTTAATAAAAGACAAGGACTCAATAAACGGCTGAATAGCCACCTGCTTTGTCAAAAAAATTCCTCTTTTTTTACAAATCTATACGCTTTTTACCAACCTGCTTGTTCTATTTCATATTTTGGGGTGTGGTTGAGTTGTTGACAAACTAAAAGGGGATTTAGGAGCATTTTCTTTTCTAAACGAGACCTAAGCATCTTCCTGGTAGCCGATCAGAACATTAATTAAATCACAAAATGAGGAGTTGTATAAACTCGTCCATGAAAATACAGTACTTAAGAGGGGTAAGGATATGAATCATCAAAAATTATTGGAAGAACTTCATAAAATGCAGTCGACTCATTGGATTTGGAATAATTCCCTATTCACAGCATGTCAAAACAATCATTTAACAATCGACGATTATCGCTATTTTTTTTCACAGTATTTTTGCTATTCAAAAAACTTTACTAGATATTTGTGTGCATTAATGGCCAATTGTGAGAATGATTTTCTTCGTTCGCTATTGTCGGAAAATCTATGGGAAGAAGGAGGGGGCTGCGAACCAGAAAAAAGACATGCACAATTATTTAGAAACTTTCTCGGGGTATTGGGGATACAGGATCCTGATAATATTAACTATGAATCTTATTCTCAGGTTTTTGCCCAACAATATTTTCTTGCAAGCTCAAATCATGACCCTCTTTATTCCAGCGCATTTTTGTCATTAGGAACTGAAGGTATTGTTGCGCGAATGTATACGATCTTTGTCGAAGGGTTGAAAAAGGTGGGATTATCCGACTCAGAATTAAAATTTTTCTACTTACATATGGAGTGTGATGACGAACACGCTGAGACGCTTGAAAAAATCGTATTGAGTTATGGACATAGAAACGATTGGGAAAATGTATGTAAGAAAGCATTAAATGACGCCCTTGATCTTAGAGCTAATTTTTTCGAAATGATCTGGGAGCGCTTATTACAATCAAAATCTTCTGTTATTTCTAATCGGATTACACAGAAAAAATCCTTATTTAAGGATGCCATCTCAGTGATTTCCAGGCAATCTCAAGGGGAGCATTTATATGCTAATGAAGATTTAACCCAGAATATCTCATTTTCAGTGGAACGATTATTTAATCAGTGTGATGTATTGGATCCTCGAACCAATCAAATTCCGCCTGGAAAAACCACCGAAAAACATCGGCATGCACATGAAACGTATATGTATATTTTAAATGGCAACGGATATATCGAAATTGATGGTGAACAGATTTCGTTTGAAGCGGGAGATTCTCTTTTTGTTCCACGATGGTCATTTCATCAAACTGCAAACACTGGAGAAGAAGTACTACGTGTCTTGGCAATTACGGACTTCCATTTTACAAAATATTTTCCGGGAAATACGCCGGAAAGTTACCGTTCAAAAACTTAAATGGAGGTATGTGATGGCCAATAAAGAATCTTCATTCAAAGAGAATGTAGATGGACCCTTTTTTGTAGACGACAGCTGTATAGCCTGCGTGTCTTGCATTACGCTTGCTGGGAAATATTTCAAATTAAAAAACGGCAACGAACATTCTTACGTATTTTGCCAACCCCAAACCCCCGAAGAATTTGAGGATTGCCGCAAAGCATTGGCAGCATGCCCCGTAGATGCCATTGGAGAAACCGTTTTATGTCAATCTTAACCCAATCTTTTATAGAAAGTTGTCAAAAATACTCGGATCGAACGGCTTTAATTGAATATAGCAGTGGAAAAGAACTAACTTATACAGATATTTGGATTTATATTCAAACTATTTGTCATCGACTCAATACAATGGGAGTACAATCAGGAGAAGTTCTATGTTTTTCAGCTGAAAATAGCTTAGATCTAGTCCTTATGCTATTGGCGTCTTTTTGTTATGGCGCAATTGCGTGTCCATTAAATCCCCGACTTTCTACTAATGAATTTGAAAATATTATTAATCACTCAGGCGCAAAGTGGATTTTTACCCATAAGATAGAAGAAATCCCAGAGTCTTTTGCGGATCGTGGTATTCATTTCTTTAGTCTGTTATCTAGTAATCCTTCAAGCTGGGTCCCGCCTCAAACAGAAGACTTAAACATCGCACTTCTTATCTACACGTCAGGAACTACAGGACAGCCCAAAGGAGTTCCATTAACACATCAAAATATTTTTTCTAATGCGAATGCTGCTAAAGAATGGTTTGAGTACACCGATCATCATACTTCACTTTGTATTCTTCCATTGTTTCATACCTTTGGGCTCATTAGTGATGTGCTGCCACTCCTTCTTGCAGGTGGTAAAACAATAATATCCCCAATATTTGATATTAAATTACTCGCAGATATTGAGTTGGCTATACAAAAATACAACATTCATTCTTTTAGTGCGGTTCCGCTTATGTTTGATTTGATGCTTCAGTTTGATATCAAGCTAGAAAACTCACTAAAGTTCGTTATTTCCGGAGCCGCGCCCCTTTCTATTTCAACGCAAGAGCGATTTGCAGAAAAATTTGGATTTCAAATTATACCTGCATACGGACTTAGTGAAGCCACATGTTTTGTGACTTCTTGTCCAAAAGATATGTTCCCTCGAAAAAGTTGCGGGAAACCCGTTCATTGCAATCTATTGATTGTTTCCGAAACCTCGGAAGAAGTACTTGATTGCGACCAAGTAGGTGAAATTCTAGTGAGTGGTTCAAATGTAATAAATGACACTTATTTTGAAAATAATTTGAGCTGCCAAAGTACAATTCATGCATCTTACATAAAAACAGGAGATTTGGGATATTTAGATCAGCAAGGATTTTTGTATATCGTAGGACGAAAAAAGAATATGCTCATCCGGGGAGGAGAAAAAATTTATCTCAGTGATATTGAACACACATTGCGATTACATCCCCATATTTCGGATTGTGCGGTCATTAGAGTGAATGAAGAAAATCAAGAGTTAATGATTGTTTGTATTGTTTGGAAAAATGAAGATATCGCAGATTCTGCTAAAAGTATTAAATCTTTCCTTTTGCCGATTGTCGGAAAACAAAAATTGCCAGACCGTGTTTGTGTAGTTCCTTTTATTCCCAGAACAGCTACACACAAGGTTAAAATGGCCGTTTTAACAGAAATGATTCAGGAGCATATATGCGTATCATAGATTGTCATGCGCATATTGCCTCTTTCGATTTTTTGCCAAAATCATTTTTTAATGCGCGGTCTCAAACTGTTACACGTCAACTAGGGTTCCCAGAACAAAACATTGATAGGGTAAAAGAATTATTATTCGGATTATTGAATGACACAGACGCAGACATCTGGATTGAAGAGAAAAGGAATGCGGGGATAGAAAAATCCGTTCTTTTAGTTATAGATTTTGGGCTTGCATTTGATGATGTCCTACCCATTCAAGAATTAACAGATAAATGCATCAAAATAGTTCAAAAAAATCCACACTCTTTTATTCCCTTTTTTGGGATAGATCCTAGACGAGGATTATATGGCGTTACTCTATTTGAACAGGCGATTACAGCTGGATTTAAAGGTCTGAAGCTTTACCCTCCGTGTGGATTTTCTCCGAGTGATCCTAGCTTATTTCCTTATTACAAACTCTGTGAATTACAGCAAATTCCGGTTCTTATACATACCGGGCCTAGTTCTTCCCTACTTTCATTTAAGGGATGTTTGCCTTCTGATACGGATGATGCCGCCAGAATGTTTCCCAAAGTTAATTTCATATTAGGACATGCAGGAGTTGTAAATTATAAGGAGGCATCTTTAATGGCTCAGTATAGATCCAATATTTATTTGGATCTGTCTGGGTTTCAATGTCATATTGCTAATGATGAACTGTATAAAGCACTTCATTACCACTTAAAGTCTAAAGTGGGAAGGCAATTGCTTTTTGGAACAGATTGGCCGATTCACCGATTAGCCAACTCTCAAAAACAGTGTGTTGCTCTTTTAAAAGAGGCACTCCATAAAGTAGAGGCAAAACCGAAAGAAATCGACGACATTTTTTATGGGAACGCGGCAGAAATACTTAACTTAAGGAAATTAGTTAAAAAATGACACAAATAATAGACAGGCAAATGATTTATGCCATTTTAAAAGATGTTACAGGTGAGGAGGAAAACAATATTTCAGATAGTTCGAAACTAACACAAGACTTGGGAATTGACTCTTTACAGTTTGTACGACTCATTTTAGAAATTGAAATGAAATCACAGAGAAAAATATTTAATGTTCTCAGTATTTCAAAACTTGAAACAGTGGGAGACTTAATAAATGAATGTCTTAAGAAAGGAGGAATTTTGTAATGATAAAAGAACTTAAATCTGATTCTGATATTGCGAGAGCTTTGCCAATTATGAGCCAACTTCGACCTACCTTCAAAGATCCGAATGTATTTACCGAAATTATAAAGCGGCTCAATCAAAATTATGGGTATCGCTTAATTGCCATTGTAAACCCGAGTGGACAGATCATGGCTGTAGCAGGATTTAGAATTTCTGAATGTTTGTCATATGGTAAAAATCTATATATCGATGATCTGGTTACAGACAATGAAGCGAGATCAAAAGGATATGGGAAACAATTACTCAGGTGGCTAGAAAAAGAAGCAAAAAAAGAAAATTGCTCAGAATTACATTTAGATTCAGGAGTTCAACGGCATCAAGCACATCGATTTTATTTAAGAGAACATATGGATATCGTTTTTTATCATTTCCGAAAACAAATAAGCGAATGATGAATTCCAAAACAATTTTTATAACCGGTGCCAGCGGATTTTTAGGGAGTCATCTTGTAATACAGTTTTTATTAGAAACTGATTGTCGACTTCTTTGTCTTGTGCGAAAAAAAGGAGGCGTAGGAGGAATCCAACGACTAAACAACGCGATTCTAGAAATACTTTCCGATTATAAATTGTCTTTTGAATGGTTTGAAAAAATAAAGAATAGGATAAAAGTTGTAGAGGGGGATGTCCTGATAGAGGGACTTGGCTTGGCCCCATTAGTCGAATTGGGGAATATCAATGAAATTATTCATGCCGCATGTAAAATTGATTTTTCGGAAAATCGATCCGAAGAAACCATAACCCAAAATCACGCCGGAACACAGCGCATTATCGAATTTGCAAATCAATATAACGTACCGATAATAAATTATATTAGTACTGCCTATGTTGCCGGCAAAAAAAGTGGTGAGATCAATGAATGTGATTTCGATAGCGACTATGCGACCAATAACCCCTACGAAGAAAGCAAACGGCTTTGTGAAAAATTGATTTTAAATGCAAACCATCATTTCAGAATCTTTAGGCCGTCCATCATTGTCGGACATTCTGACTCTTTAAAATCTACTTCAAACACAGGATTATACGGCTTTTTAAGTATGCTTTGCAAAGTTAAACATGATATCCAGGATAAAATGCCGGATTATTTTTCTGAAACTCCTTTATCACTTTATTTTGAAGAAAATGTGACAGTAAATTTAATTCCGGTTGACGTTGCATCGAAAAGAATTATCGAAGTTTTAAAACAAGACTCTGCTCCCAATCAAGTCGTTCATGTAACATCGTCTACACCTATTGATATCAAACGCCTATTTCTAATTGCATGTGAAGTTTTAGGCGTACAATGCCGGCTAGTTGAGCATATCAATGATTTAAACCCCATCGACTTTATAGTCCACACACAAACCAATATTTTTTCTTGTTATTTAACCAATATGAAGACTTTTTCACAAAATAATCTTAAGTCGCTCGTCGATATAAAAGAGCACCCTATTACAGATAACATGCTAACAGGCTATATGCATGAGTTTTATTCTGATTTCAAAAAGAGGTGGAATGAAAAAAGTAAGCGAGATATTACTTCCAAAATACTCACTCGAAAAGACATTATGATCAGCGAAAATCAATATCTAAGTTATTTCTCAGGGGGAGAAAATAATTCTCAAACTCTGGTGATCATTAATGCCTTTGGGCAAAGCCTATCATTTTGGGATCGCATTATCGGAAATTTATTACAACAATTCCATGTCATTATTTGGCAATCTAGAGGAACAACCTCCAAATCGGGAGGGTTAGATTCTGCGTTACCACTTTTAGAGCATGTGAATGACCTAAAACGAATAGTAGATGCTGAAGATGTAAAGTCGTTTCATGTATTAGGGTGGTGTACGGGACCTAAATTAGCTCTAGAGTTCCAATCTCGATATCCGAAACAAGTAAAATCAATGACTTTTTTGACAGGTGCTTTTAAAGGGACTGCAGGAACACAGTCAGCGGATACATTATACGAAAAAAGCATGGAACCTCTTTGTAGATTGGTTGCTGCAAATCCGGAAGTTGCAGGATCATTGTTAGAGTATCTTAAAGCTGTATTAACTGGGAAATCCATCGCATTTGGTACGGATAGTTTATCAGATTCCAAACGTTATGTTTCGGATGTTTTGTCACTCATTAATAAAAATCTAAAGCCTTTAGTAATCGAACCCTTTCTTAATGAAAAAAGTGTTGTTTGTTATGCAAGACAACTATTAGATTTTTGGTCTTATGATATTTCGGATTTAGCGAAGAATGTCAGAATACCTACTCTATTTATTACCAGCGAACTCGATACAATCGCATCCAGTGCATCATCTGATGCGGTCCACCAGCTTATTCCGAATAGTATTTATGTAGAAATACAGGGGGCAACCCATTATCCCCATTATGAGCAACCAGAACTTCTATTGGACTTGCTCTCTTTCTTTATTCAAAAAAGAGATCTTAATCATTTTTCTCACCCTTTATTAACTGTAAAACTAAGAACGGAAAACCATCTCCATGTATAAATCACAGGGATTTCAACAGATAATAGAAGATATTGAAGGAAAATCGCAGTCTTTAGAAAGCCTCAGCAAAGTTATTAATTGTATCGTCACTTTTAATGATCGCCTTCCCTTAGAGCTGGGTATAAGGAGTTTATCTTATTCTCAATTAGCAATACAAAAGATAGTCGGAAAAACTAAAGTTCTAAATGATACTGATCCTTCGGGCAATCGGTGTTATGTAGGAATTAAATCTTACGGACGGTTGATTTTAACTATAACTCCTCCGTTGATAGAGGACAAAGATCGCATCATTGGTACAATCACGTTAGACAAGAAAGATCTTGATGCCATTGCGTACGAAACCAATCAACTCTTTTTAGAAAACAAGCTATGTTGGGAAGAAGCTAGGTCTTTTTTAAAAGGTGCTTTAGAACGGGGAATGCTAGCTGAAATCTTAGAGTCTGTGGAATCTATGATTGATCATATAGACCCCATCCTTATTTACGTGGAAGAGGAGACATTTTCTGTTTTTGGCAAACACAATAACCTTATTGAGGGGAGGAATGATAATGAAAATTGTCTATTTAGCAGATTAAAAACACTCCATTTAGAGGATTGGAAAGCGGAAGAACAACTATTTATTTTCTGCATGGAAATGTTGCGTCGTTCAGGCGCAAGAGGTGAAGAATTTAACGGCAGCCAACTAACTCCACCTATTTTGATTGAACACTTTAAAAAACGTTTAAGAACCTATAGCGAACTGTTAAATATTTCTTCCGCTCAACCCGAATCTATTGAAGAGTTTGCTTTGCTCCTAAAATCCTTAAAAGATCAATTACGCCAAACCAATGTGGTTTATCGCTGGGTCAATGGATTAAATTTTTATAAGGAAGAACACTTTATAAAAAAAACTGAATTTCATGCATCCCGGAATTTGATTGTTGAAACGCTTCGTCTTAATGATCATCTTGGAGTTTCTTTTATTCAGGGCATGTCCCTATATGAGTTATGTAGGGAAGGTCTTAAAAATTGGGTTTCGCAATATAAAGGAGATGGCTTTCAAGTAGGAGAAAAAATCGAACAACTACTTCAGTTAATTGTTCAATCTGCAACTCATTTTTTAAATGCCGATATCGGCATGACAAGGGGATTTCGTTCGTTGATTGCCTTTCAAAAATCGATTAATAATGACGATGTCTTATCGGCGTGTCAGTGGCCTTTGGAAGATTATTATTGTTGTGTAGTGCCCTCAAAATCTTTTCAGAATGCAATGGAAGGAAAAGGCAAACTTCTATTTAGCATTCTGAATGCGATCTCAAAACGAATGGAATACAATAGCTGGCATTATATGCCAGGGCACTTCCTTTACAGTAAAGTACCGGCAGACAGACATTTTTATTTTCCACCCGCAATGCCAGACACTGCCGAATGGTCGAATCAACATCATGCGGGTCATATTCTGGCTAACGTTTTATATAGTATTCGTTTCCCAGTGCCTCTTCGATATCAAAATAAGATATTTCCAGGAATGAGTGATTTAAGATTCATGAGGAGATCCGGCACTCCTTTTTCGTTGGATGATTTAAAAATTGCAGGGCGGTATGCGCATATACTCGAAATGTTTATCCAGGCTCTTTGCGATACTATCTCAGAAGAAAAAATTGACATTAAAATTTCTGCCTTTACGAAAGACTGGTATGAATTAAACTACACGCCTAAATATGAGGTTGTAAGTTGATTAAAACAGATTTTTTTTCTCAAGGACTCAATTATTCGGCATGCAACGAAGATGCGTATTCAGAATATCGTTCCTTTAACTTTAAAGGACATGAAAAAGTCTGTTGTATTCTAGGCGGAGGGGAGCGTTTTTTTAATCTTATTTGCTATGAGACTCATCCAACATCAGTCTGTTTAGTGGATCAAAACAAGGAACAGATTTACCTTTTTGAACTAAAGTATTTAGCCTATCAATATCTAAATTACAATGAATTCTTAGGTTTTTTAGGATTGTGTAAAGACGCTCCACAAAATCGTCTAAAATATTATCAAAAACTAGTAACTTACTTATCTGAAGAAAGTAGAAATTATTGGACTACCAAGCTATCAAGCATTCGCCAGGGTATAATTTACAAAGGCAAATTCGAGAAATTTTTAGGCATTCTTAGCATTATAATTACTTTAGCCTTCGGAAAAAAATCTCGCATTTTTTTTCTTCTTCTTCACTCGATGAACAAAAGGGATTCTTTCAAAATAAAATTTATGGATTACGATGGAAAATTCTAATTAACATATTATGCCGAAAAAGTTGGTTTAAGTATGTGCTTAATGATCCAGCTTTCTATCAACACAACCACATAAAACAGATGTCGTCTTTCTTTAAAGATAAATTGGAAAATGCATTCTTAACTATTCCTGCAAAGAAAAATTTTCTCTTATCCTTAATTATCTTAGGAAGATATAACGTAAAAAATCTAATTTTGCCTGATTGCTATAAAGAAGAAAGGTTTAATCTAATTAAGAAAAGACTTCAGCATGTGGCTATTGAGCTTACTTCAGAATCCTTAGTTTCTTATTTGCGTAAAGCCCCTAATAATTATTTTGATTCCTACTCTCTTTCGGACGTTGTTTCATATATATCCCCGGAAGAGGTTTCTCAGTTAATCACCGAATTGATTCGAACATCCGCCGACTCAGCCGTTATTGTCCTTCGTCAGCTTCTTACACGATACAATTTTGATGTTATTTTAGCGCCTTACTCAAATCAGATTATACGAAAAAATGAACTCGAAGTTTTATGCCAAGCCGAGGACTCCACTTTTATCTGGGATTTTTTTATTTTTCAAGTAAAAACAGAGGTCACTAAATGATAGAAATTCGAGAAGCTCTTTCGTCGGAGTCGCCAACGCTACAACATCTGCAGCAAAATTGTCCAATGGGATCTGATTTAAAAGTATCCATGCAAAATACCCCTGACTTTTTTTCAAGATGCAGAAATTACTCCAACTATACTGTATTTGTTGCAACAAAGGATGGACGATTGATTGGTTCAATTGCTGCTGCATTGAAGACAATTTATATTAATGGAGAATTAAAAAAAGCAGGGTATCTTTTTCAGCTATTTGTTGAAGAAAATAGCCGAAAAACCGGAGTGGCTATCCGACTTTGCCGAATAGCAGAAAAGTGGCTTAAGTCCAATAGGGCGAGCTTGATTTATTGCCTTATTATGCACAGCAATGAAAAAACCAGAAAGGTCATGGCTGGACTAGGATATGAAGTAACTCGACAAGTTACAATTCGATATTTACCATGTTTTAAATCCGTTTCATTCACTATTCCTCTTAGTCTTTCGTTGGAATCGCTGAAAGAGAAAGATTATAGTTTATTTGCAGATTTTTTGAATCAAGCTTATGGGGATGCAAATTTTTATTCCCCACTTGATGAACAACAAGTAAAAACTTTGCTAAGAGGACCAGGTTTTTCAGAAGACCTTTCTTTTTTACTCAAAGATAAAAAGAATAACACCATTCAAGCAGCTATTTTAATTTGGGACTGGCATAGTGTTTCAAAAGTAAAAGTTGTATCAATGAGTCAAAATTTTCGTTGGCTAAAATGTCTGACAGATACTATGGGGAAATTTATCCCAAGTCCATATATAGCAGGTCCTGGAGCTTCTTTAAAACAATGGGGGATACAATACTTGGGTGCGCTCAATCCTTTATTGCAGCAGTTAGCATTTAAAATAGCAAAAAATGAAGCATTCCAGAAAAAAATAGATCAGATTTGCTTTGTCGGCGACCCTAATATGGAACTTTTTAAGATTTCAAAGTCTATTTTTTCTGCCGATGTACACGAGACATTGCAAATTAAGTGGCTTGAAGGGAAACAGAATATGGAAGGTCAGATTTTTGTATCGGTGGTGGATTTATGAATAACAATAGTATTCCTAAGGTAAAAATCAATGGTTTTTTCTTCTTAATAGCAAGTTTTTTAGGCTTGATTGCACATGGTGCCTTTTCTTATTCCGTGATTATTTATTGCCAAGATGTTTTGCATTCAACTACCTGCTCAAGCATTGCTTTTGCAGTTATCTATTTACCCGTAATTGCTTTGAGCTTGTTGGCGGGTGTTTTTTCCGATACATTTTCGAGAAAGAAGATTCTATTACTATCACACTTGGGGTTAAGTATAGTGTTAGGAACTATGACATTTGTAATCGCTGCCTTCTCTTTATCCATTTTTATTCTTTTAGGTTTTTGTATTTTATATGGGATTCTAGTGTCTTTTGTACCACCTGCCAGATATTCGTTTGTTTCTGATTTTTTTGATGCCCAAGGTGTTGAAAAAGTAACGATTTTTTTAAGTGTGCTGGTAATTTTAGCGTTTGCTTTAGCGCCAGTTTTGGTAGGCATTATTAAACAACATACAGGATGGGTTCCACTTTTTAGCTGCATTATGTTCTCGTGGATAGGCGCATTATTATTTTTCATGTTTATTAAAATTAATGAAAAACACGGCCTGTCTCAATCGGAAAATTTCCTCAAAAAACTGGTGGAGGTTAATATTCTGCAAAATAACCACCTCCAAACTGGGTGTGAAATGTCAATTTCACCGATCAGGATTCTAGCAGATTTTGATAAGAATGCTACCAGTTATCACCATCCGTGGTGATAAAAATAGGCTCTATTATCTATTTTTACTGTTTTCGATAATAAGGCGCTTATTCAAAATAAGCTTGGCATGTCCTAAAAATAACGAAATATGTCACTTTTAGAGCATGACACCTATCTTAGGTATCTAAATATTAAACCTAGATGACATGATGTGTGGTACCGTCAACTTTCAAGAAGTTAAAAAGTCATCTTGAGCATTTATTGTTGAATTAAATATATGCTCGAAATAGAATGTATTATATTTTAAG
>Ga0172376_10007110_pt1 | contig 11987 bp, 11 predicted proteins | sample Lak35m_FD_121114 | JGI IMG/M metagenome (GOLD analysis project Ga0172376, IMG submission 121114) | Freshwater microbial communities from Kabuno Bay, South-Kivu, Congo - kab_092012_35m | ecosystem: Environmental > Aquatic > Freshwater > Lake | place: Democratic Republic of the Congo: South-Kivu...
AGCGATGATCTCCCGCTGCTCCAACGACAACCGCATGCCCGGCATACCTTCCACCTCCGGAAGAAACCTACTTGCATCAACCGGTTGAGACCGCCGTGCGAATATGGCCAAGACGGTGCAGATTCGGGAGATTCCCGACGATGTGTACCACAAGTTGACGCAACGGGCTGCCGAGGAGCGGGTGACCGTCCCTGACTATCTCCGTCGCCTCGCCGAACGGGAGGTGTCCCGACCCTCGCTCGCAGAGTGGGTCGAGCGCACCCGTAGACGCGGTGGCCCCACCCGGGAATCCGGGGCCATGGAGGCCGTCGATGACCTTCGAGGACCGTGGCCCTCAGATGATCGTGGTTGACGCATCATGCCTCTACGAGGTCGTTACCGAGGGCCCTTCTGCGGAGGTGGTTCGCACCTCGATGCTGGCATCTTCGGCACTTGCCGCACCTGAGCTGATCGACGTCGAAGTCATGAGCCTCATTCGCCGGGATTCGATGAACGGAGTGCTTCACCCATCCCGCGCCGAAATCGCGTTGGCCGAACTGATGGATTGGCCAGGCGACCGATTCACCCTACGGCCGTTCAACGAACGCGTCTGGGACCTTCGGTTCAACGTCCGCTCGTGGGACGCCTACTACGTCGCCCTTGCCGAGTTCCTCGGCGTCCCGCTCCTCACCCTCGATCGAAGGCTCTCGCAGGCCAAAGGCCCAAGGTGCTCGTTCCTCACGCCCGGATCCTCGGACGGGGATCGTCCCTGATTCAGGAAGGTCGACAGCTCAGGCAGTCGGATCCTTCACCGAATCTCATGCATAGGCATAAGGCTCCCGCCTCACGATCCGTGATGCGGGAGCCTTCTGGACTGGTGCGCGAGGGGGGAGTTGAACCCCCACACCCTTTCGAGTACACGGACCTGAACCGTGCGCGTCTGCCTATTCCGCCACTCGCGCGTGGCTTCCTGCGAAGCGGCCTAAGCCTACCCTGACCGGTCGGGCAAGGTGGCTGCGGTAGGCCGATTGCCCGCTACCGGTGCGCATCCCGTCCATCAGCCCCCCCGGGCGTTAGCATCGACCGTCCGGGCATGGGCGCGGATACCGGATGCGGGAGGAATGCCGTGGGCCTGCTGGAACGGTTCGAGGACTCCTTGGACCGCCTCGTGAACGGGGCGTTCGCACGTGCCTTCAAGTCCGAGGTGCAGCCGGTGGAGATCGCCTCGGCGATCCAGCGGGAGATGGACGACCGATCGGTGATCATCGATCGCCAGCGCACCGCCTGCCCGAATGTCTTCCAGATCGAGCTCTCCCAGCACGACTTCGAGCGGCTTACCACGTACCGCGAGACCCTGGAGGGGGAGCTCACCGCCCTGGTCACCGCCTACGCCGGCGAGCAGCGCTACACCCTGTTGGGTGCCGCTCAGGTCACCCTGGACGTGGACGACGAGCTCGACACCGGGATCTTCCGGGTGCGGAGCGAATCCCGGGTGAAGATCGCCACCGAAGACCAAGCCGCCGAGACGGCCGCGGACGTGTCCCGGGATCAGCCGCGCCTGGAGGCAGGTGGGCTGGCCTACCCCCTGGTCCACGCCATCACCCGACTCGGCCGGGGCAGCGAGGTGGACATTCGAATCGACGACCCCGGTGCTTCGCGCAACCACTGCGAGATCGTCCTGGGCGACCCGGTGGTGATCCGCGACCTGAACTCCACCAACGGGACGTTGGTCAACGGCGAGGCGATCACCCAGGTCAACCTTCAGGACGGGTCGCAGATTCAGGTGGGTACGACGCTGCTGGTCTATCGGACAGCCTGACATGTCCGAGCTCGGGCTTACGTTTGCGCGCCTTGCGTTCCTGGGGCTGTTGTGGACGTTCGTGCTGTTCACCGTGCTGGCGCTGCGCCGGGACCTGCGTCAGCCGGCCGAGGCCCGTCCGGTGGCCAAGGCCTATCGGCCTCCCAGGCCACCCAAGCCGACCCGAGCTGCGGGCCAGGCGAAGGTCAAGGGCACCAAGCTCGTGGTGGTCGAAGGGCCTCTCACCGGGACGGTGATACCGCTGGGCGTGCAGCAGGTCACCATCGGCCGGGCACCAGACTCCAGCTTGGTGATCGAGGATGACTACGCCTCCAGTCGGCACGCCCGCGTCTACCCTTCGGAGGGGACCTGGGTGATCGAGGACCTCGGCTCAACCAACGGCACCTGGATCGATCGAACTCGGATCACCAGCCCTACGGTGCTGCCACTGGGCACCGGTGTCCGGATCGGTCGCACCACCCTTGAGTTGCGGAAGTAGCCATGGCCCTGGAACTGAGGTCTGCCGCGCGATCCGATGTCGGCGTGGTTCGGATCGGGAACGAGGATTCCGGCTACGCCTCCGCGCGCCTGCTCATCGTCGCCGACGGCATGGGCGGGCACGCCGCCGGTGAACTGGCGTCCGCCACCGCCGTTGCCACCATCGCAACCCTGGAGGGGTTGCCCACCAGCGTCGCGGAGGCGTTCAATGCCCTCACCGACTCAGTCGACGACATCGGCGACTCGATTGCGAACGTCATCCAGGACGACCCGGAGCTCACTGGGATGGGGACGACCCTGACGGCCGTCTACTGGATGCAGGAGCAGTTCGTCATCTGCCATGTCGGGGACTGCCGGGCCTACCTGCTTCGCGGAGACAGCCTGACCCAGTTGACCCATGACCACACGTACGTGCAGACCCTGGTGGATGCCGGTCGGCTGTCGGAGCAGGAAGCCGGTGCCCACCCACGACGTTCCCTGCTGATGCGTGCTATCGACGGGATCAATCCGGTCGAGGCCGACGTGATGGTGCATCCGGCGATGGCTCAGGATCGGTTGCTGCTGTGTTCGGACGGGCTGACCGGGGTCGTGCCGGCCGAGGAGATCAGCGCGATCATGGCCGGATCGGACCTCGTCGGAAGCGTCACGCGCCTGGTGGACACCGCCCTGTCACGCGGTGCCCCGGACAACGTCACCGTGGTGATCGGCGATGTGGTGGAGATCGTGGAGTCGACCATCCCGGACGCCTACCTGCGCGCACTGCCGGTGGTGGTCGGTGCGGCGGGCGAGCCGAGGGTCCGACTCAGGCTGCCGAACGTCCGCTTCCCCGATGACGGGCAGGTGGATCCGAACCGGCCTGACCCGCCCGTGAATCTCGGTGACGGTCCACCGACCGCCGAACAGCCACTGATCGACTCAGAGATCATCACCCCAGCGGCTCGTAGGAACGAGCGCCGAGCGAAGGACCTACAGGATCAGCGGCGACGGCGTTTGGCGACGGCCTTGATCGCTGGATTCCTGCTGGTGGCGCTCCTGGTCGGATCCATCCTGGGGGCACGAGCGTGGCTCAGCCAGCAGTGGTACGTCGCTATCAACGGCAGCCCGGGGACCGGGACGATCGCCGTCTACAGCGGGTTGCCTGAGGTCATCCTCGGTGTGGACCTGTCGACCCTGCAGGCCGACTCAGGGCTACCGGTGGGCTCCTTGCCCCTGCTGCTGCAGGAGGAGGTCAGCAAGACGATGCGGGCCAGCAGTGAGGCTGACGCCCAGCGCATCGTCGGAGAGTTGCGCACCGCCGCGGCCGGCTGTCAAACCCCGACCCCGCCGGCCGGGTGCCCGGGGTCGATCGGCGGCTGATGAGCCTGGCAGGCCCACCATCGACGCGGCAACCCAGCCGCAGGAACCTGGAGTTGCTGCTGCTGGTCGGCGCGTGGGTGATCGGGGTCTTCGGCACGATCCAGGTTGGCTGGGCCAGCGGGGAGGGTATGCCCCCGCGACTTTGGATCACGGTGGCGGTCGTCGGCGTACTGGCGGTCGCGATGCACGTGACGGTTCGGCTGCGCGCCCACTACGCGGATCCCATCCTGCTCCCGGTGACCACCCTGCTGACCATCCTGGGCTTGGTGATGATCTACCGGATCGATGTGGCCGCCGCCCAGCGGGCCGCACGTAACTCAGTCCCGCCCCCCACCCCGGACGTGTACGCCCAGCTGACCTGGTTCGCCATCGCCGTGGTGTTGTTCGTCTCGGTGGTGATCCTGCTCCGCGATCACCGCAAGCTCCAGCGCTACACGTACACCTGCGGACTGGCCGGCCTGATCCTGCTGGTACTGCCGCTGGCACCAGTGATCGGCACCACGGTCAACGGCGCCACCCTGTGGGTGCGGGTCGGTGACCTCTCCTTCCAGCCGGCAGAGGTGGCCAAGCTCCTGCTCACCGTGTTCTTCGCCGGCTACCTGGTGGTGAAGCGTGACTCGCTGGCGCTGGTGCGCACCAAGGTGCTGTTCATCGGCCTGCCCCGCTTGAAGGATCTCGGGCCGATCCTGGTTGCCTGGGTCGTGTCACTTGGCGTGCTGGTCTTCGAACGCGACCTGGGCACGTCACTGCTGTTCTTCGGCCTCTTCGTCACCATGCTGTACATCGCCACCCAGCGCCGGTCCTGGTTGCTGCTGGGATCTCTGCTCTTCGCCGTCGGCGCCGTCGGCGCCTACCTGGCCTTCGGGCATGTGCGATCTCGGGTGACGGTATGGCTGGATCCCTGGCAGTACGCCGACACCTCCGGCTACCAGATCGTGCAGTCCCTGTTCGGGCTGGCGAACGGCGGCATGCTCGGGGCCGGCCTCGGTCAGGGCTTCCCGAGCTTCGTGCCCTTCGCCAACACCGACTTCATCGTGGCGGCCCTGGGAGAGGAACTCGGGCTCACCGGACTGTTCGCCGTCCTGCTGCTGTACGCGATCATCGTCGAGCGTGGTCTGCGCACCGCGGTGTCGGTACGGGACGGCTTCGGGCAGCTCCTGGCGGCGGGTCTGTCCATCACCCTGGCCCTGCAGGTCTTCGTCATCATCGGTGGCGTCACCCGGCTCATCCCACTCACCGGTCTGACGACACCCTTCCTGTCGTACGGCGGCTCATCACTGATCGCCAACTGGGTGCTGATCGCCCTGCTGTTGAGGATCTCCGATCGGGCCCGACGGCCAGACGTCCAGGCCGTCGCGACCCAGGACGCGCTGACCCAGGTGGTCAGGCGCTGATGGCCAAGCCGATCCGCCTCATCGCCCTGCTGCTCGGCTGCCTGCTAGTGGCCCTGCTGGCGAACATCACCGTCATTCAGGTGGTGCTCGCCGGTGACTACCGAGACCGACCCGGCAACCAGCGGGTGCTGCTGGAGGAGTACGACCGGCAACGTGGCCCGATCCTGGTCGGAGCAGAGCCGGTCGCACGATCGGTGGAGACCGGGAATGCCCTGCGCTACCTGCGCACCTATCCGGACGGGCCCCTGTATGCGCCGATCACTGGCTTCTACTCCATCGTGTACGGCGCCACCGGTCTGGAACGCCAGGAGAACCGCGTCCTTACGGGTAAGTCGGACCTGTTCTTCGTCGATCGGACCGAGCAGCTCTTCGCCGGCCGCCAGCCCCGAGGAGGTGCGGTCACCACGACGATCGACGCAGACGCCCAGGCGGCGGCCTTCGACGGCCTGAAGGGCAAGGTCGGCGCGGTGGTCGCGATCGAGCCGGCCACCGGTCGCATCCTGGCCTCGGTCCAGTCGCCGTCCTTCGATCCCAACCTGCTGTCCAGCCATGACACCGCCGAGATCCGGGCCACCTACGAGGCACTGAAGGCCGACCCGGCAAAGCCCTTGCTGAATCGTCCGATCGTCGCCCTCAATCCCCCCGGGTCGACCTTCAAGCTCGTCACGACGGCCGCCGCGCTGGCATCGGGCCGATTCACCGCCGACACGGTCATTCCCGGGCCGGCCACCTACCGACTGCCCAACTCCACCAAGGAGATCCGGAACTGGAATCGCCAGCCGTGCGGACCTGATGGCGAGGTGACCCTGGCGCAGGCCCTGGCCGTCTCCTGCAACACCGCCTTCGCCTGGCTCGGCACGCAGATCGGTGCCGATGCCTTGCGAGCCCAAGCCCAGGCGTTCGGCTTCGATACCGCCTTCGAACTCCCGCTGAAGGCGGCGACCAGCGACTTCCCGACCGATCCGGATCCGGCCCAGACCGCCATGAGCGCCATCGGTCAGTTCGACGTCCGAGCCACCGCCCTGCAGATGGCGATGGTCGCCGCCGCCGTCGGCAACAACGGAGTCGTCATGCGCCCCTACCTGGTCCAGGAGGTGCGGGGGCCTGACCTGGCCATCCTGAAGACGACCAGTCCGGACGTATTCGCCGAGGCGATGAACTCCCTCGATGCGGCGGCCCTGACCGAGATGATGGTGGACGCGGTCGAGAACGGCACCGGGACCAACGCACGGATTCCGGGTGTCCGGGTGGCCGGCAAGACCGGGACTGCCCAGACCGGGAACGAGCGCCCCTCGATCGCCTGGTTCGTCGCCTTCGCGCCAGCCCAGTCACCGCAGGTGGCCGTGGCGGTCGTGGTCGAGGAGTCCGGGGCGGAGGAGATCTCCGGCAACGGGCTGGCCGCACCCATCGCGCGTTCAGTGATGCGCGCGGTTCTGGGATGATGTCGGCGAGTGCGCCGCACGGGCGCCGGCACCGTCAGGTGCACGACTGGGAGGTGCCGTGACCACCGAGGCGACGAGGATGCTCGGCGACCGGTACGAGATCGGCAAGGTGATCGGTCGCGGCGGGATGGCCGAGGTGCACGAGGGGCGTGACCTCCGGTTGGGCCGCCGGGTGGCTGTCAAGATCCTGCGTCCGGATCTCGCTCGCGATCCTGCCTTCCAGGCGCGCTTTCGTCGCGAGGCCCAGTCGGCCGCCGCGTTGAACCACCCGAACATCGTCGCGGTCTACGACACCGGGGAGGACGTCCTGGAGGCCGAGGGGGAGCGGCCGGTGATCGTTCCCTACATCGTCATGGAGTACGTCGACGGGATGACCCTGCGGCAGCTGCTGGGTTCCGGCCGCAAACTCCTGCCGGAGCGTGCCCTGGAGATCATCGCCGGGGTGCTGTCCGCCCTGGACTACGCGCACCGGCACGGCATCGTCCATCGGGACATCAAGCCGGCGAACGTCATGCTCACCCGCAACGGTGATGTGAAGGTGATGGACTTCGGTATCGCCCGTGCGGTGAACGAGGCCAACACCTCCATGACCGCCACCTCGGCGGTCATGGGCACGGCCCAGTACCTGTCGCCTGAGCAGGCCCGTGGCGAGGTCGTGGACGCTCGCAGCGACCTGTACTCCGCCGGGGTGCTGCTGTATGAGTTGCTGACCGGCAAGCCGCCGTTCACCGGTGAATCTGCCGTTGCGATCGCCTATCAACACGTCTCGGAGATGCCGGTCACCCCGTCGGTTCTCGATCCGGAGATCTCCGACGAGGTCGACGCCGTGGTCCTTCGGGCCCTGGCCAAGAAGGTCGATGACCGGTACCAGTCCGCGTTGGAGTTCCGCTCGGACGTCGAACGGGCCATCGCCGGTGCGCCGGTGACCGCCGCCATCCAGACCATCAGCGCCGATCGAACGGCGATGCTGCCCCCGGTCCAGGCCGCCGGTGCCGACCTTGCCCGATCCGCCCGGCCCACGCGGGCCACTCGGCCCAGTCGCTCCCGCGGGATCGGGTTCTGGATCGTCAGTTTGCTCGTCATCATCGGCGCGATCGCGGCCATGGTCCTGGTCGCCCGATTCGTCTTCGGCGGAACCGGGGCCACCCGGGTTCAGGTGCCGAACCTCGACGGGCTCACCGTCGAGCAGGCTGAGGCATCCCTGCAGGAGTTCGGCCTGCGTCTGGGGGCTCAGACCCCAGAGGTGTCCGAGCGCCCGGAGGGGCGGATCATCGCCCAGCAGCCGGCCGCCGGTGAGACGCTGGAGCAGGGCCAAGGGGTGAACGTGACGATCAGCGCCGGCCTGGAGCGAGCCACGGTCCCGCAGCTCATCGGCCTCACCTCCATCGACGCGGTGCGCACCGCCCTGGAGGACGCCGGGCTGGAGTTGGGGTCGATCAGGGAGGTCGATTCACCACAGCCTGCTGAGTACGTACTGGCCCAGGATCCACCCGAGGGCATCCAGGTGACGGCCGGGTCACGGGTGGCGATCACCATCTCCAGTGGCCTGCTGACCGTCCCGGACCTGGTCGGGGCGAGTGAGGCGCAGGCCAAGACGGACCTGGTTCAGGTGGGGTTCGTACCGGAGGTGCTCTACCAGGAGTCGATGGACGCCACCGCGGGCACGGTGATCGCACAGTCGCCGCAACCAGGGACCGGGTTGGATCGGGGCGCCACCGTGGTCATCACCGTGTCCACGGCTCCACCACCGCCCACTCCCGAGCCCGAGCCCACCTTCGAGCCGGTGCCCAGCGCACCTGCGGTGCCGAGTGCGCCGCCGGTGGAGCCGGCGCCGTCCGCCTAGCTGGACTCGGGCATCGCGCCGAGGGCGGGGATGACCGGGGCAAGGTCGTGGCTGCGTTCGACGGCGCCGGGGTCACCGCAGATCGCCAGCCAGTTCGCCAGCATCCGGTGACCGCCTTCGGTGAGGACCGACTCCGGGTGGAACTGAACGCCCTCGACCGGCAGTTCACGATGACGCAGGGCCATGATCACCCCGGAGTCGGTCCAGCCGGTGACGACGAGATCGTTCGGAACGGTGTCCGGGACGACCGAGAGCGAGTGATAGCGGGTCGCGGTGAAGGGGTCGGGCAGGCCATCCAGGATCCCTGCCCCGGTGTGATGGACACTGGAGGTCTTCCCGTGCAGCAACTCCGGTGCCCGGTCGACCGTCGCACCGAAGGCTTCCGCGATGGCCTGGTGGCCCAGACACACCCCAAGGATCGGTACCTTCCCCGCCTTGCTCCGGACCAGTTCCAGGCAGATACCCGCTTGGCTCGGGGTCCCCGGTCCCGGGGAGATGAGGACGCCATCGAAGTGCCGGACCTCATCGAGGGTGACATCATCATTTCGGCGCACCTGGACCTCGGCCCCGAGTTGCGCCAGGTACTGGACCAGGTTGTAGACGAAGGAGTCATAGTTGTCGACGACGAGGATCCGGGCCACGTGGCTATTGTTCACGCATCCGCACGTGTGACTCGCAGGGCCGTCAGTTGGCCGGACAGCCCGCGAGCAGGACACTGAGTCCAGGACGAATCAGGAGGGCGATCGTGCCAGAATCCAAGGGACGCAAGAAGGAGACCGCCTACACCCCGCAGCAGGGCAAAGGGGAGCGAAAGGTCGCACGGATCGGGTCGCCATCCTGGCTGGCGCCAACGATGGTGGCGATGTTCTGCATCGGGCTGCTGTACATCGTGGTCTTCTACCTGGCCGGCAACCAGATCCCGATCATGCGTGACCTGAACGCCCTGGTGAACGTCGCCATCGGATTCGGGTTCATCATCGTCGGCTTCATCCTGTCCATGCGGTGGCAGTAGCTGGCCGGCGGCTTCGGCCGGCCTATGGACCGGTAAATACACCTGTGTAGTTCTCCCCAGGTGGGGACTACCTGTGGATAACCCTTCCGCTCAGAGCAGTTCCAGGATGGTGGCGTTCGCCATGCCGCCGCCTTCGCACATGGTCTGCAGGCCGTACCTGATCTGGTTGCGGCGCATGTGATGGACCAAGGTCGTCATCAGGCGCGCACCCGAAGCACCCAACGGATGACCGATCGCGATCGCACCACCGTTCGGATTCGTGCGGGCTGGATCCGCCCCGGTCTCGGCGTACCAGGCCGCCAGGACACTGGCGAATGCCTCGTTCACCTCGAAGGCCCCGATGTCCGCCAGCGACAGCCCTGAACGCTCCAATACGCGGTGGGTCGCGGGAATCGGACCGGTCAGCATCATCACCGGGTCCACCCCGGCCATCGCGAAGGTGTGGAATCTCGCCAAAGGTTGCAGGCCCAGTCGCTGGGCAACCTCGGAGGTGGTGATCAGCATGGCCGCTGCACCATCGGAGATCTGGGATGCGTTGCCTGCGGTCACCACCCCGTCCTCCTTGAACGGAGTGCGAAGACCGGCCAATCCCTCGGCCGAGGTGTCCGGTCGGATCCCTTGATCGGCGGACACCAAACCTGCCGAGGTGCTCACCGGCGTGATCTCCTGCGCGAACAGGCCCTGTGCCGCAGCCGCCGCGGCCCGGTGATGGGAGGTGACCGCGATCTCGTCCAGTTGAGCCCGAGACAGGCCCCACTTCTGGGCGATCATCTCGGCACTGATCCCCTGCGGAACCAATCGGCCGGAGTAGCGGTCCATCATCATCGGCCCGAAGGGTCCGTCACCGCCCGCGGCGTTGGAGAACATCGGAACCCGAGACATCGACTCGACCCCGCCAGCGACGATCACGTCCGCCTGCCCGGCGATGACGCTGGCAGCGGCGAACGCAGCGGCCTGCTGACTGGATCCGCATTGACGGTCCACGGTCACCCCGGTCACGTCCTCGCTGAACCCGGCCGCCAAGGCAGCGTTGCGCCCGACATTCACCCCCTGCTCACCCACCTGCGACACACAGCCCCAGATGACGTCATCGACGTGGGCGGAGTTCAGGCCGGTTCTGGCGACCAGGCCCTGGAGCACCTGGGCCGACAGGTCGACCGGGTGGATTCCGGACAGTTCACCCTTCTCCGGCTTGCCGATCCCGACCGGTGTCCGGACGGCATCGATGATGACGGCGTCGCGCATGGGTGCCCCTATTCGTTGTCGTGTGCCTTCAGGTCGTCAGGACCGTGCTGATGGGTGCCAGGAACTCGGCGAGTTGGGTCATCCGCACAGCGAACAGCAGCACCAGAGTCCCAAGGATGGCACCGATGCCAAGCAGTTGCCAGGCGAGTCGGTGGGCACGTGGTGCCAGGACGAAGACCGCTGCGACCGCGGCGCCGGTGACCAGTCCACCCAGGTGAGCCCGCCAGTCGACCCCGGGCGCGATGAAGCCGATGACCAGGTTGATGCCGAGCAGGATGAGGACCTGTCGGATGTCATAGCGCAGTCGTCGACCGGCCACGACCAGGGCACCCATCAGACCGAAGATGGCACCGCTGGCTCCAACGGACACGGCGTTGACCGAGGAGAACCAGAAGGATGCGACACCCCCGCCCAATGCGGCGATCAGGTACAGCGCCAGGTAGCGACCATGGCCCAGGAGCCGTTCCAGCGTCGGGCCCAGCGCGAACAACACGTACATGTTGAAGGCGATGTGCAGGAAGGAGCCGTGCAGGAAGGCACTGGTGATGAGCAGCCACCAGGCTCCATTCACTGCGACGCGCGCCGGCCACATCCCCCACTGCACCGATGACTCGTCGATTCCAGCCGTCAACTGCAGCAGGAAGGCCGCGACCGTCAATCCGATGAGGACGTAGGTCACGGTGGGACGGGTCGGGATCGCTGCCCCTACCGGGGTCTGCGGTTGCGGGCGCTGGGCAGCGGCCAGACCGACGCACTCCCGGCACTGGAACCCGACCGGTGCGGACACCATGCATTCGGTGCAGACCGGCCGATCGCAGCGCGTGCACCGGATGTAGGTGGATCGATCCGGATGGACCGGGCAGGTGGGAACCTGGGCCGGATTGGGGACCTCGGTCAACGGATCTCGGCGTCAGTCGATGACACGATCGTCCTAGGTCCGGCTGATGTCGATGGACGAGATCACGATCTCCTGCACTGGTCGGTCGTTCGCCCCGGTCTGCACCTTGGCGATGGCGTCCACGACGTCACGTGACTGCTGATCGCAGACCTCACCGAAGATCGTGTGCTTGCCACTCAGCCAGCCGGTGGCGGCCACGGTGATGAAGAACTGAGAACCGTTGGTGTTGGGGCCGGCATTGGCCATGGCCAACAGGTAGGGGCGGTCGAAGGTCAGTCCGGAGTTGGTCTCGTCGGCGAATCGATAGCCCGGACCCCCGGTACCGGTACCGAGCGGACAGCCACCCTGGATCATGAATCCGTCGATGACGCGATGGAAGATCGTGCCGTCGTAGAGCGGCTTGGAGCTCTTCGCGTTCAGTTTGGGATCGGTCCATTCCTGGGTTCCCTCGGCGAGTCCGGTGAAGTTCCGGACCGTCTTGGGAGCATGGTCACTGAAGAGCTCCAGGTTGATGTCACCCAT
>Ga0172376_10007112_pt1 | contig 11984 bp, 6 predicted proteins | sample Lak35m_FD_121114 | JGI IMG/M metagenome (GOLD analysis project Ga0172376, IMG submission 121114) | Freshwater microbial communities from Kabuno Bay, South-Kivu, Congo - kab_092012_35m | ecosystem: Environmental > Aquatic > Freshwater > Lake | place: Democratic Republic of the Congo: South-Kivu...
GAGGCAAAAATACGGTTGCGCCGATTGCCGCGCGCCATCACATGGTAAAACGCGCCCTCGTATTCGATGCGGACCTGCCGGGACATGGAAGATTGTCGATCACGGGAGGACGCTTGGCAAATTACCAATTGGTTCCCTGACCCCTTTTTCCTCGGGACATGGAAGATTGTCGATCACGGGAGGACGCTTGGCAAATTGCCAATTGGTTCCCTGACCCCTTTTTCGGTTCCCTGACCCCTTTTTCCCCCTTTTTCCTGCAATTGGTTCCCTGACCCCTTTTTGACCCGCCCTCGCCCTTTGGGGGAAGCTCCCCGAGACGAGCCGCGCGAACATCAAAGCCGTGGCCATGGACATGTGGCAGGCCTTCGAGAACGCGGCGAGGCGGATGGTGCCCGGAGCGGAGATCGTCCACGACAAGTTCCACATCGCCAAGCACCTCAACGACGGAGTCAACCGGGTCCACACCGAGGAGCACCGCCGACTGATGCGAGAGGGCGACGACCGGCTCAAGGGGAGGCGCTGGTTTTGGCTGAGGGCCGAGGACAACCTCACCAACGCCCAATACGAGAGCTTCCGGGACATCAGGGACGCGGCCCTGAAGACCTCGAAGGCGCGGTTCATCAAGGAGGCCTTCCGCTTCTTCTGGGTCGTTCCGAAGACCTCCGCCGAAGCGGAGGAATACTTCCGGGAATGGTATCGGCACACGATCTACAGCAAGCTCGAACCGATGAAGAAAGGCGCGAGGATGCTCAAGCAGAGGCTCGGCAACGTCGTGACCTGGTGGCGGCATCCGATCACCAACGCGGTGAGCGAGGGCCTCAACAGCAAGATCCAGAGCATCAAGTCGGCGGCACGCGGGTTCCATTCCTTCGCCAGCTACCGCATCCGCATCCTCTTCTTCTGCGGCAAGCTCGACCTCAAGGTCCGCCTCACCCACTCAATTTAATGAAGAACCAAAAATAGACCTGTCCCCAAACTTTGGTGGATACCCAAACCGGGGCAATCGCAAGAAAATCTGTAGCCACTTTGAGTGGCATCACCCCCACCTGAGAAGCAGGAACTTACGACGTAACCCGCTAATAATTGAAGAGCACGCCCTACTGGACTCGAACCAGTGACCCACAGATTAGAAATCTGTTGCTCTATCCAACTGAGCTAAGGGCGCTTTTCGCACGAGGAAAGATCGATCATCCCCGGAGAATCGCAAGCGAGGGCCGCCGAGGACTTTTCATACCTTCTGCAACTGCCGCTTCAAACTCACGTGGAGGAGGCAGAAGGCACCGATGACGAATCCGATCATGGCGAGGAGGTTGAGGGAGACGGTCCTGATGCGGCAGCCAACGAGCGGCTTATCGCTCTCGGGCGGGAAGCGGAACTGGCGCTCGGCTCCGAAGAAGACGTTCGGCGGATTGACCTTTTTCCGGTAATCCTCCCGCTCGACTTCGGCTCGGGTGAAGAGATCCTGAACCTTGCTGTTGAGGTAAAGCTCACCAACGGAGAAGGTCTTTTCCTTCGTCTCGCCCGTCTCGTAATAGGGCTCGGGATCGAAGGCGCCGGCCTCGAGGTCGCGGCGGATGCGGGCGAGTATCCTCGAGACTTCACCGGGCGATCCAGCCTTGATCCCGTGGATCACGGAGAGGGCCTGCTTGAACTGGTAGAGCCGTTCATCCTGCTCCTCGGTCAGCTCCTGCTCGACGGGAATGAGGCTGAATTTCTGGATCTCTCCCTCAATGTAGTTGGTCAGAACGCTCGCGGGATTGTGATCGGCGTGGAGAATGATGATGGCCTCGTAACTCCAGCGCAGGGGCATGAGGTGGCAGATCGCGGGAACCTTCAGCCGACTCGCCTCCTCGCGCTCGTCCTCGGGCACGAACCACTGGCGGATGTTCTGAATGATGTCGAAGCTGCGGTTCATCTCATCGTATTTGATGAGGGCCCCGCCGAGGATGATGTTGGGGATGAGAATCAGCGGGATGATGTTGATCGCGGTCTTCGGGCTGCTGACGATCGACGAGATGAAGAGCCCTGCGGCGATGCCGACGAAGGAAGTCATGAACATCCAGAGCAGGTTCGGCAGGAACATGTCGCGGATCCCGAGAATGGCGTTGCCGATGAGCAGATAGATGACGCACTGGATCAGGGCAAAGAAGCCGAGCGAGAGGTATTTCCCGACGATGTAGCCGCCGATGCGGAAACCGTGGTGCCGCTCGCGGTGAAGGAGATTGCGATCGCGGATGATCTCCTCGGCGGAATTTGTCATGCCAAGGAAGAGCGCGGTGACGAGGCCGAGGAAGAGATAGGTGGGGATGTGAAAGGCGTTGGCGAAATTGTAGTCGCCGTCCTCCGAGTAGCGCATCACCATCGCGATGAGCACGGCGAGAGCCGGCGCCTCGAGCAGCGTCGTGGCGAGGTTTGCCCGGTTCCTCAACTTGCTGAGAAACGCGCGTTTGAACTGGTTCGAAAAACGCACCCAATCGTGACGCCAACGCCGCAAGGGAGCCTGCGGGGTTTTATGAATGGTCGCAGTCTGGGCGGTGTCGCTGTCGAGTTCGCGCAGGTTCACCTCTTCGAGGAGGCGATGGGTCTGGAAACGATCCGACCAGAACGAGGCATTGAAGCGGCGCGCCGGAATCAGATTGCCGCGGGCGTCGCGCTCGAAGATGACGTCGCCGCCGAGGTCGCGCAGCGGCGTCTCGAGCACATCGAAGACGAAATCGGGCGTGAGCCCGAGGATGCCCTCGGCTCCCTCGCATCCCGTCGGCGCTGCGGATACGGCCGGGGTGTAGATGCCCTCCTGCTTCCGCGCCTCGTGGAAATACTCGAGCATCTGCTCGGGTGTGCCGAAGAAGGCCATGCGTCCGCCGTTGTCGAGGAGCAGGGCCTTGTCGAACAGGTGGAAAAGGCGGCTGCTCGGCTGGTGGATGGAAACGAGGGTGATCTTGTTGTGGGTCAGCCCGCGAATCATCTCGAGGACATGCTCGGAGTCCTTCGAGGACAGGCCCGAGGTCGGCTCGTCGAAGAGGTAGACGTCGGCGATACCGATCATGTCCATGCCGGCGTTGAGACGGCGGCGCTGCCCTCCGGAAAGGCTCTTCGTCTCGTGGTCGCCGGCGAGGCGGTGACGGATTTCATTGAGCCCGAGTTCGATCAGCTTCGAATCGACGCGGCGGCGGCGCTCGTGGATGGGAAAATGCGGGGCGCGGATCGCGGCGGCGGTATCGAGGTTCTCCTCGACGGTGAGGAGCGGATCGAAGGTCTCATCCTGCGGGATGATGGCGATGTAGCTCTTGAGATTGTCGTGTTCGGAATAAAGATCGACGCCATTGAGGTCGATACGGCCGCTCTTCGGTTTGAGCTGTCCGCCGAGAGCCTTCAGGAGGGTGCTTTTGCCGCAGCCGCTCGGTCCCATCACACAGACCATCTCGCCACGCTGGATCGTGAAGGAGATGCCGTCGAGCGCCGGGATCTTGCGATCGTAGCTGTGGGCGATCTCGCGGACGCGCAGGGTGCTGATGACGTTGCGCTCTTCCTCGATGATGCCTTCGCTGAAGTGGCAGCGCAGGTATTGGTCGCTGCCGAGCGAGATGACGCTGCCGTCCTTGAGCGGAGCCTGGCCCTTCACGATCTCGCCCTCGACCGCCACGGGCCGCTCGCTCTCGATGATCTCGAGAAGGCCGGTTTTCGTGCTGTTGTCGCAGCGGATCCGCAGCAGGATCCGCCCGGCGGTGCCGGGCGACAGGAGGATGTCGCCCGAGGCGAGTTTGTCAGGATCGTTCGAGACGAGGTAGACGGTGCGGTTCGGCGGCAGACTGTAGCGTCCGCCCAGTTCGCGCGCCTTTCGGCGGAGGTCGTCGAAAGAGATCTCGCTGTGATCGGGGAAGTCGATCTTCTCGCGCGAGGTGACCTCGAACCAATCCCCTTTTCTCAAGGCCCGCGCCCCGATGACGGCGTCGCTGGGATTGAGCACCTCGACCCGGATCTTCAGTCCAAAGGAAACCTTCAGATAGCTCTGCTTCGTGCGAAACTTTTCAATGAAGTGATTCCCGTTGCCATCGAGGGCAAGGTAGAGTTGCACGGAGGAAAGGTTCTTCTTCGTATTGAAGTAGAAGACGAGATCCTCGAAAGCGAGCACTTCCTCTCCGATGATGAGTCGCTGCCCCTCGTAGACCCGGCAAAACTCCCCGCCATTGACCTGCCGCCCCCGCGCGAGGATGGGAGCGGGACCGAGGTTCTTCACGAGGACGAGGCTCTGGAAACGGAACGCGACAACGGAATGCTCGTCCTCGGCCGAGGCGATGGTGACGTCGGCAGACTCCTTCGTCGAGAGGATGATCGACTCGAGCCGATGATTCTCCCCCGAGCCGCCGCGGCCATCGAACCCTCCACCACCGCCAAGTTGGGAGAACTCGCTCGTGTTGAGCTGATAGACGATGTTGATCGCCTCCGCCGCGACCCCGAGGGTCGTCATGAACTGGTAGAAGGTGATGAGGTTCTCTTTGGGCAAGCCGGCCCGGCTGATGAGCACGTAGAGCTGCACCCCGAGGAGGACCTTGTCCTCGAGCGGCAGGGTGCCGGCGAGGTTCGAGGCGATCGCATCGAGATCCTGACGGCGACGGAGCGAGCGGACGAACAGTTGCTTCAACTCGGTGTAGACCGTCTCGGGGAAATCGTAGCGGAGGAATCCGAGGATCGAGTCGATTTCCGCCTCGACGGCGCGACCGTCGAGCTTGGTGAAGCCGGCGAAGACTTCGATGAGCATGGGCAGCATCGACTCCTGCGTGCGGGGCGTCTCGCTTTTGAAAAAGGCTCGCTGGACCCGGCTCCAGAGCCGACTGCGCCCACGCTTGAGGCCCGAGTCGCTGCGGGATTTTTTCCCAGCGCCTCCCGTTTCGGGATGGGAATCTCGCAAAGTGGGGGAGGAATTCGACATGAGACCGGGAGAAAAGAACTCCCCCATCTATACCACGTCCCCATCGCTTGGAAACCCGCGATCCTCCCGGAGGGCACCCGGGTCACCGAGCAAGTGATGAGGCAAATTCCTTAAAATTTACTTTTATTTATTATTTTTATGGTTATTATATTCAAGTATTCTTTCATGAAGCCCTTCCAACACCCCGAAATACCGGCCACCGCCAAGGTCCTCAGCCTTGTCCGCCTGCATCACGGACTACCCTCACGCGATGGCGAAGAGATCCCGCTCACCCCGTCCAAGGGGCTCGGTCGGACCTGGAAGGCAGGCGCCCGCCTCAATCGGCTCTCCGCCCTTCGCCGTCGGATCGCTCTCGAGGAAATCCCCGTGAATCGTTTTCCCGTGATTCTCGAACTCTCCGGCGCGAGCCAGTTTGTGATCCTGCACGAGCGTTCTGCCATCGGGCAGGACGCGGAGACCTATCTCGTCCAATTCCCCGACTCCCGCGAATCGCTCGTCCGAGCCGATCGTCTCCGCGAGCTCTATGACGGGGTTTGCGTTTTCCTGCGCCCCAATTCAGCCATCGGCTCCAAAGGCGGGCCGAACCTCTGGCACCGCCTCCGCGACCGGCTCACCACCCGGTCTTCGAAACGGGTCGCCACCCTCGCCATTATCGCCAACCTCCTCACGGTGATCTCCGCCATCGGAGTCGTCATCACTCCGAGCCGAGCCTTCGGGGCGAATGGGGCGACGCCACCGGTCATCACCTTCCTCGGGGTGCTCATGGCCGCCCTGGTGATCGTGGGTCTCGTCACCTTCCGTCGGCGCTGCGAGGGTGATCTCCTCGCGGGCGCGCTCGTCGGATGCGCGTTCATTCCCCTGTTGACCCTCTCCGTCTTCATGCTCTCGGGTTGGGCCGCTCTGCCCTTTCTCGCCATTGCCGGAGTTTTCTCCATCACCGTGCTCGCTTCGCGAGATCTCGGTGCGAAATCGTCCGCCTTTCAGCCGCTCCGCTCCCGTCTTCTCACCTTCTCCTTCCTCCTCGGAGCCTGCATCGCCATCGGCCTCGCCCTGACTGGACGACTCTCCCCCGCCCTCGTCGCGTCCGCCCTCGTTCTCGGGACCTCGCTGATCGACCGGCTTTTCGACGGCGACCTCGTCCTGCGCGAGCTGCGACTCCTCGCCCACCTCTGAAAAAGGTTTTGCTGGCGATGGCACGGAGCAACCATTACTCTCACGGGCATGGAAGCGGTCTCGATCCGGGAATTGAAACAACAGGCGGGCACGGTATCCCAGCCCTATCGCTTCCACGCCCAGCTCGACCGGATTCTCGCGAAGACGACCAAGACCGGCAACCCATTCTACGAACTGACCTTCGCCGACGCTGAAGAAACCCTGCTCCTGCGGGTCTGGCATAACTCGCCCATGTTCGCCACCTGCGGCCAACTGCGGTCGGGCCAGTTTTTTGAGGTCACCGGCGAGTTCGGAATCGGCGGCGACGGACGCTCCATTGATGGGAAAAGCTGGACTGCACGCGCCCTCAGCGAGGACGAAACCTCCCAGGTCCTCGGAGGCACGCCCGAGCTGCGGGAAAAGCAGCGGACCGACTACGCCTACATCGAAACGGCTGCCGAAACTCTCGCGGATCCGCGGCTGCGCGCCCTCTGCCTCGCCTTTCTCGACCGCTACGGAAAACGTCTCCGCCGCACCGCCGGAGCGCGCGATTACCATCATGCCCGCCGCGGCGGCCTCGTCGAGCACACCGCCCAGATGATGCGCTCGGCCGTGCAAATCTGCGTGGCCTACCCGATCCTCAATCGAGACCTACTCGTCGCCGGCATCCTCTTCCACGATGTAGGAAAACTCTGGGAAAACGCCTATCAGGAAAACGGCTTCTCCATGCCCTACCACGAGATGAGCGAGCTCCTCAGCCACATCCCTCTCGGCATGGAGGTGGTCAACAAACTCTGGCGCGAGATCCACGAGGACGCGGAGGCCGTCAAAGCCTGGGAGGACTTCGAGCCCGCCTCGGAGCGGGTCAGGCTCCACCTTCTCCACCTCATCGCCTCGCATCACGGCGAACTCGAATTTGGATCACCCGTCGTGCCGAAGACCCCCGAGGCGCAGGCACTCCATTACATCGACAACCTCGACGCGAAGATGGAAATGTTCGAACGCGGTTACCAGGTCGCCGGCGAACTCGGCAAACACGTCTACGACCGCGTCCGCCCCCTGCCGGGTCGGCTCGTCAGCCCCCTCCCGGCCTTTGCCGTGCGCGCGGCGCCCGTTCCCGAACTCGAAAACGAAGAACCCGAAGACCGATTTTCCGGAGAGGCGGAACTGGCCTGAGTAAGCAGCTCAGGCCATCAGGGCGCTCACCGGCTTCACCACCTCGACACCGGTGAGACGGCCATCAAGACCTTGATGTTTGAAGGTAAGGCGCTCGTGGTTGAATCCTAACAATTGCAGAACGGTGGCGTGGAACTCACTGATGTGGAGCGGATCGCGCACGATGTTGTAGCTGAATTCATCGGTCTCGCCATAGATCGCGCCACCCCTCGCGCCGCCACCCGCCATCCACATCGTGAAGCAGCGCGGGTGGTGGTCGCGTCCGTAGTTTTCCTTCGAAAGGTTCCCTTGGGTGTAGATGGTGCGGCCGAATTCACCGCCCCAGATGATGAGAGTGTCCTCAAACATGCCCCGTTGCTTCAGGTCCTGAATGAGGGCGGCGCACGGCTGATCGACGTCGCGACACTGCGAGGGCATCCGTCCGGCCACGTTCGAGTGATGATCCCAGTTATTGTGATAGATCTGCACAAAACGCACCCCGCGCTCCGCGAGGCGGCGGGCCATGAGGACCGAGTTCGCGAAACTGCCGGGCTTTTTCGCCTCTTCACCGTAGAGCTTGTAGGTATGCTCGGGCTCGGAGGAAAGATCGGTCAGCTCCGGCACGCTCGCCTGCATGCGGAAGGCCATCTCGTATTGTTGGATCCGCACCCGTGTGTTCGGATCACCGAGCCTCTCGTAGGCCATCTGGTTCATCGTGTTGATCCCCTCGATCGTCTGGCGGCGCACCGAATCGGGCACACCGGGGGGATTGTTGATGAAGAGAATGGGATCGCCCTTGCTGCGAAAAGAGACGCCGGCATGCTCGCCAGGCAGGTAGCCACTCGACCAGAGGCGCGCGGAGATGGCCTGCTCCTGCTCGCGGTTGGAAGGCGTCGCGACGAGCACGACGAAAGTGGGCAGGTTTTCATTCATCGACCCGAGCCCGTAGGAAGCCCACGCCCCGAGGCAGGGACGTCCCGTCACCTGGTTGCCCGTCTGCATCGCGGCAATGGCGGGCTCGTGGTTGATCGCCTCGGTGTGGAGCGACCGCATCCAGCAGATCTCGTCGGCGCGCCGGCCGAGGTGCGGGAGGAGTTCGCCGTTCATCCACATGCCGCAGTCGCCGTGCTGCGCGAAGTTGAACTTCGAGGGTGCGATCGGGAATCGCGCCTGACCGCTCGTCATCGTCGTGAGCCGCTGTCCCTTGCGGATGCTGTCGGGCAGGTCCTTGTCGAACCACTTCATCATCTCCGGCTTGTAATCGAAGAGATCCATCTGCGAGGGGCCCCCGACCATGTGCAGGTAGATGACGCGTTTCGCCTTCGCCGGAAAATGGGAGACCGGGCCCTTCGCCTCAGTCGATCCCGAAGCTGAAAAGATCCGCTGCGGCCCCGTCAAAGAAGCAAGAGCCGCCGTGCCCATCAGGTTCCGCCCCCTCGCGAAGAAGTGGCGGCGCGTCTGGTTGAGAAGAAAGTCGGGAGGGAGGTTCATGGCGATTATTTGTTCAAGACCTCGTCGAGGTTCATCAACTGGTTGCAGACCATCGTCCACGCAGCGAGGACGGGGGGATTGAGGGTTTTGTCAGGCGAGGCCTCCCCGACACCGAGGATGGCGGCGGCATCCTCCGGCTTGCCTTGGTAGTGCGAGAGCAGGGAGAGCCGGCTCGAATCCAGCAGCGCGGCCTCCTGCTCGCGAAGTGGACGCGAGAGGACGCGCCGGGCGACGAGATCAAGCGCCGCTTCGTCGTTGCCACCGGCCTGCTTCAGGGCCATCTCGGCGAGCCGGCGGGCTGCCTCGATGAATTGCGGGTCGTTCAGGGTGACAAGGGCCTGCAGCGGCGTGTTGGTGCGGTCGCGCTTGACGCAACTGACCTCGCGGTTCGTCGCATTGAAAATCTCGAGGCTCGCGGGTGGGGCCATCCGCTTCCAGTAGTGGTAGACGCTGCGGCGGTAGAGGTTCTCACCCTTGTCCTGCTCATAGCGGGCGTTACCCATGCCGACAACCTCCCAGACATTCTCCGGCTGATAGGGTCTCGTGCCGGGGCCGCCCATCTTCGTCGAAAGGGTGGCACTCGCGGCGAGGGCGACGTCGCGGATCATCTCCGCGTCCATGCGAAAGCGGGGACCGCGGCTGACGAGACGGTTGTCGGGATCCTTCTCCCATTTTTCGGGGGTCGTCAGGGCCGCTTGACGGTAGGTCGAGGAGAGGAGGATCGTCTTGAAGAGCCCCTTCACGTCCCAGCCCGATTCGACGAAGGCCATGGCGAGCCAATCGAGCAATTCGGGGTGGCTCGGCGCCGCGCCCATGATCCCGAAGTCGTCCGGAGTCGCGACGATGCCGGCGCCGAAGATCTCCTGCCAGAAGCGGTTCACGGTGACCCGCGCGGTGAGAGGATTTGCCGGATCGACAAGCCACCGCGCCAGCCCGAGGCGGTTCGCCGGAGCCCCGGCCGGGAGACCGTGGAGCACCTCCGGCGGAGCCGCCACGACCTGCTCGCCGACCTGGTCGTAGGCCCCGCGCATGAGGATATTCGCCATCGCGGGAGAGTCCTTCTTCTCTTCCTGGATGTGCGTGACCGGGCTGCGCTCCCTGATCGTGTCGCGCTCGCCTTCGAGCATTGCGACGGCCCGGTCGAGATCCTGCCAGGCCGCGTCCTGGGTGGCAAGGTAGTGGGCGAAAAGGTTCTCGATCTGCTGAGGGTCGCGTTTCGCTCCGGCGGCCAGCGCGGCATGGAGCGTCGGAACTTGATGGAGGCGCCCGGCCTCGGTCGCGCTGAGGCGCTTCGCGAAGATCCGCAGATCCTGCACCTGGCCTTCCTCGAGGACCGTCCCCGTGCTCCGCTGGCCGAGGCGAAGCGGCGTGCTGCTGCGGGTCTCGGCGTCGGCCTTGAGTTTGTCGGAAAGAACCCGCGAGGGGGCCTCCTTGCCATTCACATAGAACTTCACGCCCCCCGCCTTGCCGCTGCCGTCGTAGGTCGCGACGACGTGCGACCACTGCCCCGGGTTCAAGGCGGGACGTTGCGTGCCGGCTTTGATGGCATTGTCAGGCCAGGCATCGATCAGATGGAAGGCGAGATTACGGCCCTCGACGAGGAGGTCCCAGCCACGATGCCCGGCCCCCACATCCATGCGCGCCACGACGGAACCGGAGACGCCGTCTCTCGCCGGGCGAACCCAGGCGGCCACCGAGAAGGGCTCGTGTCGCGCGAAGTTCGCGAGGTCGCCAAGGTCGGCGGCGGTTTCCTTCTTGATCACGGGTGCCGGGCCGAATTTGCCTCCCGCCGCCCAGGCGATCGGCTCGGGGGATGAACCCTTGCGACCCGCCGGAAGGCGCGCGGCGAGCTCATCGCCCCTGCCCTCGTTCAGCGGGAAATGCGCGGTGAGTTTCTCCGCGATCGAACCCTCTTCCAGCATCACGGGGGTGGCCGAGGCCAGCCATTGCTCAAAGGCCGGGCGGGCTGAGCCGCGGGCTTCGTTCCGCTTGCCGGAAGCAGTCGCGATCTCTCCAGGCAAGGAATCCCAGCGCGGACGATCCGCCTCGGTTGGCACAACGAGAACGGGACCGCTGTCCTTCACGTTGCCGTCCTTTGGTGCCTGGGTCGTGTTCCGGAAAAACGCGGCCATCGAGTAATAGTCCCGCTGAGAGAGCGGATCGAACTTGTGATCGTGGCACTGCGAGCAGTTCAAGGTGAGTCCGAGATAGACCCATCCCATCGTCTGCACGCGGTCCGAGGCATAGAGGGCGAGGTTTTCCTCGTCGATTGTGCCGCCCTCGTTCGTGGTCATGTTGCAACGTTGGAAGCCGGTCGCGATGAGCTGGCTTTCGGTCGGGTCGGGGAGGAGGTCACCGGCGACCTGCTCGATCGTGAACTGGTCGAAGCGCTGGTTTTGATTGAAGGCCGCGATGACCCAATCGCGGTAGGGCCACATCTCGCGGTAGTTGTCGAAGTGAAGGCCATGGGTGTCGGCGTAGCGGGCCGCATCGAGCCAGTAGCGGCCGCGGTGCTCACCCCAGCGCGGGGAGGCGAGGTAGCGGTCGATCAGTTTCTCGTAGGCCTTTGGATCCTGATCGGCGACGAAGGCTTCGACTTCCTCGGGCGTCGGCGGCAGCCCGGTAAGATCGAGGGCGGCGCGGCGCGCGAGCGCGCGTCGATCGGCCTCGGGAGCGGGGGCGAGCCCGGCCTTGTCGAGCCCGGCGAGGATGAAACGGTCGATCGAATTGACGCCCCAGTCGGACGTTGAGACCTCGGGTTCCACCGGCTTTTCGGGTTTGACGAAACTCCAATGCGGCTGCCATTTCGCCCCTTCCGCGATCCAGCGGCGAACGATCTCGATTTGCTCGGGATTCAGTTCCTTGTGAGATTCCGGCGGCGGCATGACGTCGTCGGGATTGTCCGTGACAAGGCGATCGTAGAGGGCGCTTTCCTCGGGCTTGCCGGGGATCACGGCGGCATCGGCTCCTTTCTCCTTGCCAAAGAATCCGGCCTCGGTATCGAGCCGGAGATCGGCCTTCCGCGTCACGGAATCCGGACCATGGCAGTGAAAGCAAGCCTCGGCCAGAATCGGTCGAACGTCTCGATTGAAGGTCAGCGGAGCCTCGGCAGCAAGAAGCGGCAAGGTCTCCAAACTGAGGCAGAAAGAGGAAAAGAGAAGGGACTTCCGGTTCATGCGATTGGGCGTTCGGGGAGCATGGGACTGACGACACTCGGATACGTGCCGCACCCTTGAAAACCTTACGCAGAAAACGC
>Ga0172376_10007115_pt1 | contig 11983 bp, 6 predicted proteins | sample Lak35m_FD_121114 | JGI IMG/M metagenome (GOLD analysis project Ga0172376, IMG submission 121114) | Freshwater microbial communities from Kabuno Bay, South-Kivu, Congo - kab_092012_35m | ecosystem: Environmental > Aquatic > Freshwater > Lake | place: Democratic Republic of the Congo: South-Kivu...
GGAGTCTCCGGAACGGGTCATTGCCGACCAACTTTATGCCACACGTGCCAATCGCTTGTTTTTGAAAGAGCAGGGTATCCAACATGCCTTTAAACCCATGGGTCGACCGCCTGACACCCCTGACCACGTCATACGTTCCGAACGGGCTCAGCGAAAAAAATACCAATCCAGTCGCAATCAGATTGAGGCTACTTTTGGCCATCTAAAATCCCGTTTTAACCTCAATCGTACCGCCTGGACGGTGCCAGATGGTCCCGAATCACAAATCCGCCTTGCCTTAATCGCCTTTAACCTCCATCGCGCCTTCGCCTAACCCTTGGGGTCTTTCTTCAACCACACACGCTGCTTTTTTATCCCCGTTTCACACTTTTGCTTTTCATCCTATGCCACCCTTTTCATTTTTTTGATTTTCAACTTTTTCTAATTCAGCAGGGCCTAAATAGGTTTTGCAGAGGTCTTATCTCTTAACATGGTGTATGGGTGGGCCACATAAAATACCCCTGCTTATGAATCGGGTCAGGCCCTCATGAAAACGCAAAAAATGAGTATGGTGCATCTCAAAACGACCGAAGTGGGTGGTGCCCCCTTATACAATCGATTGCGGGTCCACATCCACAATCACCCGCACTTTTTTGTGGCCTGGTACTGATCGCAAAACCGCCACCATATCCCCCATCCCGTCATCCGTGGTTTTAACCAACACATGCCAACGATGATGCCGCTTGATCATATCCACCGGGGAGGGCGCAGGCGGATACACCCGGTGATTACCTGGCTGGGCCGTCAGTGCCGCATAAATCACCCCCAACTGTTCGCGAACCACCTCGAGTTCTAACCCTGATGCCATGATGTTAATTAACCGACAATGGGGGGGGTAATACAAGGCCTGACGAAAGGCCCACTCTCGGTCCATAAAGGTGGGAATGTCATACGCAACCGCCCATTTCAGGGTCTCATCGTCGGGCCGGGTGGTTTGAATGTATACATCCCCCCCCTTGTCCCCACGACCGGCTCGACCTGCCACTTGCAAAACCAATTGAAAGGCCCGTTCCCTGGCACGAAAATCCGGTATCCCCAGGGCGGTATCAATCCCGACCAATCCCACCACCGTCACCGCCGGAATGTCGTGCCCTTTGGCAATCATTTGGGTGCCCACTAAAATATCACCCGCATCACGAAAGGCATCCAAAATACCCATCATTTTGCCGTGGGTGCTGGCTGTGTCACGATCCAATCGTAAAATACGGGCGGTGGGAATGGTTTTGGCCAATTCAATGGTCACCTTTTGAATGGCCGCACCCGAGGTTTCCAATCGTGACCGGTTGCAACTCGGGCAGGTGGGGGGTAACGGAAACCGCACCATACACCGATGACACCGCACGTTGCGATCGGCATGATACGTCAGGGGCAAGCCACAACCCTCACAATTCAGCACTTTTTTACACCACCCACACGAAACCGTGGGGGCATATCCCCGCCGATTCACCAATACCATGCATTTTTCGTCACGACTCAAGGCCACGCGAATGGCATCTAGCAACGGCTTGCCAATGACATGATGATCGGGGAACAGCACCCGATCGGTCATATCCAACAGATGCATACGGGGCATCGGTCGATTGGCCACCCGGTGGGGCATCGATACCCGTGTGGCCGATGACACCCATTGTTCCAGCGTGGGAGTCGCCGACCCCAGTACCAACGGGATACCCAACACCCTGGCACGAAAGTGGGCAATGGATAGGGCGTCATAGCGGGGATGCGCATCTTGCTTGTAACTGCTGTCATGGCACTCATCCACAATGACCAATCCTAGATTCGGCATATCCGAAAACACCGCCGAACGTGGACCGATGACCACCCGGCAACCGCCTGCTTCAATGCGAGACAAGGCCTCACCACGTTGTTTGGGGGTCAATCCGGAATGCAACACCGCCACCGTTTCACCAAAACGGCCCATAAACAACCGGCTTAATTGGGGGGTCAGGGCAATTTCGGGCACCAACACAATCACCCCATCGCCCCGAGACAAAAAATGGGCAACCAGTTGCATGTATACCTCCGTTTTGCCACTGCCGGTTACGCCATGCAACACCACCGCATCACCCCCCTTACATGCCAACACCGCAGCCACGGCAGCCGATTGATCGTCACTTAATGGCAAAGGGGTATCCAGCGTATCAAGGGGAGGCAGGGGGGACGTTTTGCGACGTTTGGCCGATCCCACCACCGTTTGATAGGCCTTGTATGGGGTGGTGAGGTAGTGGCCCATCATGTGTATGATTAACTCACGTTGATGTCCCGACAGTGGAAACGACAAGGTTGAATCGATGGGTTTAAGGGGATACGGCGAGGGCGAGGCTTCAACAGGCGATACCCCCATTACAATACCCTCCACCAGTTGCTTGCCAAACGGCACGCGCACCCGATCACCTTCTTTGACGGCCATGGTATCGGGAATCAGGTAGTCAAACCATTCCCCCACGCCCCGGCATACCAATACGTTTGCCCTCATTGCTGTCATGGTGACACGATAGCATGGTGGCCTCAGTTTGGCTTTAGTTGGCTGCTTTTGATCATGATATTTTTGATGGGGGGATCTAAAGGGGTGCAGCCCCTGGACCCCAAATACAATGGGGATTCTTAAGGGCGGAGCTCTTAAGAATCCCGATAGGGCTAACCTGTTTTATGGGGTTTCAGGTGACTTTTGGGTGCTGCGCATCAGTGTGGTCGTATCCAAATAAGTACTGCTCTAACATCCTTAATGCTTCTTGTTGCGTCTCATTTTTGACGCCCCGTTGTTTAACCATTTCTAACACAGCTAAGGCTTGGGACATATTGTGACCAGAGCGATTTTTTAGTAGCATCCTCACTGCATCTGGGTTACGTTCCATAATGGCCACATCAAGGGGTGTGTGGCCTGTCAGATCCTCACCAACACCTGTAAACCGCTCATCAGCAAGTACACCGGCAAGGGTTTTAAGATCGTTTTGTCTAATCAGTCGATGAATCAAATGAATGGGGGGGCTGACGGCCCCATCGTCCGTTTTCGGTTCAAATTCTAGAGCGTGGCACATGCGATCGGTGGCCTTTTTAAGCAACATTGTCATTTTGTTGGGGGGCCATTTTCCGGCAGCCACCAATGCCACGGCGGTGGTTGGCATGGTGGCCAGTTGAGTGTATTGCTTGGCCGTGGGCTTCGCACCGTACGCAACCAATATATAAGCCATGTAGTCAAGCCCGAGTTTGATCGCGCTTTGCAACAAATCATTGGGGTTGGCCCCTTTTTTTAACCGTGCTTCTAAATCGGTAAGATACTGATGAGAATGTCTGGGGTGGAATGCACGGGACAGCGTTGTCATGCTTTGATCAGTCTGGTTAAAGTGTTTGGTAACGAATGCGACGACTCGCTGCCTCATTAGTGGATTGGGGTGGTCTTTAGCCATTTCATACGGCGAAAGACTGCCATTGGCACCCAAATGAATCCTTGCCCCCTGTGAAAGTAACCGAAAGGCTAAATCGGGGTTGCCTTGCAACACCGCATGTTGTAGGGCATACCCTACAAATAGACTTGCGTCTGTTGTAAACGGAACGGTCATTAAATGGGTTGCCAATTCAAGATGGTTTGTTGTTAGCGCGATGTCAATGGCATTGGCACCGTCGGATTTTTGACACAAAGGATTGGCCCCATTCGCCAATAAGAGTCTCGCGTTTTCAACGTGACCTTTTGCCACTGCCAAATGCAGGGGGCTTTGCCCGTATGAATCCACGAGATCAACACTCACGGCCAGTTTCTTTAAGATGATTTTCAGTGTGGCGGGTGACGCATTTTGTGCGGCAAAATGCAACACATGAAACCCCCGTTGGGATCGTTGGTGTGGGTCACTGCTCGGATTGTCAAGTTCCTTCATGATAAACGCATGATCGTTACGCAACACCGCTGCTTGTAACGGTGTAATCTGATCCATGGTATTTGAATCGGAACCAGCGGTTATCAGTTGATGGGGCGGTAAGAGCCAATCGCCTTTTTTCTTTATTGTCGAGATTGACTGATGGGGCCAAGAAAGTAATCTCGGATTCGGTAATACCGCCAAATCTCCGGAATGGGTGCTGGTGCATACATCCCCCTGACAAAACCCGATATTGGGCATGGCTTGGGGGTCATGTTGGGGGGTTAATTTTTCTAGGCCATCACCAGGCGTATGTGCAAGTGATGAGCATGAGTATACAGTCACTAAAACTGTACGCCATATTTTAGTGGTAGATATCATAGAAAACTCCTTTTACACTAGCTACCACCCCCTTATCGAACGATGAGGCCACTACGTGGTCACTCATCATATATTCTTATCGAACCAATACATCATAATAATTGCATGGTTTTTTTTGGATGCATGGGGTGCAGGGGATGCGGTTTGATAGGCGACCGAATCATGTGACGCACGCATGGTTGATTGCCACACGGTAAGGATGCCCTACTCAAACGCATGACTTCATCCACACAACGATGCCCCCTTTTGCACTGGTGATGACTGTGTTACACTCATCACCCCTATGAAAGTACATGAGTTCCAAGCAAAAGAAATATTAGAAAAGGTTGGTATCCCAGTGCAACGCGGACTGGTTACCGATTCTATCACCAATGTCGAATCTGTGATTCAATCCGCGTACACCCAATTTAATACCACCCAAGTGGTGATTAAAGCCCAAATTCATGCCGGGGGCCGTGGCAAAGGAGGAGGGGTTAAGTTTTGCCCCACTTTTGACGATGCGGTCGCCAAAGCACGTCAGATTTTGGGGATGAACTTGGTTACCCCTCAAACAGGTGAGGCCGGTCAGTTGGTTCGCACCATTATGGTGGCGGAAGCCGTTGACATTGCCAAAGAGCTTTATGTGGCCGTTACCTTAGATCGAACAAAAGGCCAACACGTGGTCATTGCCTCAACCGAAGGGGGGGTAGACATTGAAGAAGTGGCAGCCCATACCCCCGAAAAAATAATCAAAGTATGGTTTGGTGCCGAAGGGTTGATGCCCTTTCAAGCTCGAAAGTTGGCCTTTGCTTTGGGTTTTGAAGGCGACCTGTTTAAACAAGCGGTGTCATTGTTGGGTAAATTGGTGCAGTGTTATCTGGATACCGATGCCTCTATTGCCGAAATTAACCCCTTGGTGGTGACCGAGCAGGGCACCTTATTGGCATTGGATGCCAAGTTTAACTTTGATGACAATGCCCTCTATCGCCACCCTGCTATCGTGGCCCTGCGAGACACCCACGAAGAAGATCCCACTGAAGTAGAGGCTTCTTCGTTTCATTTAAATTATGTCAAATTAGAAGGCAACGTGGGGTGCATGGTGAATGGGGCAGGCTTGGCCATGGCCACCATGGATATTATTAAATTATCGGGTGGTCAACCCGCCAACTTCTTGGATGTGGGGGGTGGTGCGAATGTTGAAACCGTTAAAAATGGGTTTCGTATTATTTTGTCTGACCCCAACGTCAAAGCGGTTTTAATCAACATTTTTGGTGGCATTGTGCGATGTGATCGCGTCGCCAATGGGATTATTCAAGCGGTGCAAGAATTGGGCTTGTCGGTGCCCGTGGTGGTTCGATTGGCGGGTACCAATGCGGAACTGGCGCGTGACTTATTGGCCCAGTCGGGGGTGTCGATTATTCCGGCTGATTCACTGCAAGATGCCGCTCAAAAAGTGGTGCAAGCCGCCCAAGTAGAGGGATAATCATATGTCAATATTAGTCAATCGCGAGTCTAGAATTATCGTCCAAGGCATTACTGGTTCTGAAGGGTCTTTTCATGCTGGCCAATGCTTGGAATATGGTCAGAATGTGGTGGGTGGGGTAACCCCAGGCAAAGGGGGGCAACGCACCCTCGAAGACCGCGTGCCTGTTTTTAACACGTGTGCAGAGGCCCGGCGCGAAGTGGGGGCCAATGTGAGCCTTATTTTTGTTCCCCCTGCATTTGCCGCTGATGCCATTATGGAAGCAGCCGATGCGGGCATCGAACTAATTGTGTGCATCACCGAGGGGATCCCCGTCGCGGACATGGTCAAGGTGGCAGCGTATTTGCAACCCCGCTCGTCTCGGTTGATTGGACCCAATTGTCCGGGGTTGTTAACCCCAGATGAAGCCAAAGTGGGCATCATGCCTGGGTTTATTGCCAAAAAAGGGCATGTGGGGGTGATTTCAAAATCAGGTACCCTTACTTATGAAGCGGTGCATCAATTGGTAGGGGTTGGGTTGGGTCAATCGACGTGTGTGGGAATTGGTGGTGACCCGATTATCGGCACCCGCATGAGTGAGTTGTTGGCATTGTTTGAAGCCGACCCTGATACGTCTGCGGTGGTGATGATTGGTGAAATTGGGGGCTCAATGGAAATCGAAGCAGCCCATTATGTGAAGGCACACATGACCAAGCCCGTAATCGGGTTTATTGCGGGCCAAACCGCCCCCCCCGGACGTCGCATGGGGCATGCTGGTGCGATTGTGTCAGGTGCAGATGAATCGGCCAGTGCCAAAATGGCTGTGATGCGACAATGTGGGATTCATGTGGTCGATTCGCCAGCAGGCATCGGTATGGCAGTTAAAGAAGCCTTGGTGGTTAACAGCCGATAGGGTGTTCGTTGGGTGGTGGTAACGGCACACTAAAAAAAGGGGGGGAATCTAAAAGGGGGGAACCAAAAGGGTGGCCACAAGAAAAATGGTTGGTTAATTGGCACACGACCCACACTGTGTCGGGTGGGGGCACAATGGGTGTTGGCATGGTGGCATCGCACCATCCTGTTATGGGGGAATGCGTGTGGGTGGATGCTGGCATGCGGGGGTCATCGGCCCTTAAAATGGGGCACCACTTGGGTGGTACGATCACATGCTGACCCGGGTTTGGGGGTGGGTCAAAAAAAGATGGGCACCGCCGCATCGTGACATCGTGTTGGTGCGGGTGGATGCCTTGGGGGATGCTGTATTGGGGGCATCGGCCCTTTGGCATTATCGACGTTGTTTTGAAGGCCGGCACCTAACCCTTGTGGCCAATGCGACGTGGGCTGAGTGGGTGTCTGAATGGGGTGTCGTCGACGAGGTGGTGCCGTTGGCAGTGGGTGGCCGCTGGGGGGGCCTGAGCGGGTGGCAACGCGTGCGACTGCTGGGGCAGTGGCTGGGTGTCATGTGGGCGTTATCGCGTTGGCGTGCCAACATGGTGGTGCATCTGTCGGTGCATCGGGGTATACGAGGCGATGTGGTAGCGGGCTTGATTCGATCCCCCATTCGCTGGGGGGTGGTGGGGCCCACCCATAATTATCGACGATGGATTCATCGCCTCCCGGGGTTGGGGTATCAGGCCATGGGACGGCGCTATCACCCCACTGTTTCGATTGAATCGGATACGATGGTGTTGCAGGCCAATGCCAGGGTGGCATCGGCGATTACGGGTGTGAGGCTTGAGCCTGCGGTCATGGACCTTCGCGGACTCACCCAAAAGTCGCCGTTGGCCCCCCCCTATATGGTGTGGTGCCCGTTTGCTGGGGATACGGATAGGGAGTGGCCCATCACCCATTGGTACCCCATTTTACGCCCCCTGTCGATGCCATTGGTGGTGGTGGGATCGGGTCCTGAACCAGTGGGATTAAGGGCGGTGATGGCGGATTTAATACAAGAGGGACGGTTGGTTTTGGATTGGGTGGGGCAAACCGATTTGGCAACATTGGCCAGTGTGCTATCGGGCGCCTCGTTGTATATGGGCAATGAATCTGGGGTGACCCATTTGGCAGCCGCCCTGCACATTCCATCGGTGATGGTCATGGGTGGGGGGCATGCGGGCTTGTTTGCTCCCTATCATCATGAGGCGGGGCCCATTGTGTGTCACCACCCCTTGCCATGCAATGGGTGTAATTGGCGGTGTTCCCATCCCCACTATCAAAAAGGGTCGGTGTATCCGTGCATTCGATTGATCGATCCGGTCACCGTTGCACAGGCACTCACCCGCATACCCGCCATGACACATGATGCAGAAAAACGGTCACAGGGTATCGATGACCCGCCCTTGCATAACGGCACCTAAACCGGATCACCGTTTGAGCGAATGGGGTCCCCAGGGGTTTAACCCCACCTTGGGTCGATCAGGGTCAATTAAAAAAGGGGGGAAAGGTGAAGAAAAACGGTCTAAGAAAGTACAAGAAGGGGAGTGCCATCCCGTATAGCCACCCCATTGGGAAATCCCAATCTAGCAAGGCATGGCACCATGGTCTGCGAAGAAGAGGGCGAAGAAAAACAAGGGCGGCGGGTCGTTGGTACCAAACCAAGGATGCTGAGCTAAAGGGGTAAACTCTGGCATCCTGGTTTGGCTTAAAGGCGGGCAGCTACTATCAGTCGCTGTATTACAATTATCGAAAAAAAGCGCCAAAAAATTTCATCGAATATCACAACGGGTGCCATCGGGGGGGCTCACACCCACCCGCATCGCCCGCCATGTGGTCGTTGTTTAATAACGCACCCATTGGGGAATGGGATACTGCATTGTGTTTAACACGTAAGGGGGGACTATATGAGCCAGTCGACGTATGACCTGATCCATCATGAGATTCAACCCAGCGGGCATCATCCCGGCACAAGCTGGTGGGTGCCGTTGCTATTGTTGTGGGTACTGGATCCGTCTTATCCCCACGCGTTACCTAGCATCGATCCACCGATTGAATCGGTAGCCCCACAGTCGGCCCACCCCATCGTTGGCCCACCCCTGCCACCCGCCTCCCCGCCTCCGAACCACGACACACCCAGTGCCACTCAATGGGCCAATATCCCTGAGACCACGTCACCCCCGACCCAACACCCTGCACCCGTCTCATCCATCACCCCTGATCCCATCCCTAAGCCCGCTGGGCAGGTCTCCCCTCAGCCCACGCATGGGCTGGCACCCTCGCCGATGCCGCCCGCCGTGGCGTCACCGGTTGTGGCACCTTGGATAGCCGATTTTGGAACAGGGGGGGCTGTGATCGCCATGAATGGCGTCTTAGAAGCCCAACAACCCGTGCGGGCTGGTACGATGGGGGCCTATTCACTCGACCTTGAATGGCATCGCCCCATTACCGATGGCTTATCATGGCACAGCATGCTGGGGCTGTACCCACAAGGTACGGGTATGACCACCGAATGGCGGTGGCTGCACCTGTTGCATCAGATGCCCCAATATGGCATGACCACCCACATCGGGCGTCACTTTATCCCCTTTGGCTGGTTGTCCCAACAATTCAATGAAACCTCGCCTTTTGCGGTGGCCCCGTTGTTGAGTCAGTATACATGGGGCGGCAATATCGTCGGGGATGGCATCATGGGGCAATGGCAGGTGGCGGGACCCGTACAACTTCAAATCGGGGGGTGGGTACATGAACCGAAACCGGGTGCCACGGGGTTTGGTCCCGCCCATCAAATCGGATTGATTCGTACGGTATGGCAGCATCACCCAAAAGACGGGCTCGGGTTATCGGCCTCCTTTCATCACATGAAAGGCAGTGGCCCCCTTCATCAGAGCCAACGGGATCACGTCGACTGGATAGGAACGGATGTGAAGCTGGATATTCCCTTGGGGCACCACCATACTGCCACGGTAATCGCGGAATGGATGGGCATTGAGCGTCAGTTGGGCACCCACCGCATGCAACGGTCGGGTGGGTATGCCTCGGGATGGATTAGCAATGAATGGATCGATTGGGGGGCCAGAATCGATTGGATCGAACAACCCGATCTGGTGTTGTCATCCAACCACCGTATCGGCCTGTTGTTTAATGTGCGACACGCACCCGGTGCGGCCCTGCAACTCTTTTATAGCCACGATCCAGGGCCATTGGCTGCCCATCAATTGGGGGCCTGTTATTTGCTGGTACTGGGGACCCATCATCACCCCATTCGATAAGATGGGCCATTTTGGCTGATCTGACTCGCTCTCCACCGCCCATTAACGATGGAGGGGTCATGATCAGGTAGGTGACGTTGAAAGAGACTCATGCCATGCGACCAAACATGACATGATGGCCTGCATATGGCGGTCATCACGCAAACTAAAAACAGGCGGTGACGGTGGGAGGGGCTCTGCAAAAAGCCAGGCATACAAAGTGGCCAGCATGGTGGGTTTCGCGGGTGGGTCGGGTGTGGCGACCTGGAGGTGTTGCCATGCTTCAATAAGACGGGGTAAGTGGGTGGGGTCTGCCAATCGAATGAACCGCCAGGCTAGCATGTGAGGTAACGCAAGGGGGGGGATGCCATGCTGCCTTTCACGGGTGAGGGGGTTAGGCCAGTTTGATTCGCCATGCCGACGAATCCATTCCATTAATGACGGCCCATCCACTGCCTGTCCATCGAGTCGTCGCAATATGTGACCCGTTGTAAAGGGCAATTGGGTGAAGGGCTCCATTCCCACATGCTGGGCTATTAACCCTTGCAAATTCTCCCCATTGCCTTGGGACCCCTCAAATAACGCCACCAAAAGGCGGGATATAAACGGGTACTCATGTGGATGAATACAGTCTTTCAGCATCGATTGTATGCCGATCACGTCGTCACCCATCACCTGATGGGTTTGCCACGCTTCGCGATAGCAGTCCGATTGAGCCAACAATTGAGAATGGGTGTCAAAGAGTGGGTCATGATAAGACGGATTCGCCATACACCGCTCAATGGCCATCACCCATGCCGTGGCAACGGTGGGAGAACGCAGTTGCTCTCCATGATCCAAAAGCCAAGATTGTATTTGCTCGAAGTCAGTAACGGCGACTGACGCATCGTGTGGGGGGCCCGTTACATCAACTGATGGGGCAAGCACATGGGGAGTGTGGACTGCCTGAGGATGTGTGGCGATCATTTTCCCGATGGCGTCTAATCCTTTTGGTAGCAGGTGGGGATGGGTCGCCATCACGTGATAGAGAAGGTCGACACATTGTGTAACATAGGCATCCGATGACCGGGTATTTTTAGCCTGTTGAATGAAAAATGGATCCGGCGTCATCGCCACCGACGTGACAAGATAAGGGGTCAGCAATGCCATCCCTGCGTCTAATGCGGATGGTGAACAAGAAGGGGATGAGAGGGTGGAAATCAAGGCATTCCCTATCTGCCCCTGTCTCCGTTCGTTGGCCGATGAAAGACCGATGGACAGGGTTTTGAACACCCTATCTTGTACCGTTTGGGTGACACAAGGGTGGGTTGCCACTTGGCATAACAACGTCATAAGCGTGTCCGGCATATCCGAACCAGACCAATTGATTACCAGCCGATCCACAAGCTGGGCTGTTAAGTCAGATGATGGGTCATTGTCCACCGCATGTTGCAACAAGGCGGGCAACATGGTCTGAGAAGGGGTGGGGTGACCCTGCCTGAACAGTGCATCACACAAGGATGGGTTGGATTGTAAGACCTGATACATAGGGGAAACCAACAAGGGCAGCATATTTTGTTCCACCTGATCTAAACAGGGGGATTGAAAGAGGGTGTGTAATAACGCGCGTGTTTGATCCTTGCACACTGGGTCTGGGGAACTCAAATGGGTGACCCACGTTATGATGTCTTGGTCCGATACCTCGCGTGCTTCAGATAGGTAACGGGATACGATGGCCTGAATGGTGGCGATGTCAGACTCAGTCGTGGGGTGAGTTGCGACATGTGACAAAAGGGCACTCAGTGTGACAGGAAGGATGGATTGGGATGTGGCAGTCGCCTGTAACACCTTCATCATCCATTCGTTATCGGTTGGCTTGAGATGCACCAGCATCATCATAGACATATCAGAACATGCAAGCGTGGGTAATTGGTGGTGTAGCAGGCCCATTATATGAGATGCCACATCTGGCGTGGTGTAAGGCGATCGCATCATGTCACACAGCAGCTTCAGTGTTGGGTGTGATAATGGGGGGCCTTGTTGCAAGGTGTCCATTATCGCCCCGATCCATTTTGCATCTTGGGTCTCATCTGAGGGACGTATGGATAACA